>Ga0315276_10002894_pt1 | contig 15698 bp, 15 predicted proteins | sample YL17G05_0_MG_FD_204542 | JGI IMG/M metagenome (GOLD analysis project Ga0315276, IMG submission 204542) | Sediment microbial communities from Yellowstone Lake, YNP, Wyoming, USA - YL17G05_0 | ecosystem: Environmental > Aquatic > Freshwater > Lake > Sediment | place: USA: Wyoming | collected... | reverse complement strand
GTTTTCCTTTTGCTCTAAGAGGACATCGACCTGACCCCCGATCTTGACGTCTATCTCGCCCATCGGATTTCTGAATTCCTCGATCGGGATGGTGCCCTCTGACTTGTAGCCGATGTCAACCAATACTGTATCGCCAGTGATGTTCACCACCGTGCCCCGAATAATCTCCCCCTCGGAGATATCCCTTAAGCTCCGGTCATAGAGTTCCCTCCACTCCTGAACCTCTCCTTGGGGGCGAAACTCCGTTTCCTCCTTCATGGCACTGCCTCCAGGAAGCGACTCTGGGAGGCCTCCCTCTGGGGTCTCCCTTTCCTCACCTTGCTGATTCGGCTCATAATTGACCTTCGTAGCCTGAGTCTCTTCTATCATTATCGGCAGTACCTCCTATTATTTTTTATGATGTTAAGAAAACCCTCGAGGTTTTCCTCTGTGTCCCTTCCGAGATTATATCCTTCAGCCGGGCCACCACTTCCGCGATGACCCAGTCAGGGGTGGAGGCGCCAGAAGTGATCCCTGCCTTGGACTTCTCATGAAGCCAATCAGGGTCTATCTCTTCCCCGGCTTCGATCAGGTAAGTATCCCGTAGCACCTCTCGACAGCTATCCCTGAGACGGCTTGTGTTCGCGCTATCCTTTCCACCGACCACGAATAAAACATCCACCTCCTTCGCCACTTGCAGCGCGGCCTTTGACCGGGCGATGGTAAATTTACAGATAGTATTGAAAACCTTCAACTCCTCCACCCTTGGAAGAAGGGAACCTGCGATTTCCTTCAGGTCCGCTTCCCTTCGGGTGGTCTGCGATAACAGACCTACCCTTTCCTTCAGGTCAATAGAATCCAGATCTGACGGGCCTTGGATTACTTTAATCTCCGATCTGGCATATCCGATAAGGGTCTGAACTTCTGCGTGCGACCGATCGCCAAGGAGCAGAACCTGATACCCCTCTCTTTCCAACTGAGAGAGCTTGTTTTGGGCTTTCTTCACGAAAGGGCATGTGGCATCGATGATCTGAGCTCCTCTGTCTTCTATCTCTTTCCAGATCTCGGGAGATGCTCCATGAGAACGAATAACCACCCGTGCACCTGGGCCTACCTCATTCAGATCATCGATTATCTTGAGCCCTCTTCCCTCCAGAAAACTTACTACCTGGCAGTTATGAATGAGCGGTCCCCAGGAGAATAAAGGGCCATTCTTCGCCTCAGCTGAGGACAATGCCAGGTCATAGGCTCTCTGAACACCGAAGCAAAACCCTATTTTCTCCGCCACCAAGATATCGATCGTTGATCTCCTCTAATGCCTCAACCCGAAGCGGCCGGCCTTCTTCTCAAACCATGACCTCGGGGCTCTGTTCCATATAGAGCTTAAGCCTCTCTATTTGCACCATAACCTTCTCTGCCAGTTCCCCATAGCCTTTTCTCTTTGCTACCTCGCTCGCGAAAGAGGACGAACTTGGGAGGAGAGGAGGACCGAAGAAGACGGTAATAGGATGAAGGTGCACCCAACGAGATCCACGAGGCAGGACCTTTTCTGGTCCCCGAAGGTAAGTGGGTATTATTACAGCACCGGATCGGCCCGCAATAATCCCTATCCCGTTCTTCGCCTTCAGGAAACTCTTGCCATCTCCCCTAGTTCCTTCGGGGAAGAGAAGCAAGGCCTTTCCCTTTTCTAACAACTTCAGCGCATTCCTAACCGTAGAGGGACCCACCCGCTCTCGCGAGACCGGAAAGGCCTGCAGTTTCTTCATGAGCCAGGAAAGCAGAGGGCCATTAAAGATCTCCTCCTTTGCGAGGAAATTTAATCTGCGGGGTAAGGATACTCCTACTATGATCGGATCCAGATAACTGACATGGTTAGAGGCGAGAATAACCGGTCCGGTTTTTGGAACATTCTCCCTTCCAACAATCTTGAGGCCCAAAAAAACCTGGCAGATCCATTTCAGCAAAAAATATGCAATGTCATAGACCATCTATCGTTTCCAAGGGGCTCCCGAGACCAAAACCCCAGATCGCGGTGCATTCCCCACAAGACGCGAACTTGGATCCTAAGGTGTTAAGCTGCTTATCGAGGCTTCAGCAGTATAACAATGGGGCCTTCCCAACGAGTTGGCCCCAGCCAAACATCGCTCTGCAAATTCTTGTTCGCTGATTGCCTCAAATCAATAAATTCTTACACTTATTCCCCTCAATTTGCAAGAAAAAAAGCTTGAAGATTCCTCGCAGTTTACTGCGAGAAATCTTCAATGCAAGGAATCTCTATTCCTTTCCTTCTATTCATACTATCTATATTCTCTATTCGCTCGCTGACCCCGCACCAAGGTTGCGGGGATTGGGCTCGCTATGCATTTTCAACCGTTTCTTTACCTTGCCTTCAACCTGCTATGAATCTGATCCAACATGAGATTCACGACTTGCTCGACGTCTAACTCGGTCGAATCTATCACCATGCAATCTTCAGCAGGTCTTAGGGGTGAAAGCGCCCTCTGGCGGTCCCGCTCGTCCCTGATTCGAATTTCCCTCATGGTCTCGCTAAGGTCTATACGGACCCCTGCACCCATCAGTTCCTGATGTCTTCTTCGGGCTCTCTCCACGGAGGAACCATCCAGGAAAAACTTAATGTCAGCATCTGGGAAAACCACAGTGCCTATATCCCTTCCCTCCATTACGACTCCGCCTTCGCTTTTTTCGCCCATCTGCCGCTGCAACGCCACTAGCCTTTTCCTTACCTCCTTCAGAACAGATATCCGGGAAGATGCCTGACTGCCCTGGGGGGAGCGAATCTCGTCGGAAATATCATGGCCCCAGAGGTAGGTCCTCATCTTTCCATCTTCTTCCTTAAACTCTATCTTCATCCGGTCGATGAGGGAGCTTAAAGCACTCTCGTCATTCAAATCGATTCCCTCCCGAAGGGCCACGCAGGCAACCGCCCGGTACATTGCTCCTGAGTCAATATATTGATAGCCTAATTTGCTGGCAAGTATCCGGGCAACCGTGCTCTTCCCCGCCCCCACGGGTCCATCGATGCTGACAATTAACCCCCTTCCGGCCTTACCAGTCACTCCCCTACCCCGCTGCAATTCGGATATTATTGATATGTTTATTATACTATCATATTAGATTTATTATATAATCAATAATAAAGTCCTTTAGGATAAGATCCTAAAACCCTCAACATATAACATTCTTCTCTCAGATAGTCAAGTATTTCTCGGGCGGGGGCATCATCGACATATCCTTCAAAATCTACATAAAATATATAGTCCCAAGTCCTTATTTTTGAAGGACGTGATTCGATATTTGTTAAATTGATACCCCTCTGAGCAAAGGGTTCGAGGATTCTGTGCAAAGCGCCCACCTGGTCACGCATCGAAAAGAGGATTGAGGTCTTGTCTTCACCGGTCCGCGGCCCGAAATGACTTCCGATGATCAGAAATCGGGTATAGTTCTTCGTATAATCCTCAATCCGAGATTGGACCCTCTTTAGATCATAAAGATCGGCCGCCAGATCCGAAGCAATGGCTGCACCACCCGGGTCTTTCTTGGACATCTCTGCGGCGGCGGCGGTGCTGAAGATCTCAATGAGGTCTGCCTTAGGCAGGTTCGCCTCCAGCCACTTTCTCGATTGGGCCAGGGCCTGAGGATGAGAATACACCCTTTCAATCTCCTCCAGCTTTCCCGAGATGGAGAGAAGAGTATGGGACACCTCCAGGAAGATCTCTCCGAAGATCTTCAGATCAGAATCGACAAACATATCGAGAGTGTGGTTGACCATTCCCTCCGTTGAATTCTCCACCGCTACCACGCCATAATCGGCATTTCCCTTCTCCACTTCCAAGAAAACGTCGCTGATGCCTTTCATAGGGATGAATTCCGCTGAACCGCCAAACTTCTTCATGGAGGCCAGATGAGTAAAGGTGGCTGGAGGCCCCAAGTAAGCCACTTTCAGGGGTCGTTCTAAAGAAAGACAGGCGGAGAGAATTTCGCGGTAGATGGCACGCATGGAATTCTTGGGCAGAGGCCCTTGGTTCAGGGCGGCCATTCGCTGATAAACCTCCTCTTCCCTTTCTGGCACGTAAAAGCCCATCTTGCGCCTTTCTTTTTCCTCTGCGATCTTAAGGACAATCCTAGCCCGTCTGTTCAGGAGATCGAGGATCTGTGCATCCATCTCGTCCACTTTTCTTCGCAAATCCGCCAGTTCCATCCCTTCATCCTCCACCACGCATCGTCCTTCCTGGGTCTCCAAAAATCCAAGCGGGGCCTGTTCGCCCCGCTTGGATTGATCGAAATCCTATCTCAAATGTTGAGATGTGCCTAATCTCAAAGTCCCAGTTCCTCGAGTTTCTCTGGCCGGGGGATTCCCAACTCGTTCCAGCCGCAATATTCGTATTGGTCGGATAGAAGTCTTCCGAGCGGCGGCAGGTGTAGCTCGGATTCCGTAAGGCCAGGGCCTACTCTCTTATGGGTCAAGGAACGGGCCGGCAAGGTGTCATCTTTGCGACTCACGCCCCACCTGACATTGATCATGCGCTTGAGGTTAAACAGCCGCTCTCCGGTCTTGAAGAACTCGGGAAGATCCATGTCCCAGCCAGTGACCTGGTTGAACCACTTCAGGCCGTGACTGACCTTGATCCCGCCGAAGGCGATGAACTTACAGAGCTTCATGGAGTCATACATTCCCATCACGAACTGGCAATCGGCCACGAACTTCGCCTTCCCCTCCACCTCCCAGCGGGTGATCCGCCCATCCGCTCCGACTTCGGGCATGGTGAGGCCCCTTTCGAAACCCATCGTCCAGGCCGACAAATGGCAGGCACCACGGGCCGAGGTTGCAAAGGCCAAGGCGGCTCCAAAGTAGGAACGAGGATCATGGGCCGGCAATTCCAGTCCTTTAACGTGCATGGCAAACTCAGGTGCAATCCCTCCGATCTCTTGAGCGGCCTTCCTCGACCCCTTCCCCAAGAGCTCGCCAATGCCCTCCCTTTTTCCCATTTTCTTCACCATCTCTACCAGGGCCTGGTGATTGCCCCAGGTCAATTCAATCCCATCCGTATCTTTCTTGCTAATCAACCCGTTTTCATAACATTCCATGGCGAAGGCGATGGTAGCCCCCGTCGAAATTGTATCGAGGCCATAGCGATTACAAAGCTCGTTGGCCATGGCAATGGCCTCCAGGTTGTCCACCAGGCACATGCCCCCTAATGTTCCCATCGTCTCGTATTCCGGGCCTGCTCCATCGACTCCGGCATAAGGACCGTGCTCTACCTTCACCTCGCGGCCACAGGCAATGGGACACTGCCGACAGGCATACCGCTTAACCAGAATGGATTCCGCCATGGCGGCACCGCTGATCTTCTTGGCACCCTCTTCCCAGCGCCCCAGTCTCCAGTTTTGCAGGGGAAAGTTCCCCATGGTCTCATGCGTGGGTACGCCACCACTGGTTCCCAGCTTTCCAAAGGTCTTGGACGACTCGAGGATCGTGGGCATCAGCTCCTTCACCGAGGCCGCCAGATCTTCGCGGTGGGCGACAGGGGTCTTATTCGAGCCTTGGACCACGATGGCCTTCAAGTTCTTGGAACCCATTACCGCTCCCAGCCCACATCGCCCTGCAATCCGGGCATCTTTTCCATCATGCACGATGCCCGCCAGAAGGGCCAACTTTTCTCCAGCCGGGCCAATGGCAGCCACGGTGGCATTCTTATGAGTCTCCGCTTTCAGGATGGGATCGATTTCATAAGTGTCCTTGCCCCAGAGATGAGAGGCGTCCCGGAACTCCACCTTCCCGTCCTGTATCCAAAGATAGGTCGGTTTCTCGGCCTTTCCGGTAATAATAATTCCATCAAGTCCCGCCTGCTTCACCCTCACTCCCCATGTGCCCCCAGCATCCGACTCCCCGAAGACGCCGGTCAAAGGAGAGCGGGCAACCACTGCGTGGCGGCCGGAGGTGGGCACTAAGGTATTGGCTGTTGGACCGGCCATAAAAATCAAGGGCGCTTCTGGGCTAAAGGGATCCGTATCGGCGTTGGTCTCATCGTAAAGGATCTTGGCCCCCAGTCCGCTGCCCCCAATGAACTTACGACACATCTCTTCAGAAAAAGTAATCTCCTCGGTCTTCTTGTGCGTCAAATCGACCCCCAGCACCTTACCCATGTAGCCGCCTGCCATTATCTTTCCCCCTTTGCAATTTACTGACAATAGGTACTACGGAGCCCCATCCAAGAAGATGGGAACGATCGTAGGCCGCGAGTTTCCGGTTAGCCTCCTGCGACCGGAGCCATGATCTGAATGGTCTCGCCCGCTTCCACGAAGTCATCGAGCCGAAGCACTCTATCGTGAAGCAAGATCACCATATGAGGGGCTATTTTCTCGTCGGTGCCTTTTTCCGCGTACTCCTTGAACCCCGGGTGTGTCTCGGAAACCATCCTTAGAATATCCTTCACCTTGGTCGGGGAATTGAGATCCAGCTCCACCTCCTCCTTCCCCACCAGCTTACGATACGGAAATGACAAACGAACTTTTACGGACATCTTCCTCTCTCCCAAGAACATGATTTCTCAGTGGAATTCAGGACAGCCCCTAAGTCCCTCTTCTGCCACGAAGTAAAGTATTATGCCAAAACGGTAAACCTCCAATATTGCATAAACCTTGCATCAGGCAGAGGGAAATCCCTAACTGTAGAGATCCTGAGCGACCCACATCGTTCACCAATCCTGCCCAGAGCCGCGCGGGATTGCAGGCTCGCCATTCACCCTTTCCATTACCGAGTGTGCCTTTTCAAAAATAACCCTGAGGGGGAGACACCGAATCCCCCCTCAGGAAAAAGCAAAGACCTCGGTTTCAAGATATCCCTCTGAAATCAAGCTCACTTAAAAGCTCCCCGCAAATGTGCTGCGGGGATTGCGAGCGCTATGCATTTTCAATAGGCGTTCCGTAAAATCCCGATCATATCTTCCAGAACCGGCTTTCTCGGATTGACCGCGATATTTCCGCTCTTCATAGCCTCTTCCGCTATGTCTTTGAACCACTCCTCCCTGATTCCGACCTCCTTCAGGCTCTTGGGAATGCCGATATCGGCAGACAGCCTCTTGACCGCCTCCACGGCAAGGTATCCAGCGTCTATCCCCGGGAGTCCCTCAACAAACTCTCCGAAGGCCTTGGCCACCTGCACAAACTTGGGGATATTCCCCATGAGGTTGAATTCCATCACGGCCGGCAGCATGACGGCATTAGCCACCCCGTGCGCCAGGTTACAGGGCTTGCTGCCTAAAGGCATGGCAAAGGCATGGGCCAGCCCCAATCGCGTGCTGCTGAATCCTAAGGCCGCCAAAAGGCTGCCAAGAAGCATCCAATACCTCGCTTCCAGATTATCTCCCTTGGCCACTGCCGGACGGAGCCATTCGGCCATCAGCTCTATCGCCTTCAGGGTCAGAGAATCCGAAATAGGCTGGGTGTTCATGTTGGTGAAAGACTCCAAGGCATGCACCAGGGCATCCATACCCGTAGAAGCCGTGACTGCCGGGGGAACACTCAGGGTCAGTTCGGGATCGCAGATTGCCACCTTCGGACAAAGGTAGGAGGAACCGGCCACTGTCTTGAGGGCCCTCTTGTCATCTGTGATCACCGAGAAGATGGTAACCTCGCTGCCCGTGCCCGAGGTGGTAGGAAGGGCAATCACGGGAAGACCCGGATTCTTGATCTTGTGCATCCCTTCGTAATCGCCGAACTCCCCTGGATTTCCGGCCATTACCGCGACGGCTTTCGCCGTATCCAGGGAGCTGCCCCCTCCCACGCCGACCACCACTTCGGCCTGGCTATCCTTCATGAGCTTTACGGCTTCGTTCACGATGCTGAAGCTGGAGTTGGGGATTATCTTATCATAGATCGTAACCTCTATCCCCGCACCCCTGAGGCTCTTTTCCACGTCGACCATCAGACCGGCCCCCACCACTCCTGGGTCCGTGATCACCAAGACGCGCTTGGCCCCAAATTCTTTAACCTTCTCCGCCGTCTTGAACCGCGACCCTATGCCGAAGATGATGGTGGTAGGAACCGGCAAAAAGGTGAAGATCTTGGTCATATCCATATAGGGCTCCCTTCTTTACATTGGGTTTTGCCACCCGAGGTGGTCCAGATCGATAAACGGTGAACAAGAACCTCCAACTCCAGAAGCTAACTACGGGTTAAACCCTTCTTCCTTCACGCGATAAGGTGCGAGCCCTTCATCGATGATTCGGATCGCCCGAACGCATTTCGTGAAGTTCCAGATCAGGTAAAGACCCATTCCCAGACAGATGAGAGCAAAAATCAGCGCCACGCTACTCGATCGGCCCATGAGGATGGCAGAGCTTACCAGAGATAGCGACATCATCCAGAGCCAGAGGCGCTTCTGGCGTCGGTAAACCTCCCGAATCCCAGCCAATTCCTCTATCTTTTTCTGCTTCTCTGGATCAAGAGCCTGATAGTGTACGACCAGACTAAATCTCCCTCCTTCCTTCCTTCCTTCCTCTCTGGAAAGACTCCAGATCAGTGGGTTGCTACTCCCTTGCTTCGATAGTAACTGTTGATGATCGCCGTAACGACCATGGAAATCACGACCACTACGGCCAGGAAGATATAGCCTGTCCAGCCGCCATGCAGTTTATCTGCCCCATAGTCCCACCAGGCCTTGAGGCCGATGCCCGTCATGCCGATTCCGGCGATCACATTGAGAAGGACCCACAAACCGCTCATTTGATAAGCCTTCGGAAGGTAAGTGCGATCCGTCCAGATCATGGCGAGACACCAAAGACCACAGGTCATCACCCCTCCAATGATTCCTGCGGGGGTGGGCAGGTCGATGAGCTTGATATTGGGCAGCAGCCTTGTCATCCACATCAGGAACATGCCGGCCACACCCACATAGAGGCATACCCAGGGCCGGACTTGGTTCACGGTGATCTTTCGCAGTCCCGGGAACACAGTCCGCAGACATTCAAATGCGGTGCGGGTATAGACTTCATAAGCCCCGTATACGGTGCCCGCAATCGCCAGGAAGACGCCCATATCATAGACGGGGAGTAACCAGCGGTGGATACGGGTAAGGAATTGGGCCTGATACTCTAAGAGCTTCACGCCGGAAGGAATCAGCTGTTCGGCATGGAGCAGCCGCGCCCCGCCGATCATGAAGCCGGCGGCAAAGAAGATCACCGCGGCAAAGGAGGCGATGGAGTCGATGGCCGGGGCCTTGGTCCAGGCCAGGGCCGTCTTCACATCCTCTTCCTTCTCCGAGAGGGGAATCCGCCCTTCCTTCTTCTCCAATTCGTAGATCCTCTGTTGCACTTCGGCCAGGTTGGGAAGGCCGAGTAAGCCCCAATCCTTCTCCCGGAGCATTCCGATATACCCGATGTAATCGTAAGTTCCGCCCCCGATCGCTCCAATGTAGACGGTGATCTCTACCCAAGGCGGACGTGCGGCAACATCGGGGTATTTCTGGAAGATCCAGGGGGCATAATCCGGGATGCGAGGAATGACGGACCCCGTCAGAACGGCTAACCAATCCGGCTTGAAGTAAAAGGCGGAGAAAAGGACCGCCAGCAGCATGAGGGTGATGATCGTCAGCTGGGCCTTCTCCATGACGTTATACCCGCCCACCACGGTCAAAGTAACAAATAGGATGATCCAGAAAGTTCCCCACCAGAGGTGATCCCCAAAATGGAACATCCACTTGCATAGGGTACCTAATAGAGAGGGCAGGAAGGAAAGCCAGAACGGAAAGCACATGATGCTGAGGATACCTAACAGGAGGGGAAACCACCCTCTCGGTCCAGGGAAATGCGCCCAGCGGTCGATGGGATGCTCGCCGGTGAGGGTTATGTAGCGCATGGCGGTGTAGCACTGAACCCATTTGAAGAAACACCCCAGGATGAAGGTCCACATGATGGCGTAACCGAAAACTGCCCCGCCCCGAGCTGCAAAGAAGGTTTCTCCGGACCCGATGGTCAGAGAAGCCATGATTGCCCCCGGGCCGAAGAATTTGATCATATCTCCCAACTTCCGGGATTTGATTGCATCGGATAATGGTGGAGCTTTGATCTTATTTTGAGCCATTTTTGCACCTCCTCATGGCATCTTCGCCTTAACCCACGGAGATAGAGATAAGCAACAAGATTCCCGACCCATCAGCCTCCTTTCGTGAGGATTCTTCCAAGAAAGAGGATTCTCCAATTCAGCCCGGCCTGCGTGGGCGCTATCTGCCATTCCCGGTTTTCCTCAATCCCACTACCTCTCCACTACGTCTTCCCGTTGAAGCAGTTTGCCCAGATCCAGGATATGATAGATAAGCTCCCCCTTCTGGATCCTTTCCCGCATCTTCCGTTCCTTTTCCATGATAGCCCGACCCTTCTCCAATACCTCCTGGATACGCCCTTTGGGGACGACCGCTACCCCATCCGCATCGCCTACAATAAGATCTCCCGGCATCACCGGCATTCCTCCGCAATGGATGGGAACGTTGATGGAGCCAGGGGAGTCCTTTAACGGACCCACGGGGGTAATCCCTTTCGCAAATACCGGAAAGTCCAGATCCCGGATGCCTTCAATATCCCGAACCCCTCCGTCCAGGACGATTCCCTCGATCCCCTTGGTCTTACAAACCAGGCAGAGCAAGTCTCCCAGAATCGCCATATCGGGATAGCCGGCGGCGTCCACTACCAGTACATCCCCGGCTTTAGCTACCTCTGTGGCCTTGTGCAGCATCAAGTTATCGGCCGGATAGATTTTCACCGTTACGGCTGGACCTACCATCTTGCATTTCTCCAGGATCGGCTTAATGGAAGCCGACATCCCCCCATATCGCCCCATGGCATCGCAGATATTTCCCGTTGCCAATTCTCGATATCCCGCTATTACCTCTTTCCCTGGCCTTTCGATCTCTCTGTTGATCGGAAACATAGCCGCCCTCTCCTCGCTTAACCCATGAAAATTCCGCCATTTACGCTAACGGTCTGGCCGGTGATGTACTTTGACTCCTGGGAGGCCAAGAAGAGGACCGCGTCTGCCACGTCCTGTGGCTCTCCCAGTCTTCTCAAGGGAATAGATTTGACCATTTCCTCTCTGGGGAAGGGCTGCGTCATCTCCGTGTCTATGACCCCCGGCGCAATGCAATTCACGTTGATACCGAATGGTGCCAATTCCTTGGCTACTGCCTTGGTGAAGCAAATCACGCCCGCCTTGGAGGCGGAGTAATTGGCTCCCACCACCAATCCACCCACCTGTCCAGCCAGAGAGCCCAAATTGATGATTTTTCCCGATCTTTTTTGCTTGAGGACCGGCATCACTTCGCGGGAACAAAGAAAGGTCCCCTTCAGGTTCACATCCAGGACCTTGTCCCAGATCTCTTCGGACATCTCCGCCACCGAACCTTGATGGCAAACACCGGCATTATTTACCAGTATATCGACCGTCCCCAAGGCCTCGATCGTCCTGGCCACCATGGCCTTGACCTCTTTCTCCAGGGAGACATCGACCTTGATGGCAACGGCCTTTCTTCCCATTCGCTGGATCGCAGCCGCCACCCTTTCGGCATCAGCAAGATTAATGTCGCTGACCGCAATATGGACACCCTCTCCGGCCAAAGTGCGGCAAATGGCCTCTCCCAAACCGCGGCCTCCTCCCGTCACTAACGCCACCTTCCCTTCCAGCCGCATATTCCCCTCCCATTCCATTTGAAATCGATGAGAAAAGCTGTGGGACGGTATCACACAAAGGTAGCAAAGTCAATCACTTGATGGATCTTTTTTGACAGGTTCGGGGACAGGAGCAACCGTTCCTTGAAAAACCTCGCAGTACGGTGCGAGGAGTTTCAAGGAACGGAATTTCTTTTCCCTCTATCTATATTCGCTCGCTAACCCCGCAGCAAAGCTGCGGGGATTGCACTCGCGATGCATTTTCAAGTTGGGCCACTTCTTTTTGACTCAGAAAGCGCCATTTGCCCGGGCGCAATTTTCCCAGCTTGATGGGACCCAAAGAGACCCGTTTGAGCTTCTGGACTGGATGGCCAATCCGTTCGCACATCTTGCGGACTTGATGGTACCTCCCTTGCTCGATTTCAATTTGCAGCCAAGCGTTCTGGATCCCCTTACGCAGGATCTCGGCCCGGACAGCCACCATCCGCTCCTTATCCTTTCCGATCCCTTCGCAGAGGAGCCTCAGGTCGGAAGATTTTGGAATCCCCTTGACTTTCACCTCGTAAAGCTTCGAAACGTGAAACCTTGGATGAAGGAGCGATTGCGTCAGGGCGCCATCATTCGTCAAAAGCAGAAGCCCTTCCGTGTGAAAATCCAGCCGTCCTACCGGGTAGAGCCGGGGGAGTCCCGACGGGAGGAGATCTAAGACCGTAGGGCGACCTTGAGGGTCGGAGGTGGAGGAAATAAAACCATCCGGCTTGTACAGGAGAACGTATACCGTCTTCTTTGGCGACGAGGGCAATTGTTGTCCATCGATTCGCAGATCGCGATACTGATCACGTCTGATCTTGAAACCGAGGGTCGTGATGGGCTGTCCGGAAAGGGTTATTCTCCCTTCCTTCACCAGTTGCTCCGAATGTCGGCGAGAGGCAATTCCCGCGTTAGCCAAAACCTGTTGAATTCGTAAAGAGCCCTGGGGGGGCACCGATCAGCCTTTCTCCGCCATCCCCATCTCCTGCAATTCCTCCAAGGCGGGCAGGGAAGCGAGGTCTTTCAGGCCAAAACGCTCCAGGAATCTCTTGGTGGTCCCGTAAAGGAGGGGACGCCCTGCTTCATCCTTCCTCCCCATCACTCGAACCAATCCCTTTTCCAACAGGTTCCTGATCGCCTTGTGCGAGTCAACCCCCCGGACCGAGTCGGCCTCCGCCTTGGAAGTCGGCTGATTGTAGGCGATTATGGCCAGCGTTTCGAGGGAAGCCCGGGAGAGCTTGGCGGGTTTGCTCTCCATGAGCTTTCGCGCCCAAGGAGCAATCTCAGGACGCGTGTACAATTGGTAGCCTCCGGCAATCTCCTTGACCTGCAAGGCTCCATTCCTCTCCTCGTAGAGGAATTGAAGTCTCTGCAAATAGTCTTTGATCTCTTCCGATGTTAAAGGGTCGAGGATCTCCTTCAGCTTCTGTAGGGTTAGCGGAGTGGGGGAAACAAAGAGAAGCCCTTCGATGATGTTTATCCAGTCTCCGATCATTTCGCTTCCTATCCTACCTCACCTATCCTGAACGATAGATCCAGATTTCCCCGAAGTTATGCTGCTGCTTCACCTTGAGAACACCCCGGCGAATAAGCTCGAGCAGGGCGAGAAAGGTGACGATCATCTGGAGCCGAGATGGCCTCTGCTGGAGAAGGGCCATGAGGGTCAAAGATTCCCTTTCTCCGAAGAGATCCAGGATCTCCACCATGCTCTGATGAATATCCAACTCTTCTCTGTTGATAATCAGGGAAGGCTCATTTGCAGTCTTCTTCAGCAGATCATAGAAGACCGAAAGTAATCGAAAGAGGTCGATTTCTGGGTCAAGAGCAGGGGGGTCTGCGGGGCTATACAGAGGCTGGTTCGTATACTGCTGCTGAAACTGGTCTTCCTTATCTTCGAGGAGGAGGGCGACTTCCTTATATCTCTTATACTCGACCAACCTCTCCACCAATTCTCGTCGCGGATCCTCCTGCAAGACTTCTTCTTCCGGGGGTGAGGGCTGAGGAAGGAGCATTTTGGACTTCATATAAATGAGGGTAGCCGCCATTAAAACGAATTCCCCAGCCACTTCCAGGTTTAATTCCCGCATCCTCATCAAACGGTCCAAGTACTGATCGGTTATCTGAGCGATGGGGATGTCATATATATCCACCTCGTTTTTCTTGATGAGATGGAGCAGGAGGTCGAGCGGGCCCGCAAAATCTTGCAACTTTACCTCATAGCTCCCCTGTCCCTTCATCGTGTCCGAATCCAATCCTTGACCGCCTCGAACCGTTTCTCTCCTATCCCTGAGACCTCTTTAATCTCCGAGATATCAGCGAAGGATCCCTTTTCCCCTCTATAAGAAACTATCCGTTCAGCCAAAACCGGACCGATACCCGGAAGGGTCATCAGTTCGTCTCTGGTAGCCTTGTTGATGTCCAAGGGGACAGCGGGGGGCCTCTTTTTGACATGGAAGAAGGGGCGGTCTTCCCTGGAGGTCAGGGCCATCTTATGGTCCTTGGAAGGGAGAGTCGCTTGCCTCAGGCCAACCGGGTGCTTCAGGTCCGGAAAAGAAGAGTCGTCCAAATAGGAGCCCAGGGCACGAAGGCCAAGAAGGAAGGCAAAAACCAGAATAAGCAGGGCCTGGCACCTCGGGAGGACTTCCACCTCCGATTTCGCATCACGACTATGAAGCAGGTTCAATCCTCTGCCCCTTGATCCGCCTGATCTTCTCTCGCATAAGGCTGGCTTTTTCCAGATACTCTCTCGCCTTCTCATGACCCGCATCAAGGCTCAGAACCTGCATCCAGTAAGAAATGGCCAGGTCTAAATTTTCTTCCTGGAAGGAACGAATCCCCTCTTGGAAAAAAAGATCTGCCCTATCACGGCAGCGAACCTCGGCCAACATGAGAAGATCTTTGGCTTCAGAATCATAAGGATCGATCTCCAACAAAGATTTGGTCTCCTTACGAACCTGAACCCAATCACCCTTTGTTTTTAGTTCCATTACCCTCGCCCGGCGCTCTCTCAATTGCGAGTTGAAAGGCGACTCACTCCTGGCCTCCACTTTCTTCTGCGCTTGGAGAACCTGATCGATTTCTCTCAGGTAGCCTCTTGCCCCTTCGTGGTCCGATTTGAGAGCGACCACGGACGCCATCTCTCTCTGGGCAGACCGGTATTCTCTTTCTTGAAAATACCGAAGCCCCGTCTTGTAATGATCTTCTGCCGCTGATCCGATGCGTTCTTCCAGTTGGACGGACCTGTAACGCGCCTCGACATTGTCGGGATCGAAGATTGTCACCAACCTGATTTCGTCGAGAGCCTGCTGAAATCGCCCATTTCCTTCATATTCCTGGGCCAGATCCAGATGATATTTTACCAATGGCGCCAGGATTTCCTGGACCTTACGGATATCATCCTCTATGTCTTTGCGTCTCGGATCGAGCATCAATGCCCTTTGATACTCTTTCAGGGCCTCCGCAATCCTTCCCTCCTTCTGCAAGTTACCACCACATTGCAGGTGCAGGGTCACCAATTCGAAAAGGATATTATTGGCAACTCCGATCATCTCCCGTGTCTGTTCATACCTGGGATGGCCGGGTTCTGCCTTCTCCCATTTCTGAATGGCAGCCAACAATTCACCCTTCTGGAAATTCCCGAGGCCTTCTTCGTAGGGAGAGGGGGCGGGGCGGGCGACAACGCGAGTGGTACAGGCCAACGAGCAGGAAAGTAGGATGAAAAGCCAGGGAAAGGATCGCCGATAAAGACCTTTGGGAATTAGCTTCATGGGAGCCCCCCGTGAAGGTGAGGCGAATCCAAACCATGGAAGCTCCCCAAAGCAAAACTGCAGGCAATCTTCAAATCCAACGAATTCTCTTCTACCACGGTTCGCTCGCTAACCGCGCAGCAGAGCTGCAGGGGTTGCGCTCGCTATGCATTTCCAAGCGTCTCTCTAACAATCCATTCCCTCGCAATACCTTGGGCAAGCCATCGTGATTCCGCGGTTATGCGCTCTCAGCAGGTGGCCTCAA
>Ga0315276_10002890_pt1 | contig 15711 bp, 14 predicted proteins | sample YL17G05_0_MG_FD_204542 | JGI IMG/M metagenome (GOLD analysis project Ga0315276, IMG submission 204542) | Sediment microbial communities from Yellowstone Lake, YNP, Wyoming, USA - YL17G05_0 | ecosystem: Environmental > Aquatic > Freshwater > Lake > Sediment | place: USA: Wyoming | collected... | reverse complement strand
CGTGACCTCGGTCAGGTGCGAGTGCGAGTTCTTCGAGGAGGCTACGCGGACCAAGGTCGTGGCCAGGAACAAGAAGATCTACGGCGAGATCGACGAGGAAGGGGAAGAGGAGTGAGCTGGCCACCGGTCCTGCAAAACTCTTAAATGGCCGCACCCTGGTAGCTTCCGAGTCGGTGGAGTTCTGATGAAGGCTGTAATCCTGGCTGCAGGCGAGGGTATGAGGCTCCGGCCGCTCACGTCGTCGGAGCCGAAGGTGATGATCCCGGTCGCCAACCGGCCTGTGCTCGAGTATGTCGTCGATGCGCTGGTCAAGAACGATGTCAGTGACATCGTGATGGTCGTCGGGTACCGCAAGGAGCGCATCATGTCCCACTTCGAGGACGGCCGCAAGTTCGGTGCCAGGGTCGACTACGTCTTCCAGGACAAGCAGCTCGGGAACGCCCACGCCCTTTCCTGTGCGAGGGACCGTCTCACCGGCGAGTTCCTGGTCCTCCCAGGAGACAACATCGTAGACCGGAGGGCGGTCGGCGACCTGCTGCGGTCGGGCGCCTGCCCGAGCGCGCTGGTGGTCGAGAGCGAGAACCCGTCCAAGTACGGGGTCGTGACGATCGAGAAGGGGGCCATCAAAGGGGTCGTCGAGAAACCCCATGAGATGGTCTCGAACATCATACTCACTGGCATGTACTGCCTCAACGAGAAGATATTCCCGGCCATCGACCAGTGCGTCGCAGCCGGCGAGTACGGCCTCAGCAACGCGGTCCAGGTGAGCCTCGAGAAGCAGCCGGTCGCGCCAGTCTTCTCGGACGGGCTCTGGATAGACGCGGTCTACCCGTGGGACCTGCTCGAGCTGAACGCGGCCGCGATGGAGAACGTGAGCGTCCGCACGGCCGGGAAGATAGAGGCGCAGGTCACGCTCTCAGGGCCCGTGGGAATCGGCCAGGACACGGTCGTCCGCGCGGGCACGACCATCTACGGGCCCGTGCTCATCGGGGAGGGATGCGAGATCGGTCCCAACGTGACGATCTTCCCATCGACCAGCATCGGGAACAGCGTGACGATCGAGCCCTACACCGTGGTCAAGAACAGCATCCTCATGAGCAACTGCAGCATCGGGGCGCACTCCTACCTCTCGCACTGCGTCCTCGGCTACGGGGTCAAGTCCCAGTCCCATCTCATGGGCCCCGGCGCGGAGGCCTATGTGAACATCTCGGATGAGTTTTTCAAGGTCCCTCACATGGGTTCGATCGTGGGCGAGGACACGACCTTCGGCACGGGGGTCATAGTCGAGCCAGGGACGATCGTGGGGGCGGGGTGCAAGGTCTCCAGCGGTGCGAGGGTCTCCAGGAACCTGCCCAACAGGTCGCTTGTCACTTGCGGTGTGTAGGTCCGATGTGCGGTATCGTTGGCTATGCTGGTGGGCGCGACGCGCAGCCCATACTCATCGACTGCCTGAAGAGGCTCGAGTACAGGGGGTACGACTCCTCGGGCGTCGCCATCGTCGGCAAAGGCCTGCAGATATTCAAGAGCAAGGGCGAGATCGCCGAGCTCGAGCGGACCATGCCGCGGCTGGAGGGCCCGCTGGGGATCGCGCACACCAGGTGGGCGACGCAGGGCAAGCCCACCACCGAGAACGCCCACCCGCTGGCCGACTGCTCCAGCAACCTCGCGGTGGTGCACAACGGCATCATATCCAACTTCATGGAGCTCAGGGAGTCGCTGATCTCCTCGGGCCACATCTTCTCGTCCGAGACCGACACGGAGGTCTTCGCTCACCTCGTCGAGTCGGAGTTCAAGGGCGACCTGTTCGCCGCCGTGCAGGCCGCGCTCAAGAGGATCGAGGGGACCTACGCCTTCGCGGTCGTGTCGTCCGGCGGGGGCGAGATCGTGGCAGCCAAGAACGAGAGCCCCCTGGTCATCGGCCTGGGGGACGGCGAGAACTTCATCGCGAGCGACGTCACGGCGCTGCTGAGGTACACGGACCGGATGCTCTACCTGATGGACGGCGAGGCCGTCCGGGTGACGCGCGACTCCGTGTCCATCGTCGACAAGGATGGGAGGCCCGTCACGAGGGAGCCGCAGAAGGTCCTGTGGAACATCGAGGACGCCGAGAAGGGCGGCTACCCCCACTTCATGCTCAAGGAGATCTTCGAGCAGCCCAACGCGATACACGAGTCGCTCCTGGGCAGGGTCGAGACCCTGGATGCGGAACCGTTCTTCCAGGAAGGCCATTTCTCCAGCGTCAAGATCGTCGCCTGCGGCACGTCGTACCATGCGGGGCTCGCGGGCAAGTACATCATAGAAGAGCTCTCCAAGATACCCACTACCGTCCAGATATCATCGGAGTACCGGTACTCGTCGGCGTCGCGGGAGAACCCGCTGGTCGTGCTCGTCACGCAGAGCGGGGAGACGCTGGACACGATGGCCGCCGCGCGCGAGGCGAAGAAGCGCGGGCACAAGACCGTCGCCATCGCCAACGTCATGGGCTCGGCGATAACCCGGGAGGTGGACCACGTCATATACACGAGGGCCGGGCCAGAGATAGGCGTCGCGGCCACGAAGACCTTCACGACTCAGCTGGTCGCGATGTACCTGCTCGCGATGGACCTCGCGACCCAGTCCAAGGTGCTCACCGCGCAGGCGAGGCGGTCCATGATCGGCGAACTCAGGAGCCTCCCGAGGGCGGTCCAGGACGTCCTCAACCAGGCCGAGGGCATCGAGGCGCTCGCGAAGAAGTACTCCAAGGCGCGGGACATGTTCTTCATCGGGAGGAACATCAACTACCCGATCGCCCTCGAGGGGGCGCTCAAGACCAAGGAGATCTCGTACATCCACGGCGAGGGCTTCCCCGCGGGCGAGCTGAAGCACGGGCCGCTCGCACTGATCTCCAAGGACTCTCCCGTGGTCGCGATCGTGGTCAAGGACCACACCTACGAGAAGATGCTCGGGAACATCAGCGAGGTCTCGGCGCGGGGCAGCCCGGTGATCGCGATAGGCTACGAGGGCGACACCGAGCTACAGAAGTACGCCGACGATGTGATCGCCGTGCGCGAGCTCCCTCCGCTCTTCTCACCCGTGCCCGTCATCGTGGCGTTGCAGCTCTGGGCGTACTATCTGGCCAGGGAGCGCGGCTGTCCTATCGACAAGCCCAAGAACATCGCGAAGACCGTGACCGTGGAGTAGTTCAGGCGAGCTTCTCCGGGCAGACGCTCCTCCGCGAGCAGTACCCGCACTTGCCGGGTCTGGCGTGGTTCCTGTGCGCCTCCCCGGTCCTCATGATCACCCGCATCTCGTCGAGCTTCTCGAGCAGGATCTTCTTCAGGTCGTCGTTGTACTCTATCTGGTGCTCGTGCTCCGGATACTTGAGCAGGCCGTACGGCGGGGCCTTGCCAGTCGTCTCCTCGACCAGGAGGCAGTATGCCGAGAGCTGCAGGATGTGCGAGAACAGGGGTCCCTGCGGGGTCCTGCCCTTCTTCTCCTCGACCGGGATGATCCGGTCGCCCATCCTGATGATGTAGTCGGGCCTCCCCGAGAGCCCGTACCTCTCGGACCTGAACACCTCCGCCTTGTCCATGTCGATGTACTCGATCTTCCCCTTGACCCGGAACTCGTCCCTGAGCGTGCGGACGATCCCGAGCGACCTCAGCGACCTGTACAGGAAGTACGACGCGCCTATGAGCCAGATCAGGGATGTGACCTCCATGGCCTGCGCCAGCCTCACGTCGCTGACGACCCACGCGACCGCGTTGACGGCTATCACCACGGCGACGATCGCGAACACCAGTATGATCTTCTCGTACTCGAGGACCTTGCCGTGGGCGGAGGACCTCGTCGCCCTGAGCAGGAAGAAGGTCGCCGCGAGCAGCCAGATCAGGGCGACCGCGCCCAGGATGTGGCTGACCGTTACGGACTCGCCGAACGGGAGCATCTCCAATCCGACGACCGCCAGCAGCGTCGCGACGACCGCGTACCAGAAAACCATGGTCTCGGACTGCTTGGCGACCTTCTCGCCGGAGTCTATCTCCCACAGGACCTTCCCGAGCTTCTCGTGCTCGTCGATGCCCTTCGCAAGCGCCTCGTCCTCGCCCTCGTGCTCCCGGCTCAGCCACCAGCTGAGCGGGCAGTAGCTGTACTTCTCCAGATCCCCTGCGGAGACGAACCCGCCCTGGCCCTTGGGCATGCTTGCGTGCATGCGCTTCCCCGGTCAATAATGTTTTCACGGGCCGCTGGGTCTGTGCCCCTCGTCCTCAGGGCACTCGTCGAAGTGCGTGCCGTCCAGGAGGACGATCCCCTCCGGGGGCGCGATCCCATCGACATAGCCGAACCAGTACACCACGGCACCGGTGCCGAACAACTCGGTGTACGGGAGGAGCTGTTTCTTGACGTTCTTCCTGAGCTCGATGTCGTCCCCGAAGGACGCCTTGGACTCTATCCAGTGTATCTTGGTCCCGTTGATCTGTATCGGTTTGTCCAGGAGGCAGTCCGGGGTCTTCTTGTGCGTGGCCCTCAGGTCGGCCTCGGTCCTGTATGTGAGCTCCCTCCTGTCCAGCCAGTCCTGGAGCTTCTTCTCCCCCCAGAGACCCCGCTCGGTCTGTATCTGGGCCCCCTTCGGGGAGTAGATCAGGTCGTCGTCCGAGAGCTGCATGAGCTCCTTCCTGAGGCGCTTGTCATGGCAGGTGTCCGGCTCCCGGATGTACTTCCAGTACTGCTTCCTCGGGAGGTCGATCTCCGCCGCGAGCATGAGCCCGAACAGCACGGGCGGGAAGTTCAGCATCCTGGCGAGCTTCGCCATCGGCACGCCGCCGCGCCATTCCTTCGCGTACCTCTTCATGTCCTTCTTGACGATGTAGAACCTTCGCGTCGCGTCCCGCACGGTCCTCTGCGAATATATCACGAAAAGCAGTTCCGGGTCGAGCCCGGTCTTGGCGGCGAGCGCGTCGACGTCGTTGGGGTTCCTGAGCTGAAAGTATATTTCCTTGTAATCCTCGTACTTCATGAATTCACAGTCCAGCAAAGCTCGCTGAACGAATTGTTCGCAACGATCTCTTTGGTGGCTATTGTGCAAATCTCTACTTATTACTTTGTGGGCCCTGTTTCATAACTCCGATGATTGAAGTCTCTCACTCGGAGCCAGTCACATGATGTCGGCCAATCGGCGCCGTGTGTCCAGCATCCAGGCAAAAGGTTGAAATCGCCGGAGCGCATGGCGTGACCACGGCGCGACGCGTCTTTTGAGGTGCTATCATTGCCAGAGAGCGGTGTTCGTAGGATCATACTCCCGTCCAAGTACATCCAGGGCCAGGGCGCCCTGAGCCAGATCGGCCTGCACGTGAAGCAGTACGGCACGAGGCCGTTCGCCGTCGGGAGCAGAACCGGCGTCTCGAAGGTCAAGGCCAGGATCCAGGCGAGCCTCCTGACCGCAGGGGTCCCGCTCATAGGCGTGGACGACTCCGTGACGGAGTGCACCAAGGCGAAGATCGAGGAGATCGCCCAGAAGGCAGAGGACCTCGACGCCGACGTCATCATCGGCTGCGGGGGCGGGAAGTCCGTGGACACCGCGAAGGCGGTCTCCGAGAGGCTGCACCTCCCGGTCATGTGCGTCCCGACGCAGTGCGCGACCAACGCGGACCAGATGGCCGACGCCGTCATATTCACAGAGGACCACAGGTTCCTCGAGGACCTGTACCTCTCCCAGGCACCCGTGCTGGTGCTCGTGGACACCGACATCGTGGCCAGGGCCCCGGTCCAGTTCCTCGTCCAGGGCATGGGCGACGCCCTGGCATGCAGGTTCGAGAAGTTCGCGTACGCGGAATCCCAGAGGGCAAAGCACGCCCCGGACCAGGCCACATCGGCTGCCCTCGAGGTCAACATGCGGTGCTTCGAGACCCTGATGGCCAACGGCGTAACGGCAAAGAAGGACGCGGAGCAGGGGAAGGTCACCGAGGCCGTCGAGGCCGTCGTCGAGGCGATCAAGCTCCAGAGCGGGTTCGGGTTCGGAGGGGGCGGCTGCGCAGCCGCACATGCGGTCCACAACGGTCTCACGATCGTCCCGGGCATCGCGAGGAAGCACGGGGAGATCGTGGCGTACGGCACGCTCGTCCAGATGGTGCTGGAGAAGCGGCCCATGGGGGACATCGAGCGCGTGATGCGCTGGTGCCGGACCCTCGGCCTGCCGATCAGGCTCAGGGAGCTCGGGAACCTGGACATGGGCATGCTCCAGGCCGCTTCGGAGAAGGCCTGCGACCCGAACGACTCCATGTCCGCGATGCCGTTCCCCGTCACGCCTGCGATGGTCCTGGAGGCCATGCGCACGGTCGACCGGTTCGCGGACGAGCTGGGCTGAGCGTCAGGACACGCCTGGCACCCGGAAACCGTAATGCTGGCTCGCGCGCCGGCTAGGAAAGGATATATACGGCCACCACGATTCTTAAAGAGAAGCCGCCTAGGGCGGCAGAAGGGATGATGTTAGAGGAGGCATTCACATGAACAGCACGATGCATGGAATTGTAGCTTCAGGGAACTCACCGCCGTGGCTCCCCAGGGATGTGGCCGAGGGCCGGCATTTCGCGTGGTGGGCGGAGCTGATGTTCCTCCTTATGGCACTGGTCTGGTTCATCATCTCGATCGTCTCTATGACCGTCTATATAGTCGGTGGGAGCGTCGGCAACCTCGCGCTGGGCCTGCTCGGCCTGTTCGCGATGGTCATATGCTTCCTGTCCTCGCTGTTCCTCAAGAAGACAGTGATAGACGCGATCGACCAGGGCAGGTTCCACGACGCCAAGAACGACACGATCATCTGGCTCGTTGTCGGTTTCTTCGGCTTCGGGATACCGACGATCCTGCTCATACTCACGTACGTCAAGCTCGGGGACGCGCTCGTGGCCCAGGCTCCAGCGGGGTACGCTCCGTATGCGCCAGGCACCGTGACCGCGCAGGCTCCGGGACAGACCTATGTCCCGCCGCCCGCGCCGGTGCAGCCCGCCCCGGTCCAGCAGGCCCCGGCGCAGGCCCAGCAGCAGTACCACGCCCACACGACGCCGATGGTCAGGTGCAAGAACTGCAATGTCCAGTTCCCGATGTTCATGCACACCTGCCCGAACTGCGGCTCCCCGAAGGAATAGGGCAAAACCTTTTTCCGCCAACCCCTTTCCATCTTTTAATCATCCCATGACCCAGGGGACCTGAACATGACAGACATGCTCTACATGAAGGACATCGACTCCAACTACCTGCGCGAGTTCGACGCCAAGGTCGTCGCGCGCGGGTTCGACCACGTCGTGCTCGACAGGACCGCGTTCTACCCGCTGGGCGGGGGCCAGCCCTCGGACACGGGCAGGCTCGAGTGGCCCGGCGGGAAGGCCGAGGTCCGCGAGGTCACCAAGAAGGACGGCGTCAAGCACCACCTGGTCCAGAACCCGGACATGGTCCCCGACCAGGTCCACGGGGTCATCGACTGGGACAGGCGCTACGCGCACATGCGGATGCACACGGCCCAGCACATCGTGTCCGGCGTGGCCTACGACCTCTGGAAGGCCAGGACCGTGGGCAACCAGCTGTACCACGACCGGTCGAGGATAGACTTCGCGCCGGTCAAGTTCACGGATGAGATGGTCGCGGAGCTCGAGGCGAGGGTCAACGACATACTCGCGTCGGGGGCGGCCGTGGAGATCGTGAACATGCACAGGGCCGACCTGGAGCGGGATGTGGACGCCCAGAGGGCCAACCTGGACCTCCTCCCGAAGTCCGTCCAGGAGCTGAGGGTCGTCAAGGTCGCTCAGTTCGACACATGCCCCTGCGCCGGGACCCACGTGCGGTCGCTGGCCGAGGTCGGCAGGGTCAAGGTCGTCAAGCGGGAGAACAAGGGGAAGGACCGGGAACGCATCACTTATGAGCTGTCGCTCTGAGTCTTGCGGATGCGCGCCGCTCACAATCTCCTGCGGATCAGCTTGTTCTTCTCTTCCGCATCGCCACCACGAACAATGCCAACACGGTCACCACGGGCACTAGGGCGGTCGTGAACTCTGGAATCGCGACATCCGTCACGACGATATCCTTGGAAGTCGAATCGATCATGCTGCTCGTGTCCCGCACTTCGAGGACCACCGTGTAGGTCCCTGCGACCAGGTACTGGTGCTTCTTCACCTCACCCAGGCTCCAGTCCGTGTCCCAGATGCCGTCACCCTCCCAGTCCCATCGGTATTCGAGCAGGTACGCGTCCTCGAGATCCGAGGAACCGGTGGCGTTCACCTCGAACAATGTGTTTGTATCGCCCGTGGACGGCGTGATCGTGAACTCTGCATGCGGTTCAGTGCCTACTACAATCTTGTCGAGGACGGCATAGTACAGCCCCCCGTACATCGGGTTGAAGTAGTAGCCCTCGACCCACGACCACTCGACATGGAAGTTGTTGGCCTGCGTCAGCCACACGTACGGGCAGTCCTCGTAGACCAGCTGCGAGATCTGGGCGTACATATCGGCACGGGCAGTCTCGTCGAGCTCGCCGGCCGCCTGCCTCACGAGCGCGTCTATCGATTCGTTCTGGTAGCCTGTGAAGTACGGGTATGTGCCGTACGCGCTGTCCAGCATGGGCGTGGTGTAGTCGTCTGGGTCGGCGTAGTCCGGGCCCCAGCCGATGAGATAGAACGGCATGTATCCGTTCGTGTCGAACAATCCATCGAGGAACACCGGCCAGTCGAGCGCGGTGATTGTCGCCGTGAACCTGCCGTCTTCTATGGATTCGAGTCCGCCCTTGACCAGTTCGCATACGGTCTGCCTGCCGACGTTACCCGCGTTGTAGAACAGCGGAATCGTGAACCCGTCGGTCCACCACGAGGTCTGCTCGAGCTCTGCCTGTGCGGCCGCGAGGTCGTAGGTGTACTTCGGGATCGACGCGTCGTACCCGAACATGCCCTCCGGGATCACGCCGTTGGGCTGGATGGCATTGCCCCTGTTGACGTTCTCTATGTACTGGGTGTAGTTGATCAGGTGCGTGAACGCCTTCCTCATGTGTATGTCGCAGAAGAAGTCCGCAGTGATGTCGCCGCCGTAGTTCGTGTTCGCCGTGGTGTAGTCGATGTTGAAGTTGAACGCGGCGAAGGTCATCCCGAATGCCGGGAGACCCTTGAATATGGTGAAGTCAGGGGAATCGGCGAACCGGGACTCGTTCTCGATGGGCACGTCGGCGCTGTCCACCGAACCGCTCTCGAGCAGGCTCATCCTGACCTCTTCATCCTCTGCCTTCAGTATGAACACGTCTTCTAACGGAGGCGCGGGTCCCCAGTAATCTGCGAACCTGGTCATGTGAATCTCCGAGCCAATCTCCCAGACAACGAGTTCGTACGGGCCAGTCCCGCACGTGTGATCGCTCATGTGCACGTTGCTTTCTCCGTTCACAACACCGCCGTTCGCCTCGACATAGTCCTTGCTCAGAATCGACATGACGGTGCTTGCGCAGATCTGGATGAACCCTGGATAGGGCCTGGTGAGGCGGAAGTTGACGGTGTCCTCGTCGATTGCGGTGACCGATGCCTCGGCCACCGCCGTCAGGTCGTCCTCGGTCAGGATGTACGTTGGGTCGGTCTCGCCTATGGCATCGAGGATCCATTGCGGCGGTGAGTTGTCATCGATGTAGGTCTGCAGGTCGCCGTAGATGTAGTAGGATAGGTAACGGGTCATGACCTGCTCGATCATCCAGGACGGTCCGTCAGGGTCATGCATCCTCAGTACCCTCTGGATGGAGTAGGTGACATCCTCGGCCGTTAGTGCGGTCCCGTCGTGGAACATCACATCGTCCCTGATTGTGAAAGTGTAGTTCATGCCGTCCTCGGAAATCCCGCCGTTCTCGATACTCGGGATCTCGGTCGCCAGGACCGGCACCAGGTAGACAGCGCTCTCCCGGTCGTACCAGACGAGCGTCTGGTAGACGTTCTGGATGACCTCCGCGCCGGATGATTCATAGTCTACGGCCGGATCGAGGCTACTGGGTTCTCCCGACTGTGCGCAGACGTATGCCGTTGGGTTCATGGGTTCGACTGCGATTGCAGCATTCGTGTTGTGGTTCAGATGCGCGACATCGCCCTCTGAGGCAAATGTTCCACGCCCCACGTCGGGTCTCATCGAAGAAACCTGAACGACTGAGATTGCGACCATGAGTCCCGCGGCTAGCATGGCTAGCAAGACCTTCATCTTGTCCATGTGCATTTCCCCCGCAATGATTGCGTGATTAGGCCGATTCGGGAGAACAACTCTTCCCTACATGAACCTTGTTCTGGGTAATGGGGCGCCGCCTTCATGATCGGGCGTCTGTTCGTCTCGTTCTGGCACCCGGTTTTGTAGGGAACACGTCGAGGACAAATGCAATGAGATACTAGGCGCCCGGATTGATCTTGCCGTTCTCCTCGCGGTCCTCGGTCGCGTTCAGCAACAGCTCCATGAGGTCGACCACCCTGATGCCCGGGACCGTCTGCAGCTGCGTCTCGCAGAACGGGCACGATGTCACGATGGTGGTCGCGCCCGTGGCCTTCGCCTCGGCCACCCTCTTGGCCGCGAGCTCCTTCGACAGCTTCGGGAACGCGGACTGCAGGCCGGCTCCGGCGCCGCAGCATCTCGACTCGTACCTGTTGTTCGGCATCTCGACCAGGTCCGCGGCCGCCGAGACGATGGTCCTGGGCTCTTCGAAGACGCCTCCGAGCCTGCCCAGGTGGCACGGGTCGTGGTATGTCACCCTCTCCGTGGATTTGGTGACCGGGATCTTCCCCTCCTTCACGAGGTGCGCGACCTCCTGGGCGATGTGCACGACCTGAATCTCGGAGCCGCGGTCCTCGATGCTCTTCTTGAGCGTGACGTAGCACCCGGGGCATGCGGTGACTATCCTCTTGATGCCCAGCGATTCGAACCTCTCCACGTTCTTCTTGGCCAGCTCCTCGTACGCTTCGGTCTGACCAATCCTTAGGAGCGTCGAGCCGCAGCATGGCTCGTCCTGGTTCATCGTCGCAAACCTGATGCCGGCCTTCTGGAGCAGCTTGGCGCTCGCGACGAGCCCGGGCACGAGCGCCTTGTTGACCGCCGATGTGCAGCCGGCGAAGAACAGCACCTCCTGCTGGCCAGGCGCGGCCTTCGGGATGTTCAGGCCCTTGGTCCATCTGTTCCTGGCGCTCCTGGGCTGGAACCAGGGGTTGCCGTAGTTCTTGATGCTGGCGGCCAGCGACGCGTGCTCCTTCATCGGTTCGTAGCCGTGCTTGAGCAGGTACTCCCTGAACGCGCGGGTGTGCTCCGTGTTCTTGAGGGCGCACCAGCGGTCGCAGTTGCCGCACATGGTGCACTCGAACGCGGCCTCCACGACCGCGGGGGTGATCTCGAACTTGCCCTGGAGCAGGCCCAGCATGGTCCTGTTCCTGCCCTTCATGCAGAGCGTCTTGATCTTCACGGCCTGGTAGACCGGGCAGCCCCGCTCGCAGAACCCGCAAGACGTGCCGAAGCAGGTCTCGAGCTCGTCCTTGAACTCGTCGAGCGAGTTCATATCCGGTCCCTCCTGCCGAACTTCTTGCCCGGGTTCAGGATGCCCTTGGGATCGAACAGCTCCTTGACCTTCTTCATGTACTTGAGGGACGCCCCGTGCTCGACCTCCAGGTAGGGTGCCTTCTGGTAGGTGTCGCTCATGTACGTGCTCATCGTGCCCTCGAACGCGACCGCGAGCTTGCTCAGTTCGTCGTGGAATTCCCTGAACCGCTTGACCTCGTCCTCGCTGCGGTAGTCGACGAACACCGCGCACGAGAGCGAGAACCCGATGCTGTTCGGGTGCTCGAGGTAGGCGTTCATGCCGATGATCTCGAGCTGGTGCCTCTCAGCGGACTCGACGAACTTGTGATAGTACTCCTCGAGCCTGCCGACGGGCACGCCCGGGTCCGCCGCGCCGAACTTCTTCAGCCTCTGGGAGTCGGGCCACTTCTGCTTGAACGGCTCGAACTCCAGGGTGTACTTCGAGGCCCACCAGCTGTCCACTATGTCCCGCTCCTCGACCAGCTGGGCCTCGAACTCCTTGGCGACCTTGAGCGCGTGCCCCCTCTGGAACTCGACGACCTCCGGGTCGCCTGCGAACGAGATCGCCAGGAGCGCCTCCGCCCAGGCGGGTATGGTCGGGTCGTGGCCGTGCTTGCTCCGGTAGGTGGATGTGTAGAACTTGAGCCTGCGCTTGCAGTTGATGTGGGCCGCCTCGATGCACAGGCCGTCCTTCAGCAGCCGGTTCAGGTAGTCGACCGCCGCACCCAGCCGCGGGAAGACGAGCATGTCGACGCGCCTCGTGCGCGGGATGGGCTCGAGCTTGAGCGTGGCCTCGGTGATGATGCCCAGGGTGCCCTCGCTGCCCGCGAGCAGGTCCTTGAGCTTGTACCCAGATGATGTGAAGTGCGCCTTGCGGTGGCCGAGCTCCAGTATCTCGCCGGTCCCGGTCACGATCTCCGCGCTCAGCAGGCAGTTGAGGATCTTCCCGTAGCGTACGCCGAAGGTGGAGTCGTTGTCGCAGGCTATCGCCGAGCCGACCGTGCTGACCCACTTCGACTCTGGCTGGTGCGGCAACCAGAGGTCGTACGGGAGGACCGCGTCGTTGACCTCCTGCAGCGTGGCGCCGGCCTGCACCCTGATGGTCTGGTTCCTCTGGTCGATCTCGACGACCTGGTTCATGACCGTCGTGTCGATGTAGATGCCGCCGTAGATCGGCACGGCCCCGCCCAGCATGCCGGTGAGGCCGCCGCCGGCCGTGACTGGCACTTCGTGCTGGTAGGCGATCTGCACGACCCTCTGGATGTCCCTCGTGCTCCTGGGGAGGATCACCACGTCGGGCGGGAAGAACTCGGACGGGGTCCGGGGGCTCCAATCGGCTCCGTACACGAACCGCTCGGCCGGGTCCAGCCGGACCTTCTCCTTGCCAAGCGCTGCAACGAGTTCGTCTGCGTATGACATGGCGACCTTTGGGAGCGGGATGCGCCTACAAGAACTTGTTTGCTGTACAATCTTGGGCAGGGCGGTCCTGACGGGCCGCGGGCATGTCTGGTCCGTGCAGCTGGTAGGCGAGGTTCATATAATCCTCGTCCCATGTACGGACATCCGGAACACGGGTGTTTCGCATGTCCGAACAGATGCTGGAGAACGGCCTGCTCTACGGTCTCAAGATGCCCTCGTCTTACACATCGCTCGAGGAGAAGTCGATCAAGACGCTCATGGGCGGGCTGAGCGCGCACCCGAAGGCCCTGAGGATGTTCGAGCTACTGCAGGCGGATGCCGAGGTGAAGACGCTCCTCAACCTCGCTAACTTCATAGCCGTGCGCAAGCTCGGATACAACGACCACGGCCCCATCCATGCCAGGATCGTCGCGGCGAACGGGGTCAAGCTGCTGAGGATAATCCTGGACAGCGGCCAGGTCGAACTCGACTCCATCAAGGGCATGGGCATGACCGAGGACGACGCGCACCTGATCATCGTCACGGCGTGCATCCTCCATGACATAGGCAACGCGGTCCACAGGGAGGAGCACGAGATATTCAGCGTCATGTACGCGAAGGGCATCCTGGACAGGCTCCTCCCGGAGATATACACGGATGTGTCGCGGAGGACGGAGGTCACCGAGCAGATACTCCACGCGCTCTACGCCCACGACGTCGGCGAGAACGCCCTCACCATAGAGGCTGCGATCGTGGTGATCGCGGACGGGTGCGACATCACCAAGGGCCGGGGGAGGCTCTCGTTCGACCTGGGCAAGCACGATATCCACTCCATATCCGCGCTCTCGATCGAGTCGGTCGAGATCAACAAGGGCAAGGAGAAGCTCATAGAGATCCATGTCAACATGTCCAACTCGGCCGGCATCTACCAGGTCCAGGAGACCCTCGGGAAGAAGGTCGGCAAGAGCCCCCTCAGGGACTATGTGGAGATCGTGTCCGACCTGACGCCCTCGAAGATGCCTCCCGAGATGCGCGTCCTGGACCGCATCGTGTTCTCGAACGGGAAGTACAAGGGCTCCTAGAGCGAGAAGAGCAGGATCGAGGCGAACAGCAGCCCGAGCGCGAGGTACTGCCTCCGGGTCAGCTTCTCCTTGAGCCTCAGCTTCGCCCCGACGACCGTGACGATCGGGTACAGGTTCGTGACCGGCGTCACGATGGACACGGGGCCGTTCGCGAAGGCCAGGTACATGGTGACGCCGCCCGCGGCGATGAACAGCATGGATATCTCGAGCACGGACCTGCTGGTCTTCGGCATCTCGAACCTGCCCTTCGTGGTCGTGAGCCAGTAGGCGACCCAGATCGTGGGGCAGACGACGCAGAACACCCCCATGAAGTTCGTGTCGCCGATCTCCGTCAGGACGCTCTTCGAGATCGCGGCCGAGGTCCCCCAGAGGAAGAGCGAGCAGACGGCGAACGCTATCCCGGTGAACTCGGTCCTCTTCGAGTCCGAGCCGTTGGGCGAGTATGTGAACATCAGCACGCTCGACACGACCAGCACGACGCCGACGCCCTCGGACACGGTCACGCTCTCGCCCAGGAACACGAGCGCGAGCATCACCGTCCACGGGGCGTAGGCCGCGGAGACGGTACCGATGATGCTGATCTTGCCGTGCTTCATGGCTTCGTAGTACGTGACATACGCGAAGCCGGACAGGGCTGCGGCGAACGCGGCGAGGAGCCATGTCTCCACTGGATACGACGCGGCCCCGTGGAAGAGCAACCAGTACGCTCCGAACAGTGCGAAGACGTTCGCCCCGAACAGGAGCATGTAGTTCCCAGAGGGGATGTTGGTCCTGGTCTCCTTCGCGAAAACCTGGCCGATCCCGTACAGGAGTATCGTGGCCAGGGCGAAGGGTAACCAGAGCAGCTCCATGGTTCGGCTCGATGCTCACGCGGTAGATATATGTTTTCCAGGACGGCGGCCAGTTTCGTCAGGCCAGTTTCTTAGCGTCCGCGTTCCTCAGGAAGAGCGTCTCACCGCCGCGGTCTATCCTCAGGACCCTGTGGTACGGGATGCTGGCCTCGTCCGTCTCGAAGAACCATCTGTCCAGTCCCCTCACGCGTGCGCCGTCCAGCCTCATGACGTCGCCGGGGGCGCCCCTGTGCACATACCAGATGACCACGTCTCCGATGCCGAGTCCCCCGGTCCACATCACCTTGTTCAGGACCTCTCTCGGGTAGGTCATCGGTGCGTTAGCGACCGTCGGGAGATATCAACCCTTGTCCCGTCCCGGGGCCCCGGCCGGTTGGAGGGGATGAATCGTGAGGGGTCGCCACCGGCGCAGTGACGCGCGGAAACACTCTCACCAAACACTTCCCATAAGTTCTTTCGACGGTTGCCTGGGCTCACCTTTGGACGCCCAGTCTGTCGAGCATGAACGCGAACATGAACGCCGTCTGCTCCGCATGGTCGTGCCTGCCAGAGGCCCCCATGTGCCCCTCGGCCGCCCTCGTCACCATGAGCAGCAGGTCGTCGTCGGTCCTGGCCGCCCTCAGCCTCGCCGCCCATTTCAGAGGTTCCCAGTACGCCACCCTGGGGTCGTTCACGCCGGTCGTGATGAGCATGTTCGGATAGGCCTTCGTCCCGACGTTGTCGTAGGGCGAGAACCGCTTGTAGCTCCTGTAGTGCTCCTCGATGGTCGGGTCGCCGAACTCCTCCCGCTCCCCCGGGACGCTCGGGAGCGTCTCGTCGAGCATGGAGGAGCACTACAGGAGCTA
>Ga0315276_10002888_pt1 | contig 15712 bp, 22 predicted proteins | sample YL17G05_0_MG_FD_204542 | JGI IMG/M metagenome (GOLD analysis project Ga0315276, IMG submission 204542) | Sediment microbial communities from Yellowstone Lake, YNP, Wyoming, USA - YL17G05_0 | ecosystem: Environmental > Aquatic > Freshwater > Lake > Sediment | place: USA: Wyoming | collected... | reverse complement strand
AGACTGTACAAACTGTGGGGGGCATCAGGTTTTTGACTGCCAAGGAACAATGGGAATTCGACTGCGCAGAAGAGCGCAGTCGGGTGCTTGCGCTCAAGGAATTCTCGGGCAATATGGGAAGTGGAACAATGGTTTATACCAACTCACAAGTAGGGAAGTGGGTGCCAGTCATGCCAGGCAGTATGGGTCAAGCTGTGTGGAAAGTTGCGTGCGGTAAGAAATGATCGCGCAGTCAACACTGCCCGGTTGAAGAAAATGCGAAAGAAATGCCTGCTCCTGATAACGCTCTTATTGCTGAGTAGTGGACCAGCGTATGCGGAGTGGATGTCGCTTGGTGAAAGCGAGTCAGGAACGACTGTGCACGCGGATCCAGCCACCATACGCCGCGAAGGGGATGTGGTGAAGATGGAGGTACTGTTCGACTTCAAGACAATACAAACCAAGGCAGGCGTCTCATATTTATCGGCAAAGGCGCACATGGAATATGACTGTGCCGAACAGCGCTTTGGGGGGCATGCGGTCATGTATTTTTCGGACAATATGGGACGTGGTACTTTGCTTGATCGCAGTTCAGGCAAAGGCAAGTGGCTACCAGTTTCACCAGGTAGCCTTGACCACGCTCTGTGGAAACTTGCGTGCGGCAAAAAGTGATCGCGCAGCCGTAAGCAACCTTCGACGTAGACACGGTTACGCGATGAGCGACCCATGCCCCACACGCGAGAGCATGTCCATCGAAGAGGCCACCGTCTCCAACATGTGGGAGATTGCCGCCATTGTGGAAGTGCTCGAACTGAAGGACTTGTGCACGAAGCAAGACCTCTACGACATCATCACCGAATTCCACCGCAAGAATCCCCGTGCGCCTATCCCTGAGACCGCCTTCCCTGAGCCGTACCTCCTCACCGGGACCGAAAATACGATCATCGATGACAACCTTGAACTGCTGAACAAGCACGGGCTGACCTCGCACCAGTCGATGAACCTATTAGAGCGGTTGGGGAATACTATTGAGAGGGGGCAGCGCGTGGCAAAGGGGACGACGCACTGATTCGTGCTCTATGCCTGCTGGAGGAGAGAGGCAGATCATATGACACACGTGAGGGTTATGATTTTCCTTCTCTGGGTAATCACTATTTTCCCGCCAGCAATAGCGGTGGTGAGTGCTGAAGATGCTGTACGTATCCAGCTGCAATCGACACAGAGGAGCCAGGCACCACGACAAGGGCAGGTCCTTGAAGGCTCACAAATCGTGCAACCTTCGCCGAGGGAGCGTGCTGCTGTCATCCAATTGCTTACTACCAAACCACGACCAAAGACTCTGAAGGATGCCGATATTAAATACCTGAAGGATCTGCTCAACAAGCCAGCATGGGTTGGTTTCGAGCGACGAATCGTGCATGAAATGTGGACGGAGGTGAGCGGTGCGGAGTGGCAGGATACTGAGATATCGCAACCTTCCAAGAATGAAAAATCACCCTAGAAAGGTTGGCCGGCGAAGGAGATGGGGGCATGGCTTGACGTTGCACCTCCCTCCCCCGAGGCTCCGCGGTCATGGCTCGCCACCGTCGCGTGGAATACCCGGGCGCCCTCGACCACTTCACCGCTCGTGGCACCGACCAGCAGACGATTGTTCATGCCGAGACCGACCGGACGGATTGCTTGACGCGGCTCGGGCAGAACATTTTGCCGGCAGCGTCAGCGCAGGGCAACGTCAAGCCATGACCCCGCCCGTGCGCACTCCCATCCCAATTTGTCGCGTCCTGGCGATTCATACTGCGGAGCCATGGAACTTTTCTGTATGATGACCTCTATGCCATTTGACCAGCGGGATTTTACACCGGCAGCCTGGCTCCGCAATCCACATTTCATGACCGTGCTCCCAGGCCGTTGGCCTCGCCGAGCGCTTCTTGCCGGAGTACCGACCGAGTCGCGGCTCTTCACCACCGAGCCGCACACCCAGTTACTCGGCTTCTGCCACTGGCAGCCACACCGCACCGCGTGCCAGACCGTGGTCCTCGTGCACGGCCTGGAAGGCTGTAGCGAGTCGCACTATATGCGCGGCATCGCCGCGAAAGCCTATCGCGCGGGATTCAATGTCATCCGGATGAACCAACGGACTTGTGGCGGGACCGAGCACCTGACGCCGACGCTCTACAACAGCGGCTTGAGTCAGGACTATCGAGCCGTCGCCCATGAATTGGCGCGCGTGGATGAATTAGATCGCATCTGGCTGGTCGGCTATTCGTTGGGAGGGAATCTCGTCCTGAAAGCAGCCGGAGAGGCCGGCGCGTCAGCAACGGCGTTGGCCGGCGCGATCGCGGTCTGCCCGACTATCGATCCGACGCAATGCGCCAAAGCCTTGGAATCACCTCGGAACTGGCTCTATCACCATCATTTCTTGACCCAACTCAAACGGCGCATGCGACGGAAAGCGGTGCTCTTTCCTGGCAAGTGGAATCTCACCGGACTTGACCGCATTCGCCTCCTCAGCGAATTCGACGACCGCTACACAGCCCCGGACGGGGGATACGCCAGTGGCGCCGACTACTACGATCGCTCAGGCGCATGCCGTGTGCTCGATTCCATCACCGTCCCCACCCTCATCATCACGGCACAAGATGATCCCTTCATTCCCTACTCCATGTTTACAGTGCCGCTGATTCAGCGCCACCCGAAGATTCGGGTGATCGCGCCTCGCCACGGGGGACATTGCGGGTTCTTTCACTGGGCACACAACGGAGAAGATCCCTACTGGGCAGAGAATCGGATTGTGGACTTCTTGCAAGAACGTGAGGAGAACCGGCTGGTGCATAGGTAGACGGAGGCAACCGGGTACCAGTTAAACCAGATAGGGGAAATACCGGTGTTAGGAACCTATATTGCCGGTCTCGTGCTGAGGCTCAGCGGGGAGTAGGCTGGCCCGTGAGTGGACACCGAAGACAGCGTCAGCCTCTGACTGAGCCATGGTACCGACACCCTCCCGCCGATCGATACAAACATTTCCCCACGCTTCGCCTTGCGGTTTCCTCAGTCCCCTCCTAGAATACGCCTCCCTGCGAGACCCCCTATGCCTACCGTCGCTTCCCTGTGCACTGCGCCGTCACGTACCACGCGGGGCCCTTCCAAGGACAAGGCACCGTCTGGAATCTCTCCTGTACCGGCTGGCGACTCTCCGGCGATCTACCCATGCGTCCAGGGGAACCCCTCTCGCTCACCGTCACGCTGCCGAATGAGCAACGCATTAGCGTGCCTGAGGCCGTCGTCCGGTGGTCGAGAGAGCAAGTGTTTGCGGTGGAGACCCTCGCGATCGAGTCACCCACCCACGCTCGTCTTCAGCATTATGTGAAGCGGTTGGTTCGCGAACCTGCGGAGAGGATCTCATGAGTGGCGATCAGCCCATGTCGCTCCGATTCACCATCGCCCTTGTGCTGTCGATCGTCTGCCTCGCCGTGCCCGCATGGGCGGATAGTCAAGCGGGCGTGGATGCCTACACGCGCGGAGACTACGCCACAGCCTTGCGTGAGTGGCGACCGCTCGCCGAGCAGGGAGACGCAGCTGCCCAGTACAACCTCGGGGTGCTGTATGAAAAGGGCAGGGGCGTGCCCCAGGACTATACACAGGCGCGGCAGTGGTGGGAGAAAGCCGCCGTCCAGGGCGATGCCAACGCCCAGTTCTACCTTGGGGCGCTGTATGCCTTCGGGCGCGGCGGGCCCCAGGATTATGCGGCAGCGCGACAGTGGTTCGAGAAATCCGCAGTCCAGGGCCACGCGAATGCACAGTTCAACCTCGGCGTGCTGTATGACGGCGGCCAGGGCGTGCCACAAGATTACGCAATCGCACGGCATTGGTACGAGAAAGCCGCGGCACAGGGGGTCGCGAAGGCGCAGTTCTACCTCGCCCTGCTGTATGCCTACGGCGAGGGCAAACCCCAGGACTTAGTCAAGGCCCACATGTGGTACAGCCTGGCGGCAGGAAACGGATATGAAATCGCAACTGGATACCGCAAAGATCTCGCCAAACAGATGACCCCGGCCCAGATTGCCGAAGCGCAAAAGCTGGCCCGTGAGTGGAAGACAAAGACACCGTAAGCCTCCCGCTGAGCCATGCGGCGCGGCAGACTCCCGCCGATCAATACAAACATTGCTCAATTCCCCCGCCTCTTCGGTGTGATCCTTCCCTTTCTACACTGGGCCTCCCTGCGAGATCCCCATGCTTAGGCTGTCGTTCCTTTTGGATTCGAACCATATTGATTGTCGCCGGGCGTGCCGTCTTGCGCCGTAAAGACAAGAAAGACAATAACGCCGATGAGTGGAATCCCGTTGATAAGGAGCCACCAACCGCTGCGGTCAGTGTCATGCAGCCGCCGCACCGACACGGCTATGCCTGGAATCAAGACAGCCAGCGTGTAGATGCCACCCAACAGACCCATGCCAACCTTGGCGTTGAACGTGCCGGTCGCAATGTCGATGACTGAAAGAATAACTATGATGATAAAACTGAACAAGCTAAAGTACCAATACTCTTTCTGTCCAGCTCTCCCGTCAAACACTGCGTACTTTTTCAGAGACTCGAAATACCAGTCCATGTTCTTCTTTGTGGTGTTGTCCCTCATGATCGTGCCAGCTGTCCGCCAGGGCGTTGCTGCCGCCTAACGCGACGGGATTCACCGGCCGCCAGAGCGCACAGCGCGGAGGGTGCCCAACGGCAACGCCGTTAGGCGGTCCGGTTCAACCTCTGGGTGGGCACGTTCATCTGTGTATGTGCCGGTTTAGCGCTACGCCGAGCGCTACGTACTTATTCACGAGGCCTTCATATGTCTTGCGGTTGGCGTTGTACTCGGCCATCGAATACGTGCTGAGATCACCTTGGCTCTTCTCGTAGAGCTGCCCGCAGATCTCCCGGAGCGCTTGAACCGCTTCGAGCAACGCCGCCGTGTACTGCTGGAAAATCTCCAAAGACCCTGACGCGGCCTTCAATGCTGATGAAATAGCCGCCAGTTTGGACGCCAACCGACCGAGGTCTTTAACGTGCGCCCTATAGTCAATGGCCTTGAAAAGGCCTGGAATCGGGAGTGCCTTGCGCCACGAAAACTTGAAGACCGCGTCATGAATCGCGATGTACTTGCCAAGGATTGCATGCACTTTAGTCAGTTCCTCTGGAAGGCCCGGCATGTGTCACCCACGAGAATGTGCCCGACTGTGTATTATCTGGTTCCGTCTACGATGCCAACGGCCTTGCGATGTAGGATAAGACCCCTGTGGCATCCTGCCAGGATTGCGACCTCAGACCAAGTGATTTCTTCGAGGTTCTCTCTGCGTCAGTTCCCCCGCCTTGTGGTTTGATCCTTACCCTTCTACACTGACCCACCCTGCGAGGCTGCCTATGTCGCTCCGATTCACCATCGCCCTCGTGCTCTCGCTCGTCTGTCTCGCCACTCCCGCATGGGCGGACTTCAAAATAGGCGTGGATCCCGATAACCGTGCCGCCGAATTCACCAGCCCCGTCGTTCGTGTCATCGAGGGCGACACCATCGAAGTCCTGCACAATCACCACTCTGAGCATATCCGCCTCAACGGGATTGACTGCCCAGAAAAAGGCCAGGCCTTCGGCCTACTCGCCGAGCACGTCGCCTCTGACCTCGTCTTCCGGAAGGAGGTCACGCTCCAGACTCATGGTCTCGACGAGTATGGACGCACGATCGGAGATGTGACCCTGCCCGATGGCATGAACCTCAATCAGGAACTCGTCAGGCAGGGCTTATGCTGGTGGAATCGTGGCAACGCGCCTGGAGATAAGGTGCTGGAAGGGCTAGAAAAGAAAGCACGAGAGGCCAAGAAAGGCTTGTGGGCCGATCCGCAGCCCGTGCCGCCGTGGGAATGGCGGAAGAGGAAATAGCGGCAGCCTCACGGGTTCCCTTTTGTTTCACTCGCCGATCCCGCGTGACCACCACGAACACTCCCGGCCAAGTTCTCCCCCTAGCCACCGGTCAAGGGGTACCCTGAAAAAATCTGGTCACGGTTCCAAGTCAAACAACATCACTCTCTATCGCAACCGCTGCTGGCTTCCGGCCCAGGAAAGGATTGAATCCCCATGAGGCGCCGTCAGTCACTCTCAGTCAGTCTGCGCTGTGGTGTCATTGTGCGTGGCTCTGATGACGGCCTGAGTGGATGCGGTGCACGTGGGGAGGTTCGTGTCAGAGACGATTGAGTCCGTCGAGCGCGGCCGTGCGGTAACACTCTGCGAGAGTGGGGTAATTGAAGACGTTGTGCACGAAAAAGTCGACCGTGCCCTGATAGGCCATGACGGGCTGTCCGATGTGAATCAATTCGGTCGCCCCCGGCCCGACAATATGCACACCCAACAGCTCCCGAGTGTCGCGATGAAACACGAGCTTGACCAGCCCCTCAAGGTCGCCGCTGATGTGCCCCCGCGCGATCTCCCGGTAGAAGGCCCGACCGACGGCATACGGCACCCCGGCAGTGGCGAGCTCTTCCTCGGTCTTCCCGATCGTAGAGACTTCCGGGATGGTGTAGATGCCGTAGGGGAGCGTCGTCGGTGCGGCCGGCTGGGCCACCCGGCACGCATGGCAGGCGGCGAGCCGGCCTTGCTCCATGGAGGTGGCCGCCAAGGCCGGAAATCCGATGACATCTCCCACCGCGTAAATGTGCGGGATGGCCGTTTGGTAATGCTCGTTGACGGTGAGCTGTCCTTGGTCGGCCTTGAGGCCGATGGCCTCGAGATTCAAGGACTCGGTGTTCCCGCTGCGGCCCATCGCATAGAGCATCATGTCTGTCGTGACGGTCTCCTGGCATTGAAGTCTGGTCACGACGCGCCCTCGCTGGTCAAGGACGACTTCTGAGATCTCCTCTCCAAGGCGCATGGTCACGCCGTTGCGCTGCATGTGGGAATCGAGCACGCTCATGATCTCTTGATCGACAAACCGGAGGAGGTGGGTCCGTCTATCGATCAGGGTGACCTGGATACCGAACACGGCCAGCATGGAGGCGTACTCCGCTCCGACGACGCCTCCACCCATGACCGTAATGCTGGCGGGATGCTCTTTTGTGTTCAGGATCGAATCGGAATCACAGATAGTGATGTCGTCGAACGGAATGGTCTCTGGTCGGCGTGGGCGTGACCCCGTGGCAATGACGATCGACGACCCGCGCAGCCGGACGGCTCTGCCATCGGGTCGCGCGACGCTGAGCGTCCGGGGATCGACGAAGGAGGCAAGGCCCGGGATGATCTCGACGTGGTTGCGCTGCAACTGGTCGGTCACGACCGACACTTCGCTCTTGATGACCTGATCTTTTCTCGCGATCAAGTCGGGCAAGGTTATCCGGCGTTTGACCTCTGCACCGAGCTGAGGAAATCCGCGCCGGGCAAACCCGTCGAGGTAGTCGATGGTGTCTTTGAGTGTCTTGCTCGGCAGGGTACCCGTATTGAGGGACGTGCCTCCGAGCTGGAGGGCCTTTTCGATGATAGCGACCCGCTTCCCGAGCTTTGCCGCCTGGATGGCAGCCTTTTGGCCCGCAGGTCCGCTGCCTATGATGAGCATGTCATATGGTTTCATCGAGCTGTCCATGCTTTTCTCCCGTCATGGCACCTCTTTTGAGGTACCATGAATGGTCCGATCCGCCAAGAGAAGATCCTGTCTAGACATCATTCCCCTCAACCGTGGATCTGAAAAGGCGTCAGCTTAAAATCAGTCTTCTTCACGCCAACCCTTTTCTGCTTTCGAACTTCCTCTCAACAATGGAGCCAAAAACCTGTTTCAAAACGCCTAGCAGTGGTTCGATTTTTCCAGGGTTTTGGCGTATCATTTTTTCTGGTTCAAAAACAAATCGTTTGCGGACACGAGAGAGGAATACTGACCTTGCCTGCAACCCGGTAAACGAGGACACGACTCAAGCCTCAAACTTTAGCAGTTTTCCCATGACCTGGACGTTGCAAACGGCGTATACTAAACTTGTCGAGTGAGCCACCATGATCACAGCGGAGTCATGATCATGAGACACATCCCAACCACAGCCTCGTCCTCACCAAGCAGTCCTCTGTCTCTCTCATCCACTTCGGCAGCGACCTCCGTCGGGAGGTCGATCACCAGAGGAGGTGTCACCATGTCCATTTCACGCACACTGCAAACATATCTCGATCATCAATGGGTTCATTATGATGTGTTGCCCCACCCGGAAGCGTTTCGCGCGCTTGCCATCGCGCAGACGCTCCATACCCCGGAGAAGGTGATGGCCAAGGTCGTGATTGTGAAGGTACAGGAGCGGTTCGTGATGACAGTGCTGCCGGCCAGTTGGAATGTGGATCTCCATCGCTTGAGGACTGTCCTTGCAACCCACCACGTGCGGCTCGCGACCGAGGATGAGATCACAGGCCTGTTTCCCGACTGCGAGTTGGGCGCGATGCCGCTCTTCGGCAACCTCTATGGGCTCGATGTGTACGTCGATCAATCGCTCACGGAGGACGAGGAAATCGTCTTCCAAGCCGGGACCCATTCGGACGCGATCCGCATGCGCTACTGGGACTTTGCCGGACTCGTGTTTCCGGTGGTAGCGGAATTCCACCGTTCACGCTCAGCAGTCTGGTGACGTATGATGCCGCGCGCACTCTTGGAACATGGCGGATCCGAAGATCCCGCAGTGGAGGTTCGCTTGGACAACACGTTGCAGCAGGATCAGGAGAGCCGGGTCTGCGCTGAACGCGTGATGGAGCTGTTGGGACAGACCGGATTTCCTTTGGATCGTGTCACGCTGAAGTCCGGCCACGAAGACGATATGCGCACACTATTCTCGTCGAAACCGGATTCGGCTGAGGCGGACTACCGGCGCGGGTGGGTCGACTAGAGATCATCCTTGGCAGCTAATGCGCCAAATCATAGCGAACGGCATCGAGTAATTCTCGTATGTCTAAGGGCTTTTGAAACGTCTGACGGGCACCCAACAGCTTGGCCGCGTTTAGCCCACCCTCCCTCTCTAGGCCGCCGGACATGGCGATGATTTTGACGTCGGGAAAGCTCCTGGTCAGCTCCAACATCATTTCAAGACCGTTCATTTCAGGCATGACAATATCGGTGATGATTAAATCCGCTGATCTCTCTCGATACTGCTCAAGCCCTAGACGGCCATTAGACGCTTCGAGGACTTCGTGGCCGGCCCCTTCCAGTGCGGCACGGAGTAGAGAGCGTATTGGTTCCTGATCATCAATGACGAGTATTGTTGCCATGGGCGTATCTCCTTGACCGCCCATCCGTGGCTTCCTGGTCCGGTGGACGGTTCCTCTAGCAGACTGCGGAAAAACTCGGTTTATACACAAAACACCGTTGAAGTTTTCCATATGGCGCCGCTGTGAAAATAGTCTCAGGATGCTCAAAAAGGCCGTCCAGCAAGGCCGCAGCGAGCGAAGAGGCGAGGCGTACGCTTCGGTACGTTGAGCCTCTGAGCGACGCGAGAACGCCGCTGGCGGGCTTTTTCAGCATCCTGCTAGAGAGAAGCATAGAAGACGCCTTGGAAAAGGGGCAGACCAAAAGGAAGTAACTCCGAAGGGGGGGGCTTTGCCGGCGGGCCTGTTTGGGGGCCTCCCACGCCTAACGGCGATATGTACAGCGCAGAGGATCGATCTGGGGCGCTTCGCAATGCCCTTGCGGAGAGATGAGCAGGGGTGCACAATTAATTTGATTGCCCCCCGTGTCGTCAGCTACTCTTCGGCAGCAGGTCCTGGTACTGGGCTAATATCGCTCAGCTACATCAACCCAATTCCACGGAGGAAGTATGGCTGAACCCACTGATGTATATGCCGACCAATTTCAGCTCAACCTTGGGCCACTTGGGTGCACTCTTAATTTTCAAGTCTCTGGACCAAATCCGGTGGCTCCAGGTTCTCCGCCGCCAATTGAACGTGTTGCCACTATTCGACTGAGCCTTCAGCATTTAAAAGCAATGGCATTTATTTTACACAAACAAATAGTGGGTTATGAAACCCAAGCTCAGCTGTCCACTGGTCTTCCGGTAGATGTGCTTCGAGCGCTGCAAATTCGGCAAGAGGATTGGGAGGCCTTCTGGCGTCCATAGTCCGTGTTGATGGTGTGCTTTGACGGAGAGCTCGTTGGGCCCGAGTGTCGACGAAGAAGAGCGGATCACTTCGAGCGAGGGATCCCAGATGACATCAGATAGCTGACTCGGGAGGCCGGTCGGTTGGCTCGGGTCTTCACTGAATTTCAGGCGGCGGGCCGCAGAAGAATTGGTCACATCATCGGTGTACGAAACTTTGCTCCCGGCAATGGCGGACCACTCCGCCATGACGCTGCGCGGGAAACAAACCAGGACTACGAGGCCGAGGGAGAAGAGGAGACTGGTGGGGAAGGCGCATCGGGCCATAAAGGCCCACTTATTATTGACCGAAGGACCGCACGTATCGCAGTACCTGCCAGGCTTCTTCTTCCGTCAGTATGAGCGGAACAAAGGGAGCCATCGCCGTTCCCTTGCTGCCGTTCTTCAAAATCCAGAACAGTTCCCCATCAGTTCGAGTTGCTTGCCACTTTTTGTCGGTGAAGTTTCTCGGTAAAGGGCCCTTCAGACTCCCCGGCGCAATATCTGCACCAAGCCCTTTCCCATCCGGGCCATGACAAGTCTTGCAAAAGGCTTTCCCTTCAAAGAGCGCTTTGCCCTTCGCAATCATCTCGTCGCTGGCAGGGAGTGGATTGGTCACCGCGCGGGCCGCTTCGATCTGGTCGCGTGGCACGCGCGGGCGCATGACAGCCTTGTCAGCCGCCCACGTCAGGCCTTCGGCAGCCAGAATGGTCCCAACCATCAGAGAAACAATCGACGTAATCCTGACTCGATTAGTCATGGGAAGAGATCCTCTTTCTAGCAAGACGAAACGGGGGGAGGGCGTATGCCCGCCCCCCCTGCCCTATTCACAATATCTGAGCTTACTTTGTCCGATGCTTGTGTCCCACAGACTGCGGGTGGCCGACCACACCGTTGGGCGCCTTGGCTCCATCCGGCCAGAGGTGAAAGATGATCCCGTCCGTCTGAGCCGCAATCGCGGCAACTTCCTTGGCTTGTGCCTCCGGCATATCGAGAACCTGGACGCGACCTGTGGCGATCTCGATCTCGTGGTCATGATAGTACTTGTTCCAGGTTTTCAACGGCACATGTGCACGCGAGACTGATTTGGAGACGAAATACTCGACATCCGTGAGCCGCGCGTTGGGATCGGTCGATTCAAACAGTAAACACTGCAGGACTTCTGGAGAAATCCCCTTGCAGTAATGGTGATAAGGGCCATGCACTGTGCCGTCTTCAAACTTGTGCGGGGCCATCACATGAATGTTAAAACCATCGGCCGGGCCTGGCTTCTTCTCCGCTGCCGGAGCGGCTGGAGCAGCGGCCTTGTCCTGGGCGAATGCTGTTCCCATGGATAGGACAGCGAAACTCAACACAGATGCGATACTCAGCGCTCGAATCATGAGGACCTCCTGGGGTTGGGGTGGGGGTACGGGAGTCTTCGCCTAGTGCATCTAGGCCGACAAAAACCATCCGCATCCGACTGACTGTACGAGACCCGTGGTTTCAAAAGGATTCAACTAAACTGGTAACGACTCAGGTAGATAGGCTGAAGGCTTTTAGTGGTTGCGCTTCTTGCGCAACGAGGATTCATCGCTGCTTGAACCCAACATCGTAGAAACCGAGAAGGTGGCCTTCAGCCTGAACACCTCCGTAGTAACCTAAGTTGATTTGTCCACACTACCGAACCACAGTAGATTTCATCAGGCTGTCTGCCTGAGGAGGTGAGAACCCCTGATACCCTCTGTGGCGCTCGGCGAGTTCCAGCACGGAAAAGGGCTGACCGTCGATCATTTCCGGCACCGTGAAGATTTGCCGTAACTGGCCACCGCGGGCACCGACGATCTGACCGGCAAAGACCACCCCTTGTGCCTTCAACCGTTCAATCGCCTGCTCGATGTCTTCCACGCGCACCGCCACATGATGAAACACCTGATCGCCGAATGTCTTGACCCAACCAGGGATGATGCTGGTGCGGCCCCGATCATCGGGATAGGCTTGATCCACGAAGAGCGCTGGGTACCCGACCTTCCGATAGACCTTCGCGTACCAGTCTTCATACTCGATCGTTTCACTGTACCCATACCCGAGCCTCGTGAATTCCTCCGCCCGCCGGTCGATATTCAGCGTCCGCAGCGTCAGATGGTCTGCGACCGGGTAGAAGCCGACTCCCGCCGCCTCCAGCGAGTCCCGCAGCACCTTGGCTGCCCGATTGTGCGACACATAATCGTTGATCATCCGGCTGATCAACGCATCGAGTTCAGCGCCTTGATCCATGATGGCTGCCTCCATGACTACGGATAGTCATTGGTCAATGGCGAAGACTGTCTCTTGTTCTGTGTCCGCATTTCTCCCAATGACCAATGACTATTGACCAAAGACTTCTTTTCTACTCCCCGAACTGAATGCCCTGGGCCAACGGCAACTCGCCACCCCAGTTGATCGTGTTCGTCTGCCTCCGCATATAGGCTTTCCAGGCATCCGAGCCGGCTTCGCGTCCTCCGCCGGTTGTTTTCTCTCCGCCGAACGCACCGCCGATCTCCGCGCCAGACGTGCCGATGTTCACGTTCGCGATCCCACAGTCGCTGCCGGCAGTGGACAAGAATTGCTCGCTGTGTCGCACATTACCGGTAAACAATGAGGAGGACAAGCCTTGCGGCACATCGTTCTGCATCGCAATCGCTTCATCGAGCGTTTTATAGGTCATGAGGTAGAGAATCGGCGCAAAGGTTTCCCGCTGCACGAGAGGCCACTGGTTCTGCGCCCGCACGATCGTCGGCTCGACAAAATAGCCGGACCCAGGCAGCACACGACCGCCACAGAGAATCTCTCCCCCTTCCTTCCGGATCTCCTCGATGGCCTCTCGATACTTGTGCACTGCTGCCTGATCGATCAGGGGACCCATCAGCACCTCCGGCTTGAGCGGATTGCCGATCTTTATTTGTTGGTAGGCCGATACCAGCCGGGAGGCCAATGCACCATACCTCGTTTCATGCACGAAGAGCCGGCGCGTGGTCGTGCAGCGCTGGCCGGCTGTGCCGACTGCGCCGAACAGGATGGCCCGTATCGCCAGATCCAGATCGGCGGTTTCGTCGACGATGATGGCGTTGTTGCCGCTGAGTTCCAACAGCGTCCGTCCGAGACGTTCTCCCACCACTTGCGAGACGTGCCGACCGACCGGAACCGACCCGGTGAACGAGATTAAGGGGAGCCTGCCATCCCGCACCATCGTCTCGGCCAGATCGGTACGATCCGTAATGAAGAGCGAAAATATTCCCGATAACCCCTGCTGCTCCATGACGCGATTGCAGATCCGCTGGACGGCGATCGCACAGAGCGGCGCTTTCGGCGATGGCTTCCAGATCGTGGAATCCCCGGCGATCGCCGCGATGAAGGCGTTCCAGGCCCAGACTGCCACGGGAAAATTGAAGGCCGTAATGACGCCGATCGGCCCAAGCGGATGCCACTGTTCATACATGCGATGGCGGGGCCGTTCAGAATGCATGGTCTGTCCATACAGCATGCGCGATTGGCCGACCGCGAAGTCGGCCATGTCGATCATCTCTTGCACCTCGCCGTCACCCTCGGCTTTGATCTTGCCGACCTCCATCGACACGAGGCTGCCCAGCGCATCCTTCTTTTCCCGGAGGGCTTGTCCGATCAAACGAATCACCTCGCCCCGCTTCGGCGCCGGCACCAGGCGCCACTGTGCGAACGAGAGCTGCGCATCCCCCACCACCCGCTCGTAGTCGGCCGCCGTGGCTGGAGTCACCCTGGCGATCACTTCTCCCGTAGCAGGATTCACGGACTCGAGCTGGTCTGCGGCTGAAGCGGACGACCACCAGCCGTCTCCCGTGCCGGCCCCTGGATTCACCGCACTGAGCCCCAGTTCTGTCACGATCTCAAGCGGCGTCTTCATCGGAAGCAGGCTCCAAACCGGTTCGCGAGGAAATCTTGTAACGGGAACGATTCCTGAGTCACGAATCCCTTGTACCGTTCCGGAGCATGGAGCACGAGATCGACTACGGCACACAGGCTCGATGCAGTGGTCACTTGAATGGCGGACCACAGTTTCTTTTTAATGCATTGGGGATAGATCTTCTTCACGTAGTTCTCCTCAAACAAGGCGCCTTCCCTCGTCCCCGTCACGGAGGCATAAATCAGCACGACATCTTGCAGTGTCTGGGGAATCGCCTGTTCGAGGATGCGTTTGAGCGTCTCACGATCCTCATTCAGCTTGAGATCGTTCATCAAGAGGTGAATTTTCTCGCAATGGCCTGGATACCGTAGCGTCTTGTAGTTCATGGTCCGGACTTTCCCTGCATAGGTATCCGCCAACGTTCCCAATCCTCCGGACGTGTTGAACGCTTCGTACAGGAGTCCATCCACCTCGATCGTCTCGTACCCTTCGAGGGGCTGGAGGGGCACCTTCTCCCCCCCCTCAATTCCGTAACAGATGTTGCCGTACTCGTTGATCAGCCCATCGGTAGACCACGTCAGCGAATACTTGAGGGCATTACTGGGATGAACCGGCAAGGCTCCGACCCGCATTTTGACCGTATCCACCTTGTCGAAATGGGTGATCAGGTCCTGCGCCACAATGCTGATGAAACCGGGGGCCAGACCGCATTGCGGCACAAAGGCTTGCGGTGAGTCGGTGCTCAGGACTTTGACCTGATTTGTCACCTCGACGTCCTCCGTCAGGTCAAAATAGTGCAGCCGGTGTTCCCGAGCCAATCCGGCCACAATGGGATTGCAGAAATACGGGAGGCTCGACAGGACCGCGTCGAATCGATGCGCCGTCAAGTAGACGCTGATGGAGTCGGGATGTCTGATGTCGAGGAGCAGGGGCGTTACTCGCGAGAGACCGAGGTCTTCGACGAACCGCTTGGAGGCATCGAGGCTGATGTCACCAAGACAGACCTCATAGTCCCCGCTTTCCGACAAGATGCAGGCAACCACGGATCCGATCTTTCCAGCACCCAGGACGAGCACGCGATGCATGGCAGGCCTCACTTCACTCAGTATACTCCTGCCCTAGCAGGCTGCGGAAAAACTATTTTGGTACGCGAGAACTTCGCGGGTCTGCACGTGCGGGATAACGAGCGGGAAAAGCGAGACGCGCGAGACAGGCGGGACGGGGGAGGGTTCGAGATTTCCTGAACTACGAACCCCGAACTTCTGATCGCGCGCGTCGACAATCTGCGAAGGCCTCCCCCGCAATACAATATGAGAAACCAGCATCGATGAGAGAAATTAAGACCTGGCCCCACCGGAAATAGTCTGGACATTCCGACAAGGGCAGACCGGTGAAGGCGCCAACTTCTTGGATGAAATATGACCTAATGCGTTGATTTTGCTTCATATATCAACCGTGAAGCAGACAAGGAGTTTATGATACCCTAATACACCATCAGGAGCAGCGGTTATGTTGCGCATGCCTTCTCGTGTCGTGTTTCCGTTCGGCTATCGGATCTCCGTGCGCCAACTTTCCGATACCGACATGGACCGTCGGGACCCGAATGCCGACGGTATCTGGGACGACGCCACAAAGACCATTTACCTTCGCAAACGCTTGCCCGTGACCAGACGGCGCTACATTCTTGCCCACGAACTTGGCCATGCCTGGCTCG
>Ga0315276_10002887_pt1 | contig 15712 bp, 14 predicted proteins | sample YL17G05_0_MG_FD_204542 | JGI IMG/M metagenome (GOLD analysis project Ga0315276, IMG submission 204542) | Sediment microbial communities from Yellowstone Lake, YNP, Wyoming, USA - YL17G05_0 | ecosystem: Environmental > Aquatic > Freshwater > Lake > Sediment | place: USA: Wyoming | collected... | reverse complement strand
TTGGCCGATGAAAAGCCTCTCCTGCGGGGAGCGGCAGCCGAAGAGGGTGTTGACCTCGCCGAAATCGCCGCGCTTATCCATGACGTAGTTGATCAGCGAACGCAGAGGGAAGAGGCCGATGCCGCCGGCCACGAACAGGATGTCCTTGCCCTTGAGCGTGTCGAGCGGGAAGCCGTTGCCGAAAGGCCCCCTGATGCCGACCTTCGCGCCCTTATCGAGCGTGTGAAGCTTGTCGGTGACGCCGCCGGTGGCCCTGACCGCCAGCTCGAATGAGCCTTTATGCGTGGGGGACGAGGTCACCGAGATGGGTGCCTCGCCGACCCCGAAGATGGATACCTCGACGAACTGGCCCGGCTTCTGTCCCAGCTGCTTGCCGTCGTCGAATTTGAATTCAAATACCTTCTCCCGGTCGCTGAGCTTCTCAACGCGGATCAGTTCAGCCGTGCGAGGGAGGTGGATAGATTGCTTGGCTGTGAGCTGCATTACCATTATTTCGCCTCCTTTAGCAGGTTGTAAGTTTCAGCCGGGCTGGCGATCTCGGCCAGGCAGGCGATGGCGCAGCGGCCGCAACCCACGCAGCCCAGGTACATGTACCTTTCCACCAAATACTTGCCCTTGCGGTACATGCGGTGACGGAAGCGCTGCTCCTTGTGCTCGCGGAAATTCTCGCCGCTGGCTACACTGGCGAATTCCCTGAGCATGCAGCCGTCCCAGCGGCGGTAGCGTTCGCCGCCCTTCAAGCTGAGCGCCATCTCGTCCTGCACGTCGAAACACACGCAGGTAGGGCAGACCATCACGCAGGAGCCGCAACTGAAGCAGGTCTCCGACTTGTCCTTGAAAAGCTTGCTGTCCCAGGTCGCGTCAAGAAGTGCCGGTATCTCGTCCTTCTTCATTTTGAGTGATACCTTGTACTTCTTTTCGGCGTCCTTGCGCACCTTGTCGCGCTTCTCCATATCAAGAGCGGTCGCCTCCTTCGTTTTGGCCTTGTTGATGAGGTTATGGCCCTTATTGGTGCCAACCGTCACGAAATAGTCGCTGCCCAGGTCTGTCAGCATCAGGTCGAAGCCTTCGTCGGTGACGTTGGTGCCCATGCTGGCGGCGAAGGCCTTGGGATTGGGGGACAGGCAGTCCACGCCGATGATGACGGCACTGTTCCGTTTGAGGAAATAGTTGGGGTCAGGCTCTTTGCCGCCGTAAACGGCGTCGAAGAGCAGGATGCCGCGGATATCGAAAGGATGCACTCCGATGATGCACAACGGCCTATCGTCGGCCAACGGTTCGACCTTTGGGGTAGCCCCGGCCTCGTACTTCAGCACGGTTTCCGTTTGCGGGAAAAAATACTTCTTGGGCGGCAGCAGGGATATGTCGTAGTCAAGGCTAAGCTCGGCGGCGCTGGCCAGCGGGCCAAAATTGAACTTGTTACCCTGTGCCTTGATGCCAATGACCTCTCCGGCGGCCTTCGTCTTGATTAAATCATCGACGAAGCCTGCCAGGTCCTTCTTAGAGATGACCCGGTTCTGCATACACAACTCCTTCAGGTTATTTTATTTGGTACGAATCAGGCATTGCAGCATATTTACATATGCTCATAAGTATTTGCCGGATTCGTGCAATAAACCATTCAATTATAATGTTTTAAATAGGTCAGCGGCTGAGTTGCCTGACTGTCCTGCCGCTGCTATCCACCACTGTGATCTCCAGCGGCATGCTGCCGGGCAGTGTGTGAGTCGAGCAGGACATGCAGGGGTCATAAGGCCGCCAGGCCATTTCCACCTGGTTCAGCAGGGATTCGGGGATATCCTTGCCCGGCTTGATAAGCTGCTCGGCGGCCTTCTTGACCGACATGAAGAGCGCTGCCTGGTTATTGGTGGTGCCCACGATGAGGTTGCACTTCTTGATGCAGCCCTTTTCGTCGGCCACGTAGTGGTGGGTCAGCGTGCCGCGCGGCGCCTCCACGATGCCAACGCCCTCGGTGGGCTTGCTGCTGGGGATATTCCTGATATTGGGGCCGGTTATCTCCTTGTCCTGTGCCAGTTCCAGCAGCCTTTCGGCGGCATAGAGCATCTCAATCAGGCGTGCCCAGTGGGTGGCCAGCGTGTGGTGTACCGGCTTGCCACCAAGTGTCGAGTACATCTTTTCGTACTCAGCCTGGGCCAGGGGCGTGGCCATGCCGTCGGCGGCGTTGAGGCGCGAGAGCGGTGTAGCGCGGTAAACGCCGCTGTCCTTGCCGTCCATGAAGCCCTTCCAGCCCACCTTCTTGAGGAAGGGGAACTTGGTATAGCTCCAGGGCTCGACGTGTTCAGCGATGTGGTCGAGGTATTCATGGGGGGAATATTTGACGAACTCCTTGCCCGCCGGGTCGACTACCCTGACCTTGCCGTCGTAGAAATTGACCTTGTTCTTATCGTCGACCATCCCCATGTAGTAGGTCTGGTGAGTGTAAGCATCGCTCACTATCATATCCACGTAGGCCTTGTTCTTGAGCACGATATCGCCGAAGACCTTGAGAGATAGCTGTGCGAAGGCCACGTCGCGCCTGGCGATCTCCTCTATCTTCTGCCTGTCCTCCTCGCTGATGCGCTTGCTGACGCCGCCGGGGAGTCCGAAGACCGGGTGTATCTGCCTGCCGCCCACCGCCTGGATTATCCAGTGGTTCTCCTTGCGCGTATTGAGCACCTGTCCCGCCAGGTCCATGCCGACCTTGGCGATCACGCCGAGGATATTGCGGTCTTTAACCGGGGCGTCAGGGCCCATAATGAAGTCCGGTCCGCCCAGTATGTAAAAATGCGTGGTGTGGTCGGTGACATAAAATGCGCTGTAAAGCAGTTCGCGGATCTTTTTGGCCGTACCGGTGGGCTCAGTGTGGAACATATCGTCCAGCGCCTTGGTGGCGGCCATGTGGTGCGCCTCCGGGCAGACGCCGCAGATGCGCTGGGTTATCTGGGGCATATCCTCGACCGGGCGGCCTTCGCAGAATTTCTCGAAGCCGCGCAGCTCGGGTATCTGAAGGTAAACATTGGCCACGCTGCCGTCGTCGTTGAGGAAGATGGTTATCTTGCCGTGGCCTTCCAGCCGGGTGATGGGGTCGATAACAATCTTTCTCATGGGTTGACCCTCGCGCGCCTGAGCATGGAGTCCGGCAGGCTGTAACGGTAGCCGTACCCGGCCGGGTCGACGATGCCGTCCAGTATCTTTGTTATCTCGTCGGGGTCGTTGGAGTCGATGATGGAAGCCCAGGCGGTCAGGATGTGGCTGCCCTGGTCGCGCACGCCGTCGACAGGGCCGTAGCAGCCGGTGCAGGGCATATTGGCCTGCGGGCACGGCGCTCCGCAGCCGCCGTGTGTACCGATACCGCAGCAGAGCAGGCCCTGCTCGAGCAGGCATTCGTCCGGCGCCGGGATAATCTCGTAGGGCCTATGGAAGGCCTTGATCTTCTTCTCGTGCTTGATGCGCGGGCAATCGTTGCAGACCGCAGTGCCCGCCGGGGCGATCACCGTGCCCCTGGGCGGAAGCTTGCCGCTGATCAACGCTTCCAGCGCCATCCAGGTGGTGCTTTCCTCGGGTGGGCAGCCTGGCACGAAGTAATCCACCTCAACCGTCTGCGCCAGCGTCTTGACCGTATCGTAAAATTCCGGTATCTCCAGTTCGCCCTCGGGAACGGTCACCTTAGTCTTGGGGATGACCCTGCTGGCGTTATCGTTGGAGGCAGTGTCGATATAGGTGGTCTCCAGAATCGATTTGGCGCTGAAGAAATTGGCCAACCCCGGTATGCAGCCCTCGTAGGCGCAGGAGCCGTAGGCTATTAATATCTTGGATTTCTGCCTCAGCATTTTAGCCAGGTGCTCGTTCTCGGAATTGCGTATGGCGCCGTTGAAGAGACAGGCGTCTATGCTCTTATCCGGCATATTCTCAACGTCCGCGTACTTGGCATCGATGGCCACCGGCCAGAAGACTATATCGGCGGCCTCGGCCAGCTTGAGTATCTTGTCGCCGATGGCCAGTGTGGCGATCTCGCAGCCGCCGCAGGAGGAGGCCCAGTAGAGCGCGACCTGCAGTTTAGGCAACTTTAGACTCCTGTTTAGCATTGAATGGCCCCAGGGCTCTGACCTTTTCGGTGATGTCGTTTACTACGTGGGAGAAGCGGTCACCTTCGGAGGCCGAGACCCAGTCGAGGCGGAACCTGTCTTCGCCGACGCCGAGCTGGATGAGCGTGCGCTTGAGCAGTTCCATGCGGCGCAGGGCCTTGTAGTTGCCCTCGGCGTAATGGCAGTCGCCCGGGTGGCAGCCCAGCACCAGCACGCCGTCGGCGCCCAGTTCAAACGCCCTCAGGACGAAGGCCGGCTCAACGCGTCCGCTGCACATCACGCGGATGGCGCGCACGTTGGCGGCGCACTTGATCCTGGAGGTGCCTGCCAGATCGGCCCCGCGGTAGGAGCACCAGTTGCATAAAAATGCGACGATTCTAGGTTCGAAGTCTGTCATATCAGTATAGTTATGGAGAAACCGTCAACAGGCTTGGGATATTAAACTATTATTGCGTTAAAATGTCAACACTTATGGGAGTATTTAGCTGCCGGGTTACTTGTCCGTGCTGCGGGCCATGGGACGCTTGAGGCGCTCGCGGTGCAGCAGGGATGTCTGGTCCATCTCGAAGGCCTTCTTGACCATGGCTTCCAGCCCTGCGCAGTTCTTTTTGATCAGCTTGTCATCCAAAGAATAGAATACGAGTGGACCGTCGCGGCGGGCCTTGAGCAGCTCGGCGTCGTGCAGGATGCCCAGGTTACGGGAAGCGCGCGTCTGGCTGATACGCATGGCCTGCTTGATCTCGAGCACGCAGGCCTCCCTTTCCATCAATAAATAAATGAGCCTTAACCTTGTTTCGTCCCCCAAAGCTTTGAAAATTTTCAGTAGGTCACGCATTCTCACCCTCGCATACTTATGCTCATGTGCGCATAAGTAGTAAACTTGTATGATATATTATAATAGTTGGGGAAGCCTTGTCAAAGGCATAGCTATATGGGATATTGCCCGTATTTGCGCGTCGCCCTGACCATGGCTACGTAGTTTTCACCTTTACAGGATGGATGGATCGTATTAGAGGAACTGAGGATATAGCCTCCGCCGGGTGCGGCTATGGCTATGGTTTCCCTGACCGCGTTTTCAACCTCTTCCACCGTGCCGGTGGGCAGCAGGTGCGTGCAGTCGATATTGCCCATGATGCAGATACGTTTACCGTATTTGACCTTGGCCTCGCCGATATCCATGCACTGCGGCTGGATGGGGTGTATTCCATCGAAGCCGGCCGCTACCATGTGGTCCATGATCGGCCACATAACGCCGTCGGAGTGCTTGATGGCCTTCATCCCGCGCCGGTGGATGTGGCTGACAATCTCAACGTGGTAGGGGTAGATATATTGCTCGTAGTGCCGGGGCGACATCAGAGTGGATTTATTGTAAGCCAGGTCGCTTGATATTGCTACGGCATCGGCGCCCAGGTCGGCGCCTTTATCAATTATTTCAAGGATGTAATCGGTAGCGATGCGGGCCAGGTCTTTGACAAACTGCGGATCCTCTTTGTAGTAGTAGAACAGGTTCTCCATTCCGCCCATCATGGACCAGCTTTCCCTGAAGGGGCCGACCACGAACAGCACCTGGGCGACATCCTTGCTCAGGTTGCCGATAGAAGCCATCAGCATCAGGAACTCGTTCTCCCGGGGGTGAACAATCTTCAGGCGTTTCAAGTCGTCGGGAGTCGAGACCGGGCCTTTGACCGTCACGGCGTCTCCCACCCGGTCCACGTGGGATATCCTGCCCCAGTCGTCCTCGAAGTGATCAGCATCAATCATCTTACGGTTAAACAGATGGATGGAGGTCAGCCCGTCCAGGTCCAGTTCGCGCACGATCTTGTACAGGAGTTCGAGGAGCTTTAACTTCTCCTCCAGGGTCATCTCGTGGGCCAGCTTCACCGGGGGGACGTCTTCGCTGAACAGCCTCCCTATATTAATGATCGATTCTTCGTTGAAGGCCAGTTCCCACACCGGCACGCGGTCCGGCTGCCCCAACGACAACGCTGTCAGCATCCTTTCTCTGCCTGTCATATCCATTATCCGCTTCCTTGTTATTCTCCGTCAGGGTTTGTTTGCAGCAAATTATTCTACTTAGCTTCAAACACTATGTCCATTTTTTCTACGCTTTCCGCGTCTCTTTTATAGAAAAATGATCCTGCGAAAAAGAGGATAGCTGCCAGCAGGAGAGTTGCCGGAAGAAATAACAACGCTTTATCCAGGCCGTAAATATCGGAAAGGGCACCCACTACCAGTGGCCCGAGTGCACTGCCGAGCAGATGCTGAAATACCACGTTAATACTCAGTGATGTTGACCTGAGACCGGGATGTACGACATCCTGTGTTACCGCTATGGCACCCGGTGAAAACATGATGATAAATAACCCCATGCCAAGCAGGAAACCGTATTGCAGGCTGCCGTGGAATAAGAATGCTGTGAACAACAGGGATGCCGTTATTAAGCAGGTGAGGGCAGGGAAAAGCATGCGGGAGCTAACCTTCTTTTTGTGAAACTGGTCGGTGAGGAAACCGCCGAGGGGCCCACCCACGATGGCCAGGACCATAATAACGCTGGCCATCAACCCCGAGCGCTCGATAGCCATTCCTTCAAACCTCTGGAAATAGGTGGGCAGCCAGGTGGTCAGGGCTACGATTGTGAAGGTACAGGCGGCGAACGCCAGGTTGTTCAATACAAGTGATTTGCTGCGAAACAGCTCCTTGATAACTTCCCGCTTGCTCATCCTGGCTTTGGACATACTTCCTTCCGCGGGTACTGATTTCACCAGGTCAACCGTTTTATAATCCTTTACCCAGAAAAACATGATGGCAAGTATTAACCCGGGGAGGGCCACCAGACCCAGCGCGTTCCTCCAGCCCAGGTTGACAGCTATGATCCCGCCTAATACTATACCCAGGGCCTGGCCGAGCGGGATAGCGGAATACCAGAAGCCTATTACCCGGGCACGCCTTTCCGGCTTGAAAATAGCGGATAGTAGGGCCGTGCCGCCGGCCGAATACCCCGCTTCTCCCGCGCCGATTATGAATCTGGTCGTAAAAAGCTGCACAAAGTCCCGGGTAAAAGCGCCGGCTGCCGTACCCAGGCTCCAGATGATAGCCATCAGGCCGACGGTTTTCTTTCTGCTCCAGCGGTCGATCAATGCCCCGGTCGGCAGGGTTAATACCAGGATGGCCCAGAAAACAGCCGATACCATCATGCCGCATTGAGCATCCGTTAATCCCCAGTCACTTTTCAGGAATGGGAACAGGGCTACGATAACAAACCTGTCGATATAGTCAAACACCAGCAGGAGATACAGGAGCGCGGTAGTATAAATGGTGTTCCACTTAGAGTAAACCGGTCTCGCCGCCATTGTTTCTTCCATGATAACCCTCACTTCAATATCTATGCTGATTTTTCAGCCATGCCTGTTCTAGCCTTGTTCCTCCGTGGTTTGGTCAAATTATCACACAGTCAGATATATGTCAATGCTATTTGCATGAAATTGGAGCCTGTGGCAATAGTTGGTAGTTTAGTGCTAAAATATTTGCTGTTCTTACGGGACGGCTTCTGTTTCAGCGCGGCAGCGTAGCTCAGTGGTAGAGCAGGGGACTCATAAGCCCTTGGTCACTAGTTCAAATCTAGTCGCTGCCACCAATTTCATTGTCTCTAATCGAATTACACTAGGTAGGAACCAGTACTTTTCATGTAGTATAATTCTCATAAGAATGATAGAGTACTATTTACCTCTAATTATCATAGTAGTTTGCATAGTCTTTTGCTTATTCGTATGGCAAAGGAAAAACTACGGCTATAAATGCTCTCATTGCCATGCCGAGTTCCAACCCACAAGTGGGTTAGATTACCTGGCGCCTCACCTCATTTTCTACAGGTACGTCAGATGTCCACAGTGCCGTAAAATGGGATGGGCTTCGGTTATGAGAAAGTAAACAAGCCAATTATAGTTAGTATTGGATGCTCGAACTGAAATTCAAATTAAAGCCCCTGGTCATTAGTTCAAATCTAGTCGCTGCCACCAAACCTCCTATTTCCACGCCCTCCACACAAGGGATTCACCAAAATCAAGTAGTCTATTTAAGCACCAACATAGACCAAGGGATTTTTATCACGGAAGCTATTAAATACTTCCTGTTAACCTGCGAGAGAGAAGACAAGCCTTACGGCATGATTGCATTACTGATAGCGTTGCCTGGAAGTGCATAAACCATTCCCTGTTTTTTTCGTTCTATAAGTCAATAAATGATCTCCGCAAATCAGGGGCACAAGCGTCCCTGCGTTTGTTGCTCATATCCTACCCGGCAACACTCAAATTCAATTTACGGAGGAAAAATTTGGCAGTAAAACAAATCCTGGTGACGAAAGAAGGGATTGTGAAGCTTGAAGCCGAGCTGGCCTACCTGCGCGACGTGCGCAGGCTGGAGGTCATCGAGACCCTGCGCCTGTCAAGGGAGAGTGGGGGCGTCCTGGAAAATGCCGAATACGATTATGCCAAGGATGAGCAGGGAGTAGTCGAGGGAAGGATCCAGGCCATCGAGGGCGTGATCAACCAGGCGAAGGTCGTTGAAGGGACAACCGCGTCGCGCAAAGTGGGCTTCGGCAGCAGGGTCACCCTGCTTGACGAGGACAACGAAGTAGAGCGTTTCACCATAGTGGGTTCTATTGAGTCCAACCCTACCGAAGGTAAAATCTCGAACGACTCGCCAGTCGGCCAGGCACTCCTCGGGCATTCGGTGAAGGATAAGGTTAAGATTCCCACTCCGGGCGGCATAATCAGGTACACGATCAGGGAAATAAGCTGAGCCCGTCAAATCCGCTTGCTATCCGGGCATTATAAACCAGTATCCTTCCCTGCATTATATTCATTTTAAATCCTGCCTTGGAGAACAGGGACCGCGCAAAATCCACAAGCTCATTTAGCTGCCGCTTTAAACCAGCGAATTGCTGCTTCTAATGAGATTCATGACGGCCGCCTTAATGATTATGAACTTGCACAATGGTAAAATGTAGTCAAAAGGTTGGCGGAGGTGTTAAACGTCAGCAACAAATGCACTGATACTTACTTTATCTCACGAAAATCAAAACTCCTGAAAGATTTCGACAGTTTAATGAAAAATGCGAAGAGCATTTTCATAGCGCGGTACGGCGAAAAATTCGCTGCAACATTGGTCAGCGAGAGCCGCCAGGAGTACTCCAAGCTAAATCCCCATATTCCTGGTGTAGGTGACAGCAGGCTTTTTATACAATTCATAACGGCTACGGCTCAGTCGCTGGCGCTGTACAGGGTGCTTATCGGTCACGGCAAGACAGTGAAAGAGGCAGGCAGGCTGTATTACCTCTTATGCCAAGCTTTGCTCAACTCGTATCCACGGTTTATGCATCGCCTTATCGGGCATCTGAGCTTCTCCAGGATCGCCCTGAGAATACTGAGAAAAAGGGCTTTTGAATCGCAGAAGCGGCTGTACCCTGGAGGTTACTTTTACTATTTCATAGAAGGCGATGGAAAGGAATTCGACTATGGAGTGGACTATTCTGAATGCGGCGGCTGCAAATTCCTGTCTGAACAGGGCGCGTCTGAATTAGCCCCATATATCTGCACAGCGGATATCATTTATAGCGAGTTATTCGGATAGGGTTTAATTCGGACAAAGACAATCGCCGAGGGATTTGAAAAGTGCGATTTTCGCTTTAAGAAAGGCGGCAAAACCAGGGTGGCGTCGCAGGTGATCAAAGCATGACAAACCAGGTAAACCATCAGTCACTAGTTCAAATCTAGTCGCTGCCACCAATACTCTTAAATCATCTATCATCGAACAAGGAATTTGAAGAATCCCAAAATAAGAGTAACCTTGTTTATTCTGCCCAGTAGTTTTCAGTTAATTTGACAATCTTAACAATAGGTTCTACAAAACCTTCTCTCACTATTACTCGCAGTATTTCATGTTCAGATATAAACTCGGCTATTGGAGGGCTATTTTCATAATAGAATCTAATAAAATCATTTCCGAGAGAACTTTTTCGCAAATACTCGTCTCGAAAACGGCGCAATGCATCAATTTCCACCGCCGTTGGCGTGCCATAGGCTGCAGTGGCAATAAAACAAAAGTCGTCTGCTGGGCTTTTAGCCTCACCCTTTGGTTTTTTAGCCTCACCCTTTGGTTTTTTATCCTCACCTTGTAGATCTTTTTTAATCCCCTTAACCGTTTCCCTCAAATATGTCCTTTTGTTTACCAAATCCTGTCCTCGCTCATTAACCCAATCCAGAATCTCCCTCGCCGAATCTTCAATATAGCCACATTCGTCCTTGGTGCTCTCACCCAGAGCTAACCAACCTTCGAGAGTTATACCTGATACCAATTTAGGCTCAACAATCAAACGTATTTTTGCAAATTTGGGACAAATGTTAGTATTCCACTTTGTCTGAATATCTTGGAATGTACTGGGAGCAGAGTTCATGCTACAGTCAGGGAAGTTTAAGCCCTGCTTAAACTTGCGCCATCTTTCTCCCTCGTTTCCCCCAAATAGCCTACTAGCTGCATATCTTGCATAGGACAAATGATTAAAATCCCGATACCTACTCAGAAGTTCACCAGCATAGTTTATTCGATCATGAAGGTCGCTAAGGAATTGTTGCTCTTGAGGAGTTAACAGCGAAGCATCCTCATTGGATGCCGCATTTACCGACTGTGGCACAGCACCTGTAATGAGAACGACCATAAGGAGCAGGATTATTAGAACAAGTCTTTTCATCCTAACATCTGAATTGGTGTAAAACCATTATATGTTATCTGGGAGGTTGTAGCAATACTTTTGCGTTCTGAATAATAATACTACATAATTAAAAATCGACAGGTATCGCAAGATACAACATACATAAGGTTAAAGGATGTTATTTGCAGAAAAATTATAGTGGAGCTGGCGAGATATGATTAAAAGAGGGCACAGGTCTTTTTTAGTTGGCTGTATTGGTTTACTGTTTTTAGTAGCATTGTTAACCGGATGTATAACTATGGCAAAAAACGATGGAACTAATAAACCCTTACCTTCTAGTACATCTGAAGAACTTGTTATCACTCTCGAAAGGACTCCCTGCTTCGGTAAGTGCCCCGTTTATTCACTGAAGATCAAAGGAGAAGGCACTGTTATTTATTCGGGAGTAGACTTTGTAAAAACAAAAGGAATCCAAGAAACCACGATTAGCTTAGAAGCTTTAAATCAACTGCTTACGGAATTCGAGAAGGTAGACTATTTCTCCCTAAGTGACAGCTATACCAAGTTTGGAAAAAGTGACATGCCGTCTGCTAACACGTCAATTAGCATCGGAGGCCAAACAAAAGCCATTAAGCACTATCTCGGAGACCTCACTGCGCCGAAGCAGCTCACTGCACTCGAGAATAAAATAGATGAACTAGTAAATTCTGCTCAATGGATAAAGTAGAATCCGATATTTCTACAGTACGGGCCTTACACCTAAAACTTGTATAGACATCATATTGACCGTCTTCTATTTTGAGACTATCGTCTCACTAAAATCAGAACAGAAAAAGGAGAAGTCCGATGTCTAATTGACCTTCCCCCGCATTTAGCAGAAACAATCTGTTCTTCGGTACGTTCTCCCGCAGCTTTCCTGGAGAACTTGCTTTTTCTCGGCAGTACGGCATGAATAATACCCTTCTGCTCATCGACAAGCGGTTTGATAATTACCCAGTCGCCAACAGCTGGGTACTGTTTTTCTGATCCAGCATGGTATCTCATTTTGCCTGATATTTTGGCGGTCAATTCGCCATACTGGCTAAATAATTGATAAGAGCCTTTGGACTCTGAGATAACTCTGGTAGGCACTGAGCCAGGAAAATTCAGCTTTTTAAACTTTTCCTGAAAAAAGGTATCCCAACCTAATTGCGTTAAATATTGCGGTGACTCTGAGTTCATAGTGTATCTATTATATATCTTCTTTTAAGATATGTTGTTGAAGTACATGAAGCTGTAGCTTGACCATAAGTCCTTGGTCTTGTATCGTTGCAGTATAATCGGAAGGAGAGAAAAGTGATAAGAAAATTCGTACCCGGGTTGATGCTCTGTTTTATTATCATATCTGTTTTATTTGTAGCATGTGCACCGTCCGCAACCGTTGCACCTGCAGCACCGGAAGCACCTGCCTCAACATTAACTTTAACATCCGCAGACCCCGCAGCCTACCAACTCAACGCCATCGATGATGGCCGTCATGAATTCCCGGACGGAGAAAATTACGAGTGGTGGTATATGGATGCATCTTTTGAAAACGGGTACTCTTTTGTAACAGCGTGGCACTTCATGAATGCGAAAGTAAGCGGCATTCTTGTGCCTGTCAGGGTAATACAGTTCTCCATTTATAATCCTCAGGGTAATAAAATAGCTGCAGCACCTGTGTTTATGGCATATAATTGCAATGCCTCTAATAAGTCCTGTGACGTTACAATGGGAAACAACCATTTTAAAGGGAATTACCCGCGCTATGATGTCGAATTCCTTGAAGGTAATATTGGATGCCAATTAACTTTCGAAAATCTTACCCAGGGGTTCAGGAGTCCACCCCGTGGCATTACATATTTCAGCCGAGAACCTGAGCGGTATATGGGATGGGCGGTAGCACAACCCAAGGCTAAAGTAACAGGTATATTAATTGTAGACGGGAAGGAGATACCTGTAACCGGAGTGGGTTATCATGATCATAACTGGGGAAACACCATGCTGAATGACATTTACAGTTTCTGGCACTGGGGTCGAATCATGAGCGGAGATTATACTTTTATATATACGGTCGGTGAATCATCAAAGATAACAGGGAATAAACCGGTAACAGGATTAATCACCTTTAAAGGGCATGATCTGGTCGACCTGTCCGATAAATTAAACGCGGATTACATCGACCTTACCCTGGATAAAATGACAGGAATAAATTATCCCAAGACCATGGTGATGAGAGTGGAAAGCCCTAACGTAAAGGGCACTGTAACTAACAGGGTGAAAGAGTTGGTCGAGAGTGAGCTTTTACCCGGTATGAAAGAGGGTGCAGGGAACGGATACCTCCGCTTTCTTTCTGACTGTGATATAAAACTGGATGTGAAGGACGAAAAAATAGAGACTAATGCTTCTCTTATCCACGAGTTAATTCACTTTTAACAAGAGCAAATGATATAACTTTATTTATCGCCGCATTATCACTGGATGGAGAAGTAAAATGAAGTCTGCAACGATATTAAAAGGCGAACTTGGCACTCATAAGCCCTTGGTCACCAGTTCAAATCTAGTCGCTGCCACTAACTCATCCTACGTCATTACGAGTCCTGCTTACGTTGACATTTGTTCGATGTGTGTTTTAATATTGCCGTACCGCAGACGTTAAGGAGGCAGCTATGGACCTTGCCGAGATATTGGCGCATTTGTCGGTCCCCCGCCCCAACTACAGCCATGCACTGGCAGAGACGGCAGCATATATAAAAACGCTGCTGGCCGGCTGGGGCGTCCCGTTTGTCGTGCAGCAATTTACACTGCGCCCCTATATGCAGCTGCTGCTCGGTGTTACCGTTCTGCTGCTGGCAATTCTGCTGTTTGTATTCGTGCTCAAGAGGAAACCCCTGGCCGCCCTCATTGTGGCGCTGGCAATCCCCCTGGTACTAATTTTGGAGTTTGAGCTGTTCATACCTGTTGTCACCTCCCTCGTCGCTACCGGCGGAGAAAATATCATCATCAACTACACGGTGCCCAATCCTGCCAGGGAACTGGTCTTTGCCGCCCATTACGACTCTAAGACCGATTTCTGGGACCATATACAGCGCTCGAAAATCTACGCTTATATCCCGCTGGCCATCGTCATAGGTCTGGTCTTAGCAATATTTGCTTTCTTTGTGAAACGCCATGCCGTCCTGCGGAAAAAGGCGATAACAGCAGTAACCTTTATATTGGCCGGATGCGTGGTCGTATACTGGGGACTGGTCTTCCTCGGTTTCGGAGGGCATATATTCATACCACCTGATCGGCAGAGCTTAGGATCGGTGGATGACGGCAGCTCGGTGGCAGCGCTGCTGGTCCTTGCCAAAGACATCCACGAGGGAAAGGTCGACAGCGGGAACAGCAATATCACAATAGTTTTTACGTCAGGCGAGGAGGTGAGTTTACAGGGAGCCCACGCTTATATACTCGAGCGGTTCGGCAAGGGTCAAAAGCCCGCCGTACCCATCAGCATGGTTAACCTGGAGATGGTGGGGCAGAACGGCCCCATGGTCTACGCGAAAAAGGACGGTCAGTTCTTGATATTTTATGATTCCGATGCCGGCCTTGCAGAACGGCTGGGCGCTGCCTGGAAAGATGTGGCCGGCACGGACATCGAGTCACTCCCGGCCATCACTGATGATGCGCAGCGCTTTATGGCCGCAGGCATACCTGCAATCACGGTCGGAAACTCCGGGTTGCCGGGGTTGGGTGTGAGCAGTTTCCACAGCACTATGGATAATCCCGGGCGCGTCAACCCGGACAATCTAAAGATGATGATCAAGGCCATGGAACGGTACATCGAGGGCTACAACGCCAGGTAGCTTTCGACAAATAGGCGCAACAGGTCTGGCACACAGGAGCTATTGCAGCGGCTCTAACTCAAAAAGTGATACACTTAGATGGGTCAGGTTATGGATAGAAGAAGGACGCTCATAAATGAATACAAGCAGGGTCAAATCATTGGCGGAATATACAGAGTAACGAATACGCGCAATGGGATGTATTTGCTGGACTATGCCCCTAACCTTCAATCAAAGCAAAACAGCTTCAATTTCATGGTCTCCTCGGGTTCTTGTTTAGACTACAGGCTGAAAAAGGACTTGACAGCGTTTGGAGGCGAGGCGTTTATCTTTGAGATGCTTGAGGCACTTGAGAAAAAGAAAGAGCAGACACAGGATGAGTTCATAAATGATTTGAAAATGCTCGAGCAACTATGGAGTGAAAAACTAGATTCATCAACGAGATACTGAGCCGGGGCGATCGCCATCAAATTCTTATTCTCACACCTTTGACCTCCCCCCAATATTTATACCCACTTCTAAAGTTAATCCCACAGGCAAAATATCCTGAAGAGGCTGTGGGATTTTGTGATGCTGCTGAGGTACATAAGAGGTTTAGCCCGGTGGACTGAGTAGATGAAATAAAGGGATGGAATAGGCTATATTCAGACAGGCGAACTATTAGATACGTGGTCAAGCAGGGCTGAAAGCACCAAAATAATGATCCAACATGAGACGGATAGAGTACCAATGCGGCGCATAGTGGCGTACGTCTTGCTGAATTCGGGTGTCCCTATCTGCTCAAAAAAGCGGGGGAAATATCGGAAGTGGATAAACAGGGCGTCGATGAGTAGTATTCCGACCAGCAGGTGTTTTGCTCCGAGCACGTATGCGTTGATATCATTCTGATCCAGCGTAAGGATAAAACCACTGATTATCAGGATAATAAATGCAAACCACGTGATAGGAGCTATGCGTCGCGCGATGCGGGCACGTTTCCGTAGCTGCTCGTCTGTCTTCAGATTCAGCATGAGGGCACAAGATGCCATTGCGCAGACGAAACCCAAGACAGTACCGATGACATGGATGTGAGACGC
>Ga0315276_10002886_pt1:2500-15716 | contig 15716 bp, 13 predicted proteins | sample YL17G05_0_MG_FD_204542 | JGI IMG/M metagenome (GOLD analysis project Ga0315276, IMG submission 204542) | Sediment microbial communities from Yellowstone Lake, YNP, Wyoming, USA - YL17G05_0 | ecosystem: Environmental > Aquatic > Freshwater > Lake > Sediment | place: USA: Wyoming... | reverse complement strand
TTTGTATATTCATAATCCGCAGTGTCGAACTGGGGCGAATCTTTCGTCCGCTCAGCTCGACGTTCCAAAACTGCTAACTTCGTCCCGCCTAACGCCACCGCCGCGTCAAACGTAGGCGTCATACGATGAAGATTAACAACCCTCTCCATCATCTCACGACCTTGGGCATCGGCGGGAAGCGTCTTCAATAGACCGGAAAGCTCCTTGACTATCTCGTCTAACCTTTCCTGTGACCTTCCGGCAGCCGCCTCTCCGTATTCAATCATCAGATCTTTCGCGCACTGATAATTGGCCTCACTATACAATCCCCTGCCCCGCAAATGCGCGGCCAAAAGCTCTGAACTCTTCTTGCGCAGATCTTTAAATGTCGCGTCATCTGAATATTTTGACAAAATCGCCTGCGCCTGACGTAAGTTGTTCATCGCTTCGTCAAAATCGGCCTCGTAACCTGAACGAGCCAGTAACTCTTCCACTACACCGCGAGACTTCTCCTTGATCTCCCTTTCCTTCACCTCATCCTCAACCTTAGCCTCGACCTTAAAATAGCACGATGAATCTGCAGCCTGAGGTACACTCATGGGAACCGGCGGCTTTGATACAAATGCGTCCGGATGACAAACACCACTCTCTGATGAAGAAACAACAGCTGAATCACTGGAAGAAATGGTGGGTGCCTGAGTCGAATCAGACGAAGAAATATCCTCAGGAGAGGCCATCTCAGGCGTGCACATCGGAACCGATGTGTCGATTTTGGTTGTATCCGAACCCAAAGGGATTTCCCCCATTTTGCAAAGAAGTGCTACTTTTCCGGATATCCGGAAAAGATTCATGAAATATGAAAGCAATCCCTGTGCCAGAAGATAAGAGATGTATTATATTGAAATTCCTAGAGATTATGAGCGCTTGGAACTCAGCGATGGTGAAGTGAACTGCGGAAATTGGTGTCTTAACTCCCCAGAAGAAAACCCGGATTAAAATGGAACGTTTGATCTGACGGCCTCTTTGCAATTGGTCCCGGGGTCGATGTAGCTTGCGAGCAGGAACGCCCCGACTCTTTTTGAGTTAAACCGCTCGTAGTTTGAACGCACCCTATCAAGTTCCCATGTAATTGAAGCGAACTTTTGATCCCATTTCTTGACTAGCGGCTTGAGGCTTTCACCTTTCAATTCACTGCTGCTTTCAAGTGCGGCCCGAAGCCTCTCATACGATGGCACAACCTGTTCATACCACATTTTCATCGTAGTTTTGATGACGTCGGAATCCTGCGCATCATTCTTGACCAGATCATTCCAGTCCTTGAAGCCACCCAAGCGATAGCGCCCTACCCTGGACATGAGTGTACTCGCTTGCAACTTCATCCTGGAAATATTCTTCTCGAGATCATTTATTTGTTTGATCACTTCGGATGTAATCGAGTTGGAGCCGATCTCCTTTAAATCTTTTGAAATTTGAGCGACATTGAACCTGCCAATTTCGGCAGAGGTCCTCGCAGCCCTCTTTTGCATATAAAGCTTCCACCTTTTCTCAGGCCGATGATATACATAATTTGCATATATTTCGCCGCACGAATGCGCGCGATTGGCGTTAATGGCGGTCGTCATTCGCCTCGGTGACCAGAACATATACAGCCGACTTCTGCGGATTGTTGGGATCAGATAACGGTTCAGAAAAAACAAAATAGTCCAGATACGGGACAGCCTCTTTCTTTTTGTCAGCAAGGACCTGTTCGGGTGAGACGCCTTGGTAAACCTCAATCATCCCATTCACGAGCGACTGGTCGCCGCCGGTCTCGATCAATACCTGGCCGGGTCTTGGTGATATCTTGGGTTTATCGATACTCATAGCTGCCTCCTTTCGAGGCATAACACATTGTTTTGTATGGCTATTAAGTTATTTGGGGAGGGTAAATATTTTGACGGACTTTCTATTTGAATGACATCAAACATCATCTTTCCATTTCATCACTCCCCGGTTCGTTCATTATTATTATCGACAAAAAATTCATAAAGTTGCTCAAAATATTTTCGGAATATTCAAAATTTTACGCAACATTCTCAAAATTTTGCCGATAATAAAATCAGGTGGCCAAGTAATTTCTGTGTGAGTGATTAAGGATCTGTATTTGAATAACGAAACAGTTGCTAATATCTTCATAAAAAGTATGATGCGCTCTAAATGAGCGCAGAAGACCAACCCGTAAAAAAACCTGTCAGGACCTCTCTTTGGGTTTGCTCAACCTACTTCGCAGAAGGCCTGCCCTACATGGTCGTGCGCTTCATCTCCACGGTCTTCTTCACAGATCTGGGCGTGCGCGAGGCCCTGCTGGGATTCATTAATTTTTTCGGCATACCGTGGAATCTCAAATTTCTCTGGGCCCCCTTCCTTGATATCTTTCAAACCAAGCGCACTTGGATGCTTCGGATGCAAGCCGCCATAACGATCGCTATATTCGCAATCGCCTGCTTTGCGGGATTCGTGCAGTCCGGGATCGACGGGTCGATGCTCAAAGGTGCTGCTTTTCTCTTCGTGACACTCGCATTCCTCTCCGCCACCAACGACATCGCAATCGATGCGTATTATATGGAGGGTCTAACGGACAAGGGCGATCAGGCCGCCTACTCTGGGCTTCGCATCATGGCGTACCGGATCGCAGTGATCTACGCGCGCACGGTCCTCGTCGCGATCGCGGGGGTTGCAAACTGGTTTTGGGGTTTTACAGCGGGATCTCTCACAATGGGAGCACTCTTTCTCGTCCACGCATTCTTTCTCCCACGTTTTGAAAAGGAGCGCCAAGGGGATGGAAGAACTCTTCGGGAGAAGCTTTCCCAATTTGGTGATGCCTTCCTAACCTATCTCCGTCAGGATCGCATGGCGATCGTGCTGCCCTTTATCATTGCATATCCCCTGGGCGACCAGCTGCTCTTTGCAATGAGCACGCCCTTTCTCATGAGGGAGCTTGGCGTCACAAAGTTGCAGATCGCGTGGCTGGGCGGACTCGTCGGCGCCGTCTCGGCAATTGTGGGCGCCCTGATCGGCTCGTGGTGGATCAAGAAAGTGAGCCTTCGCAGGGCAATCTGGCCCATCGTTCTCATAATGAACCTCAACATCTGGGCTTATGTATTTCTGGCTTGGTACAGGCCCTCGGCCGCGACAACAAACGGCCTTGCCTTGATCGCCATTATTCACGGCTATGAAAACATTTCGGCGGGCTTAGGCAATGTCGCCCTGATGATCTATCTCATGCGCCTGTGCCTGCCTCAGTTCAAGGCTGCTCACTTTGCGATCGGTTCGGCGATCATGAGCCTCGGGGCAAATATCATCGGCGGATTCTCGGGTATCATCGTCGAACACTTCGGATACGTGAACCTCTTCATAATGGGTTTTTTTGCATCAATCCCCTCCATGATCTTGCTCTTCTTAATCCCGCTGCATGAGAATAGTGCTGTAACTCATAAATAGAAACGTCTGAAAAACTGTTTTTTATCATTCGAACGAGAGTTAGCGAGTCGAGAAGTCGAAGATCTCGAGCGAAGTCGAGAGATAAAGGAGATTTTATCTTCTCGACCTGTCTCGAGCAAAGTCGAGAGACAGGCTCGAAGAATAAAATCTTGCACGACTTATTGCCATGAGGGCTTGATGCTCAATTAATTTATAAAAAAATCCCCGAGTTTTAAAACTCGGGGATTTCGGTTTAAGGCAATTTGATCCGGTCTTACACGGCTTTCACATTTGCTGCCTGAAGACCTTTGGGACCCTTGGTCACTTCAAATTCAACCACCTGTTCCTCTTTGAGTGTCTTGAAACCCTCTCCCTGGATTGCCTGGAAGTGGACAAAGACATCGTCTCCACCATCTTCCGGTGCGATAAAGCCGAAGCCCTTCGCATCGCTGAACCACTTCACTTTTCCTCTTACCATAAAACCCTTCCCTTCATCGATCTGCGCTGGAATATCTACACAAAAAAACGCAAGTCATATTCATGACCTGCGCCAAACCGTAACCATTACGTCGTGCGTCCAATCCAGCAGCTGATCATCTCTGTTCGCTCGGAACCTATGACAAATCAGGCAAAAGAGCAAGATAATTATTTCAAACCGCTTCATGCCTTTGCAGTGAGGCTCGACGTGCACTGTGGACAGCGGGTTGCCTGAATATCTATCGTGGAGTAGCAATGGGGACAAGTTTTAGTTGCCGGTGATGAAGGAATAATCTGATTTTTCAGTTTATTGATGCTCCTGACCAGAATGAATACGCAAATCGCAACGATAAAGAAGCTGATCACGCTGTTCATGAACAAACCAATATTGAGCGTCACGGCACCTGCATTCTGGGCATCTGCCACCGAAAGGTACGGACCCACATTTTGAGCCCCCTTTTGCAGAACGATAAAGAGATTTGAAAAATCCACATTGCCCAGCAAAAGCCCGATTGGAGGCATGACGACATCAGACACAAGAGACTTCACGATACTGCCGAATGCCCCGCCGATGATGATGCCGACGGCCATGTCGATCATGCTGCCTTTGATCGCAAATTCCCTGAATTCTTTAAACATATGTCGCTCCTTAATAACAATGCGCTTTCCCCATCATTTTATCGTTTCAATGAGTGATAACCACCGCCACCACAATGCCTGACACAACCCATCTAGTTTTGTTCATAAATCCCCCTTTGCAAAATGATAAATTTTGTAAAATATAGCAATCGGCTATATAAATTACAAGTCACGACTTGGAGATAATCACATATGGAAAAGCTGAAAAAATCCGGCATCCTGAGAATCATCTCTGGCCTCTTTTTTATTGCTGCTCAGGCTGTAATGCTATTTTTTTGCGCAGGCCGCACAGACATCCCGCGGGCATGGATATATGTCGGGGCGTCCTTAGCGATCCCGCTGATTGGTATACTTATAATGTTCAAATACTGCCCACATACAATAGAACTTATCAATCAGAGGGGCAAAATACAGGAAGGCACAAAAACGTGGGACAGGATTTTGACAATATCTCTATTACCCGTCTGGTTTTTTATCCCCATTATTGCCGGTCTTGATCTGGGCAGATTTCATTGGTCAAACTTGAGCATTTATTTCGTCATACCGGGCGTTATGTTAACCATTCTCGGATACACAATCGTTTACTGGGCAATGATGGTAAATAAATATTTTGAGACAACAGTGCGGATACAAAGGGAAAGAGGGCATCATGTCATCTCAACAGGGCCATACAAATATGTTCGCCATCCGGGTTATGCCGGATCTATTCTATCACTGATTGCGACTCCCCTGATATTGGGGTCCGTCTATATATACATCCCTATAGGAGTATTGATCCTCATGGTGATAATTCGCACCGTGCTCGAAGACAGAATACTCAAAAGTGAACTTGACGGATACGAAGAATATGCAAAGAGAGTCAAATACAGGTTATTGCCGAATGCCTGGTAGTTTTAAAATCCGTTTTAAAATGCCTGGCTGGTTTTCAGCAGGGCCTGAAATCCTTCTTGACCGTAGGCCAATTCCAGCCGCATGAGGAAGAAATTCTTTGTTCTTAATCTAAAGCCTCCGCCGCCGGAATATTTGAAGTGCTTGAATGAAATATTCTTTACTCCATGAAAAACACGGCCCGTATCAAAGAAGAAGTTGCCATCCAGGTATCTCCATATGGGATAGCGATACTCCACGTTGAAGACCACGCTTCCTGTATCTCTGAACCGGCCTGAGGCAAAACCGCGCGCAGGAGTATTCACATCAAAACTTGCAAGTTTGAAAAACGGAATACCGTTTCTGCCGGCGTTTTGCTGAAAGGTCCAGTTCGTCCGAAGTGCAATGACGTTTCTCGGCACCCAGAGGCGCAGATATTGCAAAAGCTCCACATTAAACTCATTGAAATCATGATCCGTCCCCCCAAGCCCCTGATAACGAAATACGGACGCGCTTCGAAGCCCGCCGCTCTCCGGGCCGGCCTCTGAATCACGCGTGTCGTGTTTAACGCGAAGGCCCACCTTCGCGTAAACAATTTCATTACCGAAACCGGAAATATCAGAGGATGGAAATGCATCCTCAATGCTGGGGCTGACACCTTCGCTTGATCTTATTGAATAGGCTTCTGCTTGAAACTGGGCCTCAAGGAAAAAATGCGGAAGAGCCTCATAGCCCACGATACCGCCCGCATATGTGGAGTCTATCTTTGCGTAGGATATGTCGTCTTTCGATGATTCGATACCCATTCCATAAAACTGGTAATTTTTAATGTGGCTTATTCCAGTGGAGACATCGTAGGAGAATGGCTTGCCGCCAATTGTAATTGCATCGGGCTTCCGAAGTCTGAAATCAGCCCGCTGGTTGAGATTGACGTTGACGACGTAGCCTGCATCCAGCCGGTAATTGTCGTTCATGACATCAAGGTTTGTGATGCCCACGCCGCCGCCAAAGCCCGAACCAAAACCCATTTCCAGCTTCGGGTATACCCAGATTGTGCGTTCGTCATTGGAAATGAGATCGACCGCTTTTTTCACAACATGTTCTTTGATCAAAACATCTGCAAAGAGCGCAAAAGGCCATGTGACAGCGCGCATGACATAGGTCGGCCCCAAAAGGACGTAACGGAATGTGCACCGGGTTGAGCGCTTCTTATCGCATTCACTCTTGAGCTCGTCCACTTCCCAGATACTGCCTTCGGCGTAATCTTTCGTAAAAGACGAGACCTGCTTTTCCACCTCTTCGATATGGCGATCCAAGTCGCATGCCCGATCATCCGGGGCGCATTTTTTCTTCTTATGTTTTCGGGCCCTTTTACGGTGCGTTGCTGAATACGTTTTCCCCGATGATATCTGGCTGTCCGATTGAGCAAATGCGTTTTGACACATCGTCTCGCTCACGCAACAAAAGATCACAAGAAAGATTGTAATTATTCTTCTCATATCCTTAATACTTTTCCCGATCTCAAAATGGCACCAGACTATTCCTTTTCCACAGAAAACCAGATCATGCAATCAAATGGCAATTTGTTCCATGACTTTTTTTCCCATCGAAGGCACGGAAATTTCAATTGTCAGAAATAAAACCTCGCTCCGAGGCCGCCGGAGATGTCAAACTCAGTCTCCGGGGCCAGCTCAATGCCGGGAGCTACTTCAAGGTAAACCTCGACGGGATATTGGGTCCACTGTGCCGCAACTCCAACGGGTACCCTTATGCCCACACGGGTCCTGTGTTCATGCACATGGTCATGCTCCCTGTCTGAATGGATGCCCACCTTCGCCCCGGCACCGGCGTAAAAAGGAAATGTGGCAACAGCTGTATGTATGGGAATATCAAAAAAATCATATGTTACATCACCGATAATCGTGAATGCGTGGTCCACAAAAGACCATGACACGATCGCATCGACCGCCAGATATTTTCCGGGATAGCCTTTCAACGTAATACCTGTAGGCTCTCCGACTACGATACCCGCGCCAAACCTTTTATGTTTCGGGCCATACTCACTACCCTTGGCAAAGGATATTCCCGATACACATATAATGAACATCAGGCCGATCAGAAAAATGATTTTCTTCACGGGTTAAACTCCTTTCATCATTAGTTAGACTTACAAGATCGGGCCTAATGTATTGTTCGTCGATGTCTTCAGCTTTGAAATAATATCAGGTATAAGCTCGCGAATTGGGAATTCTATTGAGATTAAAGCGGGCCTGCACGGAAGGGTTTCGATATCACCCGCAAACATATGTTCGGCACCATAGATCAACCACGGTTCTTCCGACCAGTTTCGCAAAACCCGCCCTATTTCACGCGTAGCAATTTTCCCGCGCCTGTAAAATATTTTTTCATAATCGTCTTTCATTTGCTGCGATACTAAACGTGCTGCTGCATTCATATCATTCGCGCCATATATCTCTCTGAATTCCTCCGGTGCAATTGTGCGATGGACAAAGACATCGGGATGGCGCCATACATAGACCCGAAATCCGACTTCAAGGTAAGTTAACATCTGTGACATTGTAAAACCATCAGGTGAAATAATATCATCCGGAAACTCCTCCCTGTAATTCCTGGCCGCCTCGATCCTGCTTTGCGTGTAGGGATGGATATCCTCCTGTAGATTCTCCCCCAAAATATGTGTTGGCCGGGCCGCCTCCAATAACTGGTGAATAAAAACCTGATACATGACAGACAAACTTTTTCCGACTTCCGGATGTTCGCGTGTTTTGATTTCATGCCAATTTTTCACCCATATAACACTGCCGCAAAAATCATCTCCCTCAACTTCTACCACCTCGCGTGTTATTGTCGGGATAAAGCTGTCGTTTAATGAAAGCAGCTTGGGCAGGTCATACGTCCGCCCGATCAGAGCATGTTCATGGAGAAGGTTTTGAACGCGATGGAATTGATTATAAGACCACGCCTTGGGAATGATCTCCAAATTAATATAACCATCCGGCACGATATTGTTGACCTCGTAGTCTTCAATGACTCCGTCTTCAATAAGATCAATTTGTCCAAGCAGAAAACGTAACTCTTCCGACTGAACGGCTGCGATTCTCAGACTCATATTCCTCTCTTTTGCCCAAAACCTTGTTCTGCCTATCACTTCAGGTGGGGCACTTTCTCTTTGAACTTGGGTGCTATTTTCGGCTCAATAAGCCCATTTTTTGGTAATCACAAGTTTAAGCCGGCATCAATGAAAAGATTTGGTCACCCTCAGCCGCTCCCATTTCGTTTTTGGGTTTCAGAATATTGGTGAGTTTTCATTTTTTAATAGAGTCGCTATATCACCTCTTTCAAGCGTTACAATTGATTGAGTAATACGCCGACATTACCACCTCCGATTGCAACTGCAAGATCGATGGCCCCATCCGCATTTAAATCGCAGGCAGTTAGATATACTGGTTGAGTTGGGGTTGCATAATCTGTTTTTGCCGAAAACGAGCCGTCGCCTACACTCAAAAGCACAGATACAGAGAAGGACCCTGCACCGGTATTTGACGTAGCAAGATCAACTTTTTTATCTCCGTTTAGGTCCGCTGCCACCATGTATCTGGGGGAATTTCCCGTTGCAAATTCTGTCTTGGTTCCAAAACTTCCACCTCCCAAACCTAAGTTAATCGCTATGGTGTTGGCATTAGTCGTCACTGCGATATCCAGTATTGAATCACCGTTAAAATCCGCAGACACAATGGATGTGGGTTGTGTTCCTGTTGGATAATCTGTCTTTGCGTTGAACGTGCCGTCCCCTTTTCCCAGCAGGACGGAAAATGTATTAATGCCGGGCGCACTGTTTGCGACGGCCAAGTCTATATTTCCATCACCGTTGAAATCAGCCACTGTTATACTTTGTGGTGCTGCTCCAGTTGTATAATCTGTCTTTGCCGCGAATGTCCCATCACCGTTGCCAAGCGGAATTGAAACTGTACTTGATGCAGAGTTTGTTACAGCCAAGTCTACGTTACCATCGTTATTTAAATCGGCTGCAGTTACAAAAGTCGGGCTGAATCCGGTTGTGTAGTCGGTCTTCGTTCCAAAACCCCCATGCCCGTCACCAAGAAGAACCGATATGCTCGCATCAATATTGTTTACAGCCGCAAGATCCATGTTACCGTCACCGTTGAAATCAGCTGCTACTATTCCCCAAGGCGAGGTCCCTACGCCAAAATCCGTGTCCGCACCCAATGTTCCGTCGCCGTTGCCCAGCATGACAGACGCCTTGCCCGTGGCACTTTTTGTTACTGCAATATCCAACTTCCCGTCGTTGTTGAAATCCGCAAATGTGATTCCAAACGGACCGATCGTCAGGGGGTAAGTGTCGACCGTGCCAAATTGGCCTGTCGTTTCATGAACGAATAGATTTGTACCGTCGGCGATTTCCTTGAGATTGGTCTGTGTATCGCCGTCAAAGTCCGCCGTGTCGTCTGATGCATCATGAGGATTCATGCCAGCTGTGGGTTTCACAATACCGGTCGGTATCCTGAAGGGCGTTGATGGAAGGCGGTAAAGACCCACATTGCCGGGATTGAGTGTAAAGGAGCCGTTGGAGTTGACAAGCGGCACCGCACCATTTTCATATTCCTTTCCATCAACCACACCACCGCCATCCAAATCATTTATTGTGAATGTCAAAGCTTCGTTAACGGTAGAATCTGACGCATCCGTGCATGTAAATGTTACTTCCGCTGCCTCATTTGCCTCGGTAGGCACAGTGGTACCGGTTGCAAGAGTGACGGCCCGTGTTGCTGCATCAAAGGCAAGCCACGTGGGTAGATTTGTCATGGAGTAAGTTGCTGTGTAATCAAGGGGTGAGCCGTCGCTTTTTGTACACTCTGCCAGTGTGATTGTACCCAGCGTGAGCCCCGGTACCATGCCGTACGGATTATTTTGTCCCAGTTCCGTGTGCATGGCCTCAAGAGATGGTGCGGCGATTGTGCGCCCACCGCCGCAGCTGGCCATGAGTAAAAAAGCGACAATAAGTGCTATACTGATACACTTCATACATAACTCCTTTCTCTTAACCACGGATGAGACCACAATTGATGTTAGTTGACAATAATCTTGCTACTTTAACCTTAACCGAAGTAATTCAACTAATTAAGACGGATTAAAAATCGAAAACAAAAGAATCGTGTGATATCATGTGGTTACTTCGACCGCCATTTTCCTCCGTCTGATTTTTGTGACTTTTGTGTGAGTCCACTGCATTTTTGATCCCGCGATAAATCCAGTCCAGTCGCAATTATTCTCTTGCAGATGAGATGAACACTGTGCAATAGCGGCCGCAGAACCCAGTTCTGTGCATAAAGGAGGTCGGCATGGAAAACAAATCCCTATCGGCACGAGAAGTAGTCACTTTCCCCGAGGGTACGATGGCAATCATGCGCGGTCTTTCTGATCAAGATCATGCAATGGCTGTAATCTTCTTCGACAAGAACCGAAACGGCGCATTAGACACAAACGATCAGAAAATCCTCATTGATGCCCTCGACTGTCCCAAAGGAGGCAGGCAAATAAACGATAAAGGTGGTCGATCCTTCTGTGTTGTCCGCGTGGAAAAGAGCGATATCAGCTATTACGGTCCGTCTGTCACCTCCATTTGGAAAAAGGCTTGGGCCGAGCGAGCGCTCCTCCCTCAAATCGTAAAACCACAGTCGGAAGGCATCTGCACAATTGACGCTGAAAAAGTTGAAGAGCCACTCTATTCTGCGTCACTTCAAGTGCGGTTTGAGCCTCAGTTTACTCTCAAGACAAGGACAGCGCCTGCGTCGGAGCGATACACCGCGGCTCAGATGAGAAAAATATTTCAGGATGCTGATGGTACCCCTGCAGTCGACCCTGCGAGGTGTTACGAGACCGAAGCGTCATTCAAGGCCCGTCTCGATGGACAGGATGTAGGAATTCGGCTTTACATAACCGGGCGTCCGTTTGCCTTTGTCCCGCTGTACGTCGGTATTAATGAAATCTTAAATCTCCGATATCAGCCGTATCTGCCGCACATATCCTATGAGGACGGAAGCACACCTGTTCATCACTTAAATGTAAATGTGAAATAGCATGACGAGAAAAAATACGCGATTCACGATTAAGATTATGATTGCGATTGATGATTAATGATTGGCGATTATTGATTGCGGGTACTTAGTGAGCGGCAAACCCGCACGCCGCGTCTTTCAAAGCAACGAACCGGTTTTTACACGACGAAATGCTCTTTCAAATTTTTAGAGCGGGCTTTCGTCCGTCTGATTTTTTTTGCTGATTTATTTTGTTTCTCGTCCGTCTGGTTTTTTTCTTACTGGACAGTCACACGAATGCCGGCCAGCTTCCAAGCTGGATGTTCGTATAAGAAGGTCAGTTTAAAATAAGTGGCCGAAGGTTTTGTAGGATAATATCCTTCCAGTTCAAGTGTCCCATCCTTGCTTATTTCCGGCACTTTACTGAATACGGGCTTGTGCTGTTTCACTATCGTCAGATCTACGTTGTTATCTATGAATACTTTGAACAAATCCTTGAGCTTTTCAGGGGTGATCTGACTCTTCCACAATTCTGAAAGGCTGTTGTAGAAGTCAGTGAAGTCTTTCTTGTTGACTGCAAGTGCAAATTCCCGAACGGTCGTGTCGGTCATTCTCCGAAGCGTATCATCGTCAGGCACGGTTTTCTTGGCCTCTTGCGGGTTGAGGCCGGCCATTTCCTTTTGAATCGAAAGGATTTTCCATCCCCCCGTTTCCTTCACAAATTCAATCTTGATAGGGATCGTTCCGCCATCGGCCGTTTCAATCGTACCTTCGACTTTACCTGTCTTCCATGTTATCGAGCGATTGCTCCACGAGGCACTTTTATAATTATTGAGTGCGTTGCTTCTTAAGAAGGTCTCAAGCCTTTCTTGCGGAGTCGATGCACGAAAACCCTCTGAAAGATATGTATAAGCAGCTTGCATATCATTCTTTTTGACCGAATTGAAAAACTCGTCAGCTGTCCTAGTGATGCCGGAGGTCAGATAAAATACCCCTGCCACTATTACGCCTACAAATACAATTATAACTGAAAGGACAATCAGAAATTTCTTCATCGTTCCCCCCCTTTTTTTCGGAATGCTCTCCATTAGATATATCAAAATGCAAGGATATTCCAACCACCATTTTTATTATAGGGCAACGCTAAAAACCCAGCTTTTATTATTCGAGCGAGCGAAGCGAGTCGAGAATTACTGAGGATTTTATCTTCTCGACAAACTCGAAGAATAAAATCCTCTAGTTTTTAGAGGTCCCCTATAATGATAAATGGAGTCAGACTTTTCTGACTTTTTCGATGATCTTGTGTTGAAATTCGATAAAATGGTTGCTAGGCTTTCTATGATTTAGGGAGCGATTCACTTTGCCGGCAGAATAATATGAAAATAATCCCCGCGATTTTAGCAATTTTATCGATTTTATCTTCATCGAGCATTGTGGGTGCAGAAAATCCTTTGGAGTCAAAGGGAGGAACAAATGTGGCCGGCAAAAGCATCAACGCTTTTGCCATTGATCTTTACGCGAAATTTAAAGACTCCAAGGGTAATATATTTTTTTCTCCGTACAGCATTTCCACTGCCTTGGCTATGGCCTACGCTGGAGCGGATGGAGAAACCGCCGGGCAAATGGAAAAAGTCTTGCACTTCGGCGACAAGAGAGAAGCTGTTCACTCCGCTTTCGCTTCTTTGATTGGGCAAATCAACGATCCGCATCATAAAGAT
>Ga0315276_10002885_pt1 | contig 15719 bp, 13 predicted proteins | sample YL17G05_0_MG_FD_204542 | JGI IMG/M metagenome (GOLD analysis project Ga0315276, IMG submission 204542) | Sediment microbial communities from Yellowstone Lake, YNP, Wyoming, USA - YL17G05_0 | ecosystem: Environmental > Aquatic > Freshwater > Lake > Sediment | place: USA: Wyoming | collected... | reverse complement strand
GACCGACCGGGGCAAAAGCTGGGCCCAGCCACGCCCCCGGGCCGTCCGCTGGCGCGTCCACGCATTGACATTCAGCCCGACCAATGCAGGCGTCATTCTCGGCGCTACATCCAACAGCGGCGTCATCCTCACCACCGACGGCGGCTTCACGTGGGAAACCGCCAAGTACGGCCTTCCGGCCGACGACATAAAGGCTGTCACCTTCGACGACAAGGATCCGGACGTCTTCTATGCCTATACCGCCGGCAGCGATTGCTTCCGCTCGCTCAACAAAGGACTCGAGTGGAACCGGTACGCCCCGCCGTGGAAGACGTCGGACACCGTCCGTATCGCGTATGACCGGCTCCGCCCATCGAGCGTGGTCGCACTTGTCAACAACAGGGAGCTCTATTACTCATCATCGGGGGGAGGAACCTGGACCCCCTTGATCAACGAGGATGTCAATGCCGAGGTCCTCTCGCTTCAGTGGAACACCACCACCGGGATCGTGTACGCGGGGACGGTCGATAAAGGCGTCTACAAGATATGGATCGGCGGCAATGTCCGGGATCTCCTCGGGGAGTGACGGCCGTGAGAATCAAATCTCTATTGTTCTATAATAGAGTGGGCTCCGGCGAGAGAAGCGCCAACGCACCCCCACTCACCAGGGACAACCCATTCTGAGACCAAGCCTTCGATGAAACAGGACACCTCCAGAATCACCACGATCGGCGTCATCGGCTCCGGCACGATGGGAAGCGGCATCGCACAGGTGGCCGCGCTCGCCGGCTTCGAGGTCCTGCTGCATGATGTCGCCCCCCCCGCCCTCGCCGCCGGCATGGAACGCATCAAAGCGGACTTGCGGAAGAGGACCGAAAAGGAAAGGACGCCGGCGACAGAGGCAACCGAGGCGCTCGCACGCATCCGGCCCCGCAAAGCGTTCAACGATCTGGGGAGCGCAGACTTCGTGATCGAAGCCGCCGTCGAGGACCTTGAGGTCAAGAAGGAGATCTTCCGGAAACTCGACAAGATCGTTGGCCCCGACGCGGTGCTGGCGACGAACACCTCTTCACTCTCCATCACGTCCATCGCCGCGCTGACCAAAACCCCCGAGACGGTGGTGGGCATGCACTTTTTCAACCCTCCCCCACTCATGAAGCTCGTCGAAATCGTCCGTGGACGACAAAGCTCGGAACGGACCGTGAGCACCGCCCGCGATCTCGCGCTGCGTCTTCACAAGATCCCCATCGTGTGTCGGGATACGCCCGGCTTCATCGTCAACCGGCTCGCTCGCCCGTTCTACGACGAGGCCCTCCGCCTCCTGGAAGAGGGGATCGCCTCGGCGCAGGAGATTGACGCTATCGTGCGGGGATCGGGGGGCTTCAGGATGGGCCCGTTCGAACTGATGGATCTCATCGGCATCGACGTGAACTTCGCCGTATCGCTTTCCATCTTCGAACAGTCCTTCCATGAACCGCGGTTTCGCCCTCACCCGATACAACGGCAGATGGTGGAGGCCGGCGTACTGGGGAGGAAAACCGGGAAAGGCTTCTACCCCTACCCATGACGGGGAACAAGAGACCATCGATGCGGGCACTCTGTCTTCTGGGAGAATCATCTCTCGTGCGAGAGTATACCGCGGCCTCCGCAGCCGGGGGGTATGCCGTCCAGCAGATCCTGATCCATGAAACGGGCCGCCCATCACAGAGGCGGTTTCGCCTCCCGCGCGGCATCCGCGTCGTCGCACGCCCATCCCGGGCGGTTGACCTCGCCATCGAGCTGACGAATCTCTCGGGCGAGGAGAAGAGGAAGAACCTTGTGCTCCTGGACCGGGCGCTCCCGCCAGGGACGCTCATCCTGTCGTCGTCCGTCACGGTGACCGCGGCGGAACAGTCCGGCTGGATGAAGCATCCGGAACGCCTGGTGGGTATCGGGGCGATCCCCTCACTGCTGGGAGGCACGATCATCGAGTTCGCCGCCGGACCAGCGACCGACGACCGGGCCCGGAAGGCCGCCGGACAGTTTGCCGCCTCCCTAGGAAAAGAGCCGGCCTTCGTCCGCGACTCCCCCGGTTTGATCCTCCCACGCATTCTCTGCTGCCTGGTCAACGAAGCCATGTTCGCCCGGCAGGAGGGCCTCGCGACAAGAGAGGACATTGACAGCGCGATGAAGCTGGGAACCAACTACCCCTCCGGACCGTTTGAATTCATGGGGGCAATCGGAGCCTCCCATGTCCTCGCGGTCATGCGCTCGATGCACGCATTCTTCGGAGAGGACCGATACCGGCCCGCACCGGCGTTACGCTTTGCGGCCGACGCGGACCTGCACAGACAGGAAGAGGCCCACGTCTGACGACGAAACCATCCACCTTCATTTCAGTCTCCTAACGATATGCCGCGCCATTACCAACCATCGGTGCTCCGCGCCGCCTGTCTCGCCGCCCTCCTCCTCCTCTCCCAGCGATCTCCCGCCCAACCGGGACTCCTGGTCGTCGGAGGGACGAGCTTTGATCTCGCCACAGTCTATCGCGGATCCGTCGTCGAGCACACGCTGACGCTGAAGAACAGCGGTACGGACACGCTGTTGATCGGCCGCGTCGACGTCTCCTGCGGCTGTACCGGGAGCGTTGTGTCCAACGAGCGGATCCCTCCCGGCGGGACCGGCACGCTGCTCATCACGTTCAATTCAAGAAACTTCACCGGCCCCGTGCACAAAACCGTGACCGTTCACTCCAACGCGCACGACGCCGGCGAGACACTCATCCAGTTCACGGCAACGGTCGTCAACGAGATCGCACTGAACCCGCAACACCTCCTTTTTCAAGACGCGGAAGTGAAGCAGACGAGGGTCGTGACCATCACCGTCACCAACAACGGCGCCTCGCCGCTCTCCCTCAAGGGATTCAAAACCCAGATGAAGGGGCTCGTGTTGAAGCTTCCCGCAGATCCGATTGCGCCCGGCGCGACAGCCTCGATCACGGGAGAGTTCACCCCCGATGCCCCCTCGCCCCTCATCAACGAAGGGGTTTTCCTCATGACCGACAACCCGCACCAGCCCGAGGTGTACATCCAGGTGTTCGGCAGCGCGCGCGAATTCAAGTTTGAATAGCCGTCCGGAGAGGGCGCATCATCCCGACGCAGTCACTGTCGCCGCTCTCCGTCGCCCGTGGGGAGGTACGACGGCGTCCTCCGCGGCGTGCGTCCTGTCGACCCCGGCGCATCCGTGAACTCCCCCCCCACTGACGCCCCTGGCGCGGACCCCGGATCGATCGACGACGTTCTGTGGCCCTGCGCGAACCAGGCGGACATCTATGCAAACGCGAGCGGGACGCTCGAACGGCCGCATGCGGCGGGCGTGGCGACAGCTCTCGAAGAGACCGGCCCCCCGCTCAGACTGTCCGGCGCGCGAATAACGGATATCCAGGCACTGTACGACCAGGTCTCCTCCCTCGTCCGCCCTCGCCGGGCGAGGGGACTCACCATTATGCCGGGGGCCGAAGCGAGGTAGATGTCCCCCGCCTTCGGCGGGGGAAGTGCAGAGGGTGCTCCCGGGGATCCACATACCAACAGAGGCATCATGGAAATTCTCCTACTCCTTCTCGCCCTCGGCGCCGTCGGACTCCCTCTCATCGCGTTCATCCAGCTGGGCCGACAGGCTGCACGCCTGCGCATGCTCGAGTCTCAGGTGAGCTCTCTTCAGAAGGGAATGGCATCTCCTCCGCCTCCAGGGGTCGCTCCCGCACCGGATGCCCTCACAACGCCGTCACCCCGGATGGCTCCGACATTGGCCGCGACGACGGCCCTCCCCCCCTCCCCCCTACCCCGGCAAACACCTCCACCGGTTCCGCCTCCTTCGAGGACCAAGGAGGAATGGGAAGCACTTATCGGAGGAAAATTCCTCAATCGTATCGGTGCACTTGCGCTGATCATCGGAGTCGGACTCTTCCTCAAACACGCCTTCGATCAACACTGGATCAATGAAACAACACGGGTCCTGATCGGGGTCGCGACGGGGGGCGGGCTCCTCTTCGGCGCGGCTCGTACGCAGAAACACGGACTTGCAATCTTCGCGCAGGGACTCGTCGGCGCGGGACTCGCCATCCTCTACCTTTCTGTCTATGCATCGTTCAACTTCTACCACCTCATCCCGCAGATCGCGGCGTTCGGACTCATGACGGCGGTGACCGCGATCGCATTCGCCAACGCGTTCAGGTACGATTCGCTCGCGGTCGCCCTTATGGCCTGGCTCGGGGGCTTTCTCACCCCCTTTCTCCTCAGCACGGGCGAATCAAATGAACTGGGACTGTTCACCTATATAGCCCTTCTGGATGCAGGCATCCTCATCATTTCCCTGCGAAAGACCGCATGGACGATCCTGGAGCCGCTCGCGCTCGCCGGCACATGGGTGATCTATCTCTTCTGGTTCTCGTCGGACTACGGACCCGATAAACTCTCCCTGACGCTCTACTTTGTCGCCGTCTTCTGGGGGATCTTCCATGTACTGTCAACCGGGAAGGCCGGAACCCCCTCGTACGTTGCGCTTCGCCATGTGACAGCTGCCGCAAATGCTCTCTTCACCACCATGGCGCTCTACAGCCTGATCGAGCCGGAGCATCACGACTGGATGGGAGGAACCATCGCCGTCCTGGCCCTCCTGTACGCTGCGACTGCTCGGTTGATAGCGAAGAGGAATGCCCCCCTCTGGATCTCGCAGCTTTCCGTGACGGCCGCAGTCCTGCTGATCACCGCCACGGCTGTGCAATTCAGGGATTTCATCACCGTCAGCATCTGGTCCGTCGAGGCCCTTGCGCTTGCATGGCTCGGCTCCCGTCGGCTGCAATCCTCCTTCTCATGGCTGGCCTTCTCTCTGTTCATCCTCGCCGGCCTGAAGCTCATCGCCTCCGACATCGAGCTCAGATCCCCGGGAGAAATCATGATTCTCTTCAACAGGCGGGGGCTGACCTACGCCCTCGTCGCCACCACGGCGTGGTGTGCGACCCCCCTGTTCGGCCATCTGAAAGGGAAATCCGCTTCCGTTGTCGCCGGGGCAATGTCGGCCGGCGCAGCCCTGTTTGTTTTTATCCTGCTTACCGTCGAAACCGCGGCCTACTATCACCGGCTCAGGGACGTCGCATCCGGCGCGGAAGGTGTGGGACTCGCGTTTGATTGCTGGATCACACTGGGTGTCGTCTGGAGCATCTATGGCGCGCTCCTGGTCACCACGGGGATCCGCCGCTCCGCCCACGCGCTCTACGCCGCTGGCCTTCTTGCGCTCCTGACAGGCATAGCCGCGGCCGCGCTGCGGGGGGCGTCGTTCGAACCGATCACCGGCTTCACGTTTCTGTTCAACTGGCGTGCGGGGGGGATGCTCGCGGTTGCAGCGGCCGGCTTCACAGTCGTCCGGCTCCTCAACAGGGGAAACGCCGGGCTCCCATGGCGAAAGGAGATCGTCGCCCCCCTCCGATTGGCGCTGGTCATCCTGCTCCTGATCCTGGTGACGGCCGAGACGAGGGATTACTTTGAAAAAGGTATAGCCCTCACCGGGGAGAAGGGGCGGGAGGCACGTGCTGAAGTGCTCCGGCTTGAAAACCTTGAGCAGCTTTCGCTCTCGGGTGTCTGGCTCTTTTCCTCGATCGTTCTGATGGGGCTGGGGATCTGGCGTCGCTCCAGAAGCCTCCGCATCGCCTCGATCGTCCTGTTTGGGTTCACGATCCTGAAGATCTTCATCTACGACCTGTCTTTCCTCGATACGCTCTACAGAATCTTCTCCTTCATCGGATTGGGGGTTATACTGCTGGGGGTCTCCTACACCTATCAGAGGTACAAGGGGCTGATTTTCGGGCCGGGCCCCCCAGCCCGCTGAGTCCATTGCCCTGGTCGTGGGGGCGCCTTTTCGGGTTCCCCCGTTTCTCTTTTTCCTCTGTCGCGGCACAAAAAAAGAGGGCCCCGGCTGCCCAGGGCCCTTTCTTCCCCACGTCCCTTCCATACTACTTCAAGAGAACCATCTTCCGCGTGTTGACGTATTGTCCCGCCTGGAGCCTGTAGAAATAGACGCCGCTGGCATAGGGCGCTGCGTGCCATGCCACCGTATAGGTCCCCGGCTGTTTCACCTCGTTCACCAGCGTTTCCACCTCCCGCCCGAGGATGTCAAAGACGGTGAGCCTCACACGGCTGACTGCCGAGAGCTCGTAGGTGATGGCGGTCGCCGGATTGAACGGGTTGGGGTAGTTCTGCCCCAGCGCAAAGGCGACCGGCCTAACCGACCCGCCGGCGACGGACGTCGTCGCGCCGAGCGAGAGGTCCTGTGCCAGGGCAAAATCCGTCGCTCCGACGCTGATGCTTTGCTGCACCGGATCATATCCCTCGCAGTCCGCCACGAGAGTCGCCCCTCCGGCCGGGAGCCCCTGCATCAGATAAGCCCCGCCGGTCGCGCTCAGGGCGTAGCCGACGGTCACATCGTCGTTGTTCACGGCAAACACGTTGACGCCTTCCAGCGGCTGTCCGTTCGATCGGATCACACCGGTCAGTTGTGCGACCCCCTCACAGTGAATGCGTACGACGCCGATGTCGATCCCGCTCACATCTCCCGAAACCACGACCGTGTCCGCATCCTTCCAGCGGAAGACGCCGAATGCCCCCTTCTTGTAAAAGGCTGGCGCATAGCTCGCGAAGGGAATTGCCAGGACGATGTATTTCCCGGCCCGCATTTTCGGAATCCTGTACGCGCCGAGAGAGTCGGTATAGCCGAACCGGACGCTGACCCTCGAAGGACGAGGACGGAGCGGGAACACGACGATGCGCGACGGCACGAGGACTCCCGCCGAATCATTCACCACGCCGCTCAGGCTGTAGAGCTGCGGCGGAAGGAAGGGATTCAGGTTGAAATCAACGCCGCTCACGTCTCCCGCGAGACTGATCAGGGTGGCTTCCGCCGGGTTGTTCTTGTGATCGTAGAACTGGGGCATGAACCCCCCCTTCACCGCCATCGCGATGTAGGCCTCACCCGATCGAACAACCGCATCGAACCTGCCGCTTGAATCCGTCCACCCCTTCCACACCACGCCCCGGAGCGAGCCCAGTCCGTCCACATCCACCGATTCTCCCGCGAGGTCCATGATGTCTGCATTGGTGGCAGACATCCGCTGCATCTCCTGCACGCTCCTCATGATCGCTACCAGCGCCCCCTTTAAAGGACCGCCGGCGGAATCCCGGACGGTCCCCTCGATGTGCGCCGTCGGCGGCGGCGCACATCGCGCCAAATCAAAGAGAATCTTCGTGACGGATCCCTCGCTCACTGGCACCGGCGTTGCGTGGGCGGGATCATACGCGTCCTTGTACCACTCCGGTCTCGGGGGAGGAAGAGGCGACATCAAGAGGTCCATCCAGAGGGGTGGCTGGCAATGGACCAGATACGTGCCGGTGTCCAGGACCGCACGATACTGACCGAGACTGTCGGTCAGCACCTGGGGAACCCAAAGCATCGCGAGCGTCGGACGGGACCTCAGGAAGAACGTCACGCGCGAACCGGGGAGGGGGCTCCCGCTCAGGGAGTCGATCACGGTCCCGACGATCTCGCCCGAGGCGTGTCCCGGGGATGGAACGGTCGCCCACGCGATGTTGCTCTTGCCGCTTTCCTGCATCGTTGAGTCGGCCTGCATCCAGACCGTGGTCACGGCGTAGTAATAGGTGTGACCGGGCATGACCTTGTGGTCAATGTATCCGGGCTTGGCGGTGACATCGAAGAGTGTGAAGCTCATGGAATCGTCCACGGAGCGGAAGACCCGGAAGACGGTTGGCATGATCGGCGGCATCACGGAGGGGAGCATCCATTTCAGCTCGATGCCGGGAAGGATCTGGACCGATACGTGCGCCGTGAGGTTCACCGGCGCCGGCGGATTCATCGCCTCGGCGGATCCGACGAATGCGAACAGGCCGGAGGCGCATGCAATAATACAGGATAAACGCTTCATGGGTGTGATCTCCTTGCGGTGTGGGTGGGGTCGTCGCGAAGATACGAACCACCGGATGAGACGTCAACCTCCGTGCCAGGACCTCCCCACCTGATAATACGCCGCAAGACAATGAGAATCAAAGAGATTAATCGCTCCGCCAGAACCTGGGCGCAGTTGCGGGTGCGGGGACCGCGAAGGGAACTGCGGGAATTGGCCTGTTCAGGCACATTGTCGTGTGAAGTCGCAAAACCGGGGAGGGTCGGGCCCGTCACGGAAGCCCGAAGAATTCGTGTTGATGAATTCCCCCTTTTTGTCTATCTTTATAAGTTGTTTTGGCCCCCTTCATCCAGTCGGGGTCACAATCCTGGTTGTCGCAACTCGGAAGACTCCTCGTTCATTTCATCGCCAGGTTCATCCGGTTGAAACGATGTCCACACCCGGGGGATCGGTCCTGTGAGAGTCTGCCGGCTCTTTATCAACGGTGTATTCGTGAATGACGCGGAGAGCCTCTCGTTCGGTTCGGTCAACCCATTCAACGCGATAGAATCCCATTCATTATTCACATTTCAGGAAGGTATCACGATGATTACGTACGCTCGCATTGCGGGGAACATCACGCTCGCCACCGGCGCCATCCTGCTTGCCCTGCTGATATCGGGCTGCGGCGGGGAGAAGAAAGTCGAGCCCGTGCGGGTGGGCGAGATGGACACCTACCGCGATCCGGGGTATGGGTACTCGCTCCAGTTCCCCAAGGGGTGGGTCGCAAATACCCAGGTCGGCCGCGCGTCCTTCTACAATGTGCAGGATGTCGACAAGAAGTTCCTCGATCCGACCGGCCAGTATCCTGACGGTGTCATGATCCTGGTGGACCTCATCCACACCGCCACGCCCGATCAGGAGATGAAACGCATCGTCGAGGAGATGACAAAAAACGGCTTCATCCTCACTCCCGAACAACCCGTCACCATCGGGGGCAAGCCGGGAACGAAATTCACTTACACAGGCGTCTGGTCCAAGAGCGTGAAAGAGGCGGGGCAACACATTTACATCCCGACGGACACCCTCCTGTACGACATCCGGTTCGCGGGTTTCAGCGGTCTGTATGAGGCCCACAGCGCCGTGTTCGACGCCTCGCTGGCATCGTTCCAGTTCCCGAAGCCGGTTACCCCGGGACGGGACGCGACGCTCCCGTCGGAGACGATGGCCGAGTACAGCGGGAAATTCTTCTCGTTCCAGTATCCCGATAATTTCAATTTCATCAATACGGCGAAGGGGAAGAACGACGAGGAAGTCGTCGAGCTGCGCGGCGTGCGGCAGGACTGCTCGATCCGTTTCAACGTGTTCCCGGCGAAGGGACTGACGGTCGAGAAAGTGTATGACCAGAACAAGGGGAGCTACAAGGCCACCGCAACCGGCAAAGTCACCATCGGCGGACAGCCGGTCCTCTGGCTGAGCTATCTGGCGGGCACCAATGTCGAGCGCAGGTTTTACTTCATGGTCAAGAGCGACAAAGTGTACCGCATTACGACGGACTGGTACCGTCCGCAGCGGGAGGACTATCTCGCCGCGTACGACAAACTCATCGCTTCGGTCAAGATAAAATAACTCCTTACAGGCCCAATCCATGGATCCCAAACTCGTCACCACCGCATTCACCATCGACGGCTACCGCATCGTCAAGAACCTGGGAGTCGTCCGGGGCATTACCGTTCGCTCGCGCTCCATCATCGGCAACATCGGCGTCGGCATCCAGACGCTCTTCGGCGGCAACATTTCGCTCCTGCAGGAGCTCTGCGAGCGGGTCCGCCAGGAAGCGTTTCTCCTGATGATGGCGCACGCGTCCGAGCACGGCGCGAACGCCATCGTTGGGATGCGCTACGACGCGAATGACGTCATGTCCGGCGTCACCGAAGTCCTCGCCTACGGAACCGCCGTGGTCGTGGAGAAGGTTTGAGACGGTCTTTCATCGTCACTACAACGAACGAAGGATGGATATGCACCGAATGATGCTCTTTCTTCTCGGCTGTATCATGCTGATCGCCGCCGCAACGGACCTCCGCGCCCAGCAGCGGCCGGCCCTCAGTCCCCGCGATTCCGTTACACTCACGCTCGACACGAACACGATCAATGTGATCTACGGCCGGCCGTCGATGCGCGGCCGCAAAATCATGGGACAGCTCGTCCCCTGGAACCTGGTCTGGCGCACGGGCGCAAACCAGGCGACCCATCTGTGGACCAGCTTCGACATGATGCTCGGCGGCGTCCCTGTTCCCCGCGGCCTGTATACCTTCTGGACGCTCCCGTCTCCCACGGGCTGGACAATGATCGTCAACAAACAGACCGGACAGTGGGGGACGGCCTATGACCCGTCCCAGGACCTCGTCCGGTTTGACGCACCGGTCGCGCAACTCCCTGCACCCGTCGACACCTTCACGATCGTCCTGCAGGCAACCGGCAAGACGTCCGGTGTCCTGAAGCTCCTCTGGGAAAGCACATCGGTCTCGGTGCCGTTTGAGAAGGCCGAGCGGATGAGCCCGCTGAGCCCGGGGGACTCGACCGAGGTTGTCGTGGGCGGCAAGAAGCTCGGCATCCGCTACAGCCGCCCCTCGATGCGGGGCCGTGTCATCTGGGGGGTGGTGGTCCCGTATGATTCTGTATGGCGCACGGGTGCCAATGCTGCAACGGCACTCACCACGGAGGGTGACGTGAAGATCGGCGGGATCATGGTTCCCCGGGGATCGTACACGCTCTATTCCATCCCCGCTCCCGGAGGGCTCACCCTGATCATCAGCAGAAGAGCCGGAGGCCCCGCCGCCTACGACCCACGACTCGACCTCGCACGGATCAGCATGAAGATGGAAACAACCCGGAACAACGTCGATCCCTTCAGGATCTGGTTCGAACCGGCCGGATCCTCGTCCGCCACGTTGAACCTGGGGTGGGCCGACAGAGTGTTCACGGTGTCTGTCAGGGGCGACTGATCTTCAAACCGCTCGGTGTGCGGGGGCCCGTCCCCCCTTGGGGGTTCCCCCCGGGGACGGGCTTCCTTGCTTCTTCCCCCTCCGTCCCGTACATTACGAGTGATATCTCCTCTCAGTTCTTACAGCGATCCACGCATTCCCAACTGGCATTCACGTGAGACTACCCAATGGACATTCACGGAAAAACTGTGCTCGTCATTGGCGGATGGGGGCTCGTCGGCTCCGCGGTCTGCCGCCGCCTTATGGACGATCGACCCCGCCGTATCATCGTCACCTCCCTGCGAAAGGTCGAGGCGGTCCAAGCGGTTGAAGCGCTCAGTCATGACTATCCCGATGTCGGCAGGAATTTCTTCGTCCCCTGGTGGGGCAATATCTTCGTCCGCGAGCAGCTCAAGGACCTCCCGCGGGAAGCGATCCTGGCCAGCGAGAGATACCGGAACATGGTCATCCAGGATATCGTGGACGAGCTCACGGGTGCTGTTCTGAAGCGTTCGAGCCTCCACCGGCTTCTCCAGAAGTACAGACCGGAGGTGGTCGTCGATTGCGTGAACTCCGCGACGGGCATCGCTTACCAGGACATCTTCCAGGTGTCCCGCGAGCTCCTCGCTGAGGTAAAGAAGGCCCGCACGTCGCGCGCGCGCGCCAGCGCGACACTGCTCGACACAACCGAGCGGCTGCTCTGCACACTCTATGTCCCCCAGCTTATCCGCCACGTCCAGATCATGTACCGCTCCATGAAGGACGCCGGGACGGGCATCTATGTGAAAATCGGGACCAGCGGTACCGGCGGGATGGGACTGAATATTCCCTATACACACAGCGAGGAGAAGCCATCGCGCGTTCTCCTGTCAAAATCCGCGGTGGCGGGGGCCCACACCCTGCTCCTTTTTCTGATGGGACGCACCCCCGATGCGCCGATCACGAAGGAAATAAAACCGACGGCCGCAATCGCATGGAAAAGGATCGCCTACGGCGAAGTCACCAAACACGGCAAGCCGATCGAGCTGGTCGACTGTCCGGTGTCACAGGCCGTGAAGCTCCAGAAGACGCTCAGGCTGCACATGCCAGCGGCCGCGAAGCCGACGAAGCGGCACCTCACGTCGGTGTTCATCGATACCGGCGAAAACGGGCTCTTCTCCCGCGGGGAGTTCGAGGCCATTTCAACCCCGGGGCAAATGGAGTTCGTCACCCCGGAGGAGATCGCCGAAAGCACGGTGTTCGAGATCAAGGGAGGCAACACCGGCCACGACATCATCAATGCGCTGGACAACGCGACGCTTGCGCCGACCTACCGCGCCGGGTTCATGTTCAACAGCGCTATGGACAGCCTGAAAAAGCTCGAGAAGGAACACGGCGTCGACAGCGTGGCGTTCGAGATGCTCGGCCCTCCCCGCCTGTCGAAGCTCCTGTATGAGTCCTATCTCCTAAAGCTCTGCTTCGGCGATATCCGGACGGTGATCCGCACCGATCCGAAGATCATGAGTCGCCGCCTCGCGGATCTGATTGACATCGACGAACAGCTCCGCTCACAGATCATTTCCATCGGCATTCCGATCCTTCTCCCCGATGGACTCTCCTTGCTCCGGGGAGCGACGATCAAGATCCCCCCCTTCCGGGGAGAGAACGATCTCCCGCTCGCCCCGAAAATCATCGACCGGTGGGCCCACGACGGGTGGGTGGATCTGCGCGAAAAGAACATGAAGCTCTGGCTCGATCGCTTCAACGTTATCAGCAGGATGGTCGAAGGCCTTCCTGACGACGAGACCAGCTCGCGGACCATGAACAATCGCGACTACTGGAAAAATCTGGCGGAGATCGACCCGGGAAAGATCTGCGGCTGGATCTTCACCTATGAAGAAAAGGGGAAACGGATGAAGGCGTGACGATCGGTGTTCCATTGACCTCACAAAGGAAACGTTCTTATGAAACGCATCGGCATACTCACCGGCGGAGGCGATGTCCCCGGCCTCAATCCCTGCATCAAAACGGTCGTCTTCCGCGCCATCGACGCGGGCTATGAAGTGGTCGGCTTTCGCCGCGGATGGGGAGGACTCCTGAACTACAACGCTGCCGATCCCGAGGGCTCGGGCCGGTGGATCCTGCCGCTGACCAAGTCCAACACGCGCACCATTGACCGTTCCGGGGGAACGTTCCTCCACACATCCCGCACGAACCCGGGAAAAGTAAAGGTTTCGGATGTCCCAATCTTCCTGCAGGATCCGAAGCACAAGGATCAGCAGAAGGACGCGCGGCTCGATTTCACGCCTCATGTCCTCCGCACGCTCGCGGCACTCAAGATCGACGCGCTCATCACCATCGGTGGTGACGACACGCTCAGCTATTCGGTCCGCCTTCATCAGGAAGGTTTCCCGGTGGTGGCAATCCCGAAGACAATGGACAATGATGTCTTCGGCACCGACTATTGCATCGGGTTCTCCACCGCGGTCACGCGAAGCGTCGACTTCATCACCAACCTTCGCACGCCGGCGGGATCGCACGAGCGCATCGCGATCGTGGAACTATTCGGTAGGAACTCAGGGGAGACGTCGCTGATCTCAGCCTACCTGGCCGGCGTCGACCGCGCTATCATCTCGGAGGTCCATTTTGACCCGGAACGGCTTGCCCGATTCCTCGTTGACGACAAGAAGAACAACCCGAGCAACTACGCTATCATGACGATATCGGAAGGGGCGCAGATGACCGGTGGCAAGATCGTCGAATACGGCCAGGCGGACGCCTACGGACACAAGAAGCTGGGGGGCATCGGGGCAATTACGGGGGATGCGATCCAGAAAATCACCGGCGCGCACATCATCTACCAGCAGGTGGCCTACCTCATGCGCAGCGGGGAACCCGACGCGCTCGACCGCATGGTCGCCATCAGCTACGCCAGTCTCGCGACGGATCTCGTCCTGCGTGGGGAATTCGGGAAGATGGTTGCGTTGCAGGAAGGAAAGTACACCGTGATTCCCATTGACACGATCTCCCAGGGAAAGAAGACCGTCGACGTCGGGGAGTTGTATGACAGCGAGAACTACCGGCCAAAGGTCGCACTCATACTCAACAAGCCGATGTTCCTCTACTAGCAGCCATGCCGGTTCCTCAATCGGCAATCCCGTACTGCGGCTCGTTCGGCCTGATGGTATCGTGCATCCGGCGGAGCGCGCGAAAGGCATCCTGGCTCCCGCGGACCGAGGCGGCCCTGTAATAGAGGGCGGCGTCCGCTTTCTGGGCCTGTACGACGGTGCCGGTTTCATAACAATACCCCAGCCCCACCTGGGCGAGCACCGAGCCTTCCTCGGCAGCCGACATCAGCAAGACGACGTCACCGGCCCAACCGGTCGTGTCCGCACCCGAACGGAGCGACGTCAATGCGATACGCACCTTCGCATCGCTGCTCCCCCGCTCGGCAGCCTTCTTCCAGACCTCCATCGCCTTCTCGTTGCTTTGGGGAACCCATCGCCCCGCGTAATAGCACAACCCTGTCTCCACCAGCGCGGGGAGAAACCCGCCATCGCCCGCCTTGCGCAGCAGCTGGAACGCCTGCTCCCCCGTCACGTAGATCTGCGCCCGCGCCAGGACGCCGTCAAATCCAAGGGCGGAGATCCCCGCCCAGGCAAACTGCCCTTCAGGCTCTCCCCTTCCCGCGGCGGACTTGACCTGCGGGAGGGTCTCTTTCTCCTGGAGGAGATTCCAGAGTAGTTCCGGGGCGCGCGGGGAATCGAACCTGATCGCCCGGACATAGAACGCAACCGCCCTGACAGGATCCCGTGAGACCCCCGTCCCCTTCTCGTAGGATCGGCCCAGAACGGTCAGCGCCTCCGGGCTTCCTGCGTCACCGGCGCGCCTGATGACTTCCAGCGTCGCCGCATCGGTCTCCGGCTCCTGCTCCAGCATGCTTGTCATCCCCAGTGCCTTCCGTAATGCCGGACCGGCGCTGCGGATCGCTTCGCGCAGGAGGAGACTGTCGCCCCCCGCCGAGGTGGTGTCAGAGGTGAATTCAAGAAAGACCAGCCCTGTGTTGGGAGCCCTCAACGACGTCTGGACGCCGTCCTTCGCCGTCTTGCCGAGACCCTGCTTTTCGAACCGGGCGAGGGCCTCCTGGGCCGGAGCGTAACCGGAGTCAGCTGCCACCTTCAGCCACCGGGAGGCCGACTCGTAGTCGCGCGGAACGATCAGATTCTCCGTAAGGAACTGCGCCATCGCATATTCCGCTTCGGGCATGTGGTGCTCGGCACAGATGCGGAAGTGACGGTATGCCTCGAACGGATCCCACGGTACTCCCCATCCATGATAATTCAGAATCCCATAATTGAAACGTGCCGGGGTGTAGTCCTGGTCGGCCGCTTTCTTTATCCAGTATGCGGCCTTGACCGTGTCGGGAGCTGCTCCCCTTCCGATCAGGTAGCGAATGCCCAGTTCGTGCTGGGCGAGCATGTCCCCCGCGTTCGCCTTGCGTGTGACAAGAAAGGTTTGCCAGATCTGGTAGAGACCATCGGACTGCCCGATAAGGGGAGGCTCCGCAGGGGGACGGTACCTTTTGAACACGGGGCTCTCCGGCTTCTCCTGAGCGGCCGACAGCCCGGCAACGAAAGCCGCAAGCAGGCAGGCACCCAGCAAGCAACGGATCAGGCGAAAATCCTCTCTCATTCGTACCGGAGCGCCTCGATGGGGTCAAGATTGGCCGCCTTCCAGGCCGGATAGACGCCAAAAACGATGCCGACAAGCGAACAGACCGCGAGCCCGATCGCGGCCCAGTCAAAGGGGAACACCGCCGGTGCCTCGGTGATCAGGCTCACGATGTTCCC
>Ga0315276_10002884_pt1 | contig 15726 bp, 20 predicted proteins | sample YL17G05_0_MG_FD_204542 | JGI IMG/M metagenome (GOLD analysis project Ga0315276, IMG submission 204542) | Sediment microbial communities from Yellowstone Lake, YNP, Wyoming, USA - YL17G05_0 | ecosystem: Environmental > Aquatic > Freshwater > Lake > Sediment | place: USA: Wyoming | collected... | reverse complement strand
CCCCTGCGGAGTCCTCTGGAGCGGCTGTGGCGCGGCCTGGACCTGTGTGGGAGGCATCTGGATGGGTGGACCGCCAAGCTGTTGGGGGGTACCCGGCTGCTGGGCGTAGGGGAGCTGCTGCTGCTGCTGGATCGGTTCGGGCTGCCGGGTCATCTGGGCAGGAGGTAGCGGCTGGGCCTGCCCACCACCTGCGGCCCTGGCCGCGTCATTCTCCAGCAGCTTCTGGAGGATAATCGTCGACTGCTCTACCTTTGTCTTTGCGACGAAGCCCTTGATGGACTCTTTGTCGGAGGGGAGCGCCCCTGACTGTAGGGCTATCCGGTACTTCACCGAGTCGGGTAGGCTGTTGATGGATTCGAGGGTGCGCGGGATATCGTCGATGTTGTTTGCGACCATGTTATTTCCTGTGTAGCCGTATGGCGTCTTCGTATTGAGATGTTCCTTCAACGCAGGCAATGACCTGCGTGTCCAGACACCCCCAGCAAGAGGTTGGATCTTTCGATCTGATCGGGCACGTTAGCTGTGGCTCCAAGATCTTCCAGTACTCGAAGACAAAGCCCGTCAGGCCACTTCTCCACGAGTCAAAGACGTTGGGCTCGGAAGAGGGTTTGGCGTTGATGAACACATCGATCAAGTTATCGATCGACATTGACGGGTGGACATTCAAGCTCTTGGCACGACACATCTGGTACAACTCGGTGTGGTTACATCTGTCGAGTTCTTCCTGGATGAACTTGAATGGATCAGAGGGATCGAAGTTGTCTGATTGCATTGTCCATCTTCTCGGTCTCGTAGTCCCACACAACGACGTGTGTCATCTCGACTTGGCCCACCTCTTTCATGACAAGCACTGCAATCATCTGGCTATCATCAATCCCGAGGCTGTCGACGAGCGCATCTTCCAGTAGCTTGATCCGGTTGCTTACGTCAACCTTCTTATACCGGTTCGCAGCCTTTCCTGGCCACGTTTCGTTATACAGATCTTTGAACGTCAGCTTGATGGCCAACCCGTACGGCCAGTTCTTTTTGACGTCACGGATATCCTTCTGATGATGCTGGGTGACGAACGAGGACACCGAGGTCTTGTATCCTTTGCCCTCCTTACTCAACACACGTCCACCACGAGGCAGATTGAAGTAGGCGTGGTTGGCCGATGGAGGGAGACCCGTCATCGAGATAGAGATCACATGCCCTCTGGATTTCTTCGACCGTAACCGCGACCACCGTCCATGTTGCTCTCCATATCTTGGCGACGAACCTCAACGGTCCTGGACGTCAGCGCCTTGCCGGTAGCGTGGTGCTTTACGTGCGCCGAGATAACGTTCATCGATTGCTGCAGCTTCTGTAACTCAACCATCAGGTACAGGTAGTGCGGATCTAGCTGCGCCTCACGCTCAACCTCATCCTTGGTTGGCTTCTTGGCACCCGCAACCTTGGCGGCAAGTATCCGGTTGAGCCGCGTATGGATGGTCTTGACCTTGTTCTCACACTCGAGGATACGGCTGGTGTACCGAGCCTCAGAGCTGAGTGCGTAGCTGTACCAGGCCGAGAACTGCATGTTCTTGAAGGTCAGCATCTTGCCGTCACCGTTGGTGATGGCTTGATAGAGATTGTTGTCGATGGCGGGAGGAGCGAAGTCAGGTCTCGGTAGTGGGGGGAATCCGTCGATGGTCAACTGGAGCTCCACGTCATCAAAGGTGTCCCACATGGCGTGGACCTGCTGCTGAGTCATCTCACTCAGATGCCCAGGCCCAATGCTTGGGTCTCCTAGAATACCTAGTGTCATGTTACTTCTCCTACGGTTTTCCGAATCGTCGAGCAGCAATCCCGCTACTAACGGGGATGTTGTTCGCCGACCTGTTCAAGATGTTTGGTTTGCACGTGTAGCTCCACGGGCACCAGCGACAGGCCATCGACTCCATACGGTCGGGCAGAGCCTGGGTGTCGTTCATGAAGTTGGCGTGAACGATTCGAATCTCCAGGTCTTCCCAGATCTTCTCACTGAAGCGCAACAAATAAGGCGGCAGCGGGTGTGTGAAATTGCTGTTGCTCTTGTTGTAGTAGAGGAACCAGATCAGTGGGACGTCCAGACAGCCCATGTAGATATGGCCTTGCTCGATGTGCTCGAGCTTGGGTTCCTTGAGCTTATCGAACTCATCCTTGGAGGCGGTCTTGATCTCCAGTAGGAGCCGGATAGCCAGCTGACCATCTGGCCCGAACAACTCGAACGTACCGTCAGTGCTGGACTGCACGTTGTGTTCGGCGGCGGCACCACCGAGTGCTGGACTGATGTAGCCTTCGGGCTCGAACTTCATCGTGTAGACGGTACCGTCCGGTGCCGCGTATGGACCTGCTTGGCACATCCGTACCAGGTCATCCTGAATGGCTGCGTGCATGGCGGTTCCAAGTCGGAACCTCATCCGCATGTTTGCATCAGTGGTGGTGGGGTCTGGTATGCGCTCGGTTGTGCCGACGCCATAGACCAGACGTCGGCTACATCCCGACACCTCAGAGGCGTGGACGCCAGGCTTACGTCCTGACTCCGGGCCTGCTGAGACTTCGTACCGATAGCCGTTCAAATCATTCTCGATGAAGCGTAGGTAGTGGCTACCTAGTCCCCGAATGACCTCGAGCACCGGCTTGATGTCTTGGGTCTGCAGGTCAGCTATCGTCGTCAGTTTCATTGAAGACCTTTTCGAAGTAGTGAAATGGAAGGACGGCGAAACGTCCTAATGTCCGGGCCGAGTCCCCGTCCTTGAAGTCGATGATCATGACGGGAACTTCCAGCTCGTTGGCCTCACCCGCGATCTTGAAGAGCTCCCGAAGGTCAAGGCGGTAGGAGGTCTTGGTCGTGTACTTGGTCTCGACTCGAAGACGTCCGTAGACCCTACCGTCCCCCTTATTCCCTGGGAGTGAGCCGGATGCCGGCTGGACTCTACCGCCCAGCCGGCCCATCACATCCTTGTCCTGTAACTTCGAGATGTGTCGCTTGCGCTTCGGCTTCAGCGTCATTGATAGCGACAGTCCACACCGGCGGCGAGCAAGATTTCCTGTCGAATCACGTACTCGAACTCGGGATCGAGCTCCATCATGGCCTGCAGCGCCGCGATACTGGGTGAAGAGTCAATGATCTCACGCTCCTCACTAGGCCTCACTACGAGGGCCTTGCCTGTACTTGGGTGTTCGCGGATAACCCCGTATCGGATACCCGTGATGATCACAGACCCAATCGTGTCGATGCCACGACCATTCGATGAGTATTCGGGGTAGGTCAGGCTAGTCGAGCCTGAGACATGGTCATGGGCACCGGCCTTACCCTTGGTGATCTTCCACTTCAGCTCCTTGCCGATCGTGACGTTCTCACCTTTGATGGCCTTACGAATCTGCTGCCCGCTCGTCGTCGTGATCTCGATGAGGTGGTAGTGCTTCATGGCACGAGCCAGCTGTGCGACGAAGTCAGGGGCGTACGGGTTCGTTCCCTTGTCGGGGTTCGACCGTACCTGACTGACCGCCACCAATGACGTGTAGTTGGGCTTGGATAACCCTGCGGTCAGCGGAATGTAGTGCTTCATGAACTTCGTGATCATGGTCGCAAACGCTGCACGCACCTCTCGTTCATCCATTTCCTTGTCGGCATCGACCTGGGGGATTAGACCTTGCAACGAGTCAATACCTACGAGTCCGAAGGCATCGCTGGCCACCGCCGCGAGAACAACATCTAGCGTGTCTTCCCCCGAGGTACCGCCCAGGAAGACAAAGTCACCGATACCGAACTGCAGATACTCGATCTCCTCGGTGGTCAGGTCTGGTTGATTTCGTGCAGCACGGTTCGCTCGACGTTCCTCGATGAGTGACCTGGGTATCGATATCTGAAGACCCATGCGCTTGGCCCTCCAGAAGTCGAACTGACCTTCTGTGTGGCAGATCGCCAACCTCGAGTTATGCCCCTGCAGCCGCTGCTGCTGTGCCATGTACAGGTAGAGCAACTCGCTCTTGCCGGTACCGTCGGGCCCAACGATCGTGCAGAGACCGCCGGCAGGTAGACCGCCGGCGCAGTCAATGTCGAGCTGCATGATGCCGCTGGGACGACGAAGGCCGTACGTGCTGGTCGCCTCACTGGCCACCATGACGGTGCTGCCTGCGGACTTCATCTGCCCTAGAAAGTTCCTGAGCGATGCCTGTCTGGTCTTATCAACCACCTGTTCACGGACCTTCGGCAGCGCCATGCTGACATTGGGTGTCGGCCTAGCCTGGGTGGTCGCGCTCTTAACCTTCTTGGCGACCTTCTTTTTGGAGGCCATTAGGCGTTGTTCTCGAACGGCTCGGTGCCATGGGTCGGGCACATCAACACAGTGCCATGCGCTTGGACCTTGGCTCCACAGATCGGACAACCACCAGCTGCCTTCTTCTCGAGTGACTCTTGGTCGACGCCCTCGTTGACGCCGAACTTGTCCATACCTTCATCGCTTGGATTTTGATTTGCCACTTGTCACTCCTGTTTTTGAGTAACGCTCTGCGAGCGCTTCCTTCAGTTTATCCGACTTGTTGAATCGTACGAACACCTTTGTTGGCACGTCCACCACCATGGGAGCCTGCCGTACCCCCTTGCGACTGGTCTTTGTGAACGTACTCCGGGTGAACACCTGTCTACGGGGCTCTGTCGTGGTTACGCGCAGCGACCCCAGTAGGTCTAGATGTACTGCCCCATCATCTGTCAGCGCCGCCTGAATGGCCTCTATCCAGGCGGCCGTAACCAGCTTGACCACGTACGGTGGGATTCCTGTGTTCTCCGAGGCCGTTCGATCGAGCTCTCGCTTCCTCTTCACTTGGCCGCCAACCATGAAGCGCCGGAGTTGATATCGACACCCAGGGGCACCGACAGCTCTACCGCGAATGGATGTTCCATGTACTCCTTGATCTCAGCCTTACACTCCTCGACGTTCTCGTCTGGGCACTCGAAGACAAGCTCGTCATGGACCTGCAATAACATTCGGGCCCCATATCGTGCGTCTAGTCCAGCTGACCAGCAGTGCAGCTGAGCTACTCGAACAACGTCAGCGGCAGACCCTTGAATCGGCGTGTTGACAGCGATGCGTTCGGCCTTGCTACGGTCTCCGCGGTCATAGCTATGAATGCCGGGTAGACTTCGACGGCGGCCCATGATCGTGAACACACATCCGTACTCGGTGGCATCCTTCAACATCTCTTCCTTGAAGGACTTGATGGCCGGGTACTTCTCCATGAAGTGCTTGCTCTTCTCAGTCGCCTCCTTCTTGGTGATGCCGAGGTCTCGAGCGAGTTTGCCATCACCCATGCCGTAGACCAGACCGAAACCGATGGTCTTTACTTCAGCCCTGAAGATCAAGCACTGCTTCATGTACTCGGTCATGGCTGACTCGGGCAGCTCTCCCGATTTGACCTTCTTCTCTGTCTTCTTGGCGACCGAGATATCGTCGTAGGGGACGCCGTAGATCATTGCAGCGTTACCCATGTGAATGTCCCACCCACGGCGGATAACATCACACATACCCTCTTCACGAGAGCCATCGGCCAGCAGCCTCATCTCGAGCTGTTCGTAGTCGGCGACGATCAGTTTGTGGCCGGGCGGGGCTATGAAAGCACCGCGTAGCTTCCACTTGTCGTTATCAGCCCTGGGGATGTTCTGGAGGTTCGGGCCCGAGCTACTGAGTCGACCAGTCCTGGCGACGTCCTGGTTGAACCGCGTGTGAATCCGGTTGAACGGGTCTTTCACCTCATCGAGCCCGTCGATGTAGGTGCCCTTGAGTTTCGTGAGCTCACGGAACCTCTTCGTCTTGGCGGCGACCGGGTGGCTTACCGATAGGAAGTCCAGAACGGTTGCGTCAATCGCTGTCTTCCTGATCCCAGACACACCACCTTTCGTCATTTTGGTGAGCGGTGCGCCGATGCTCGTGAAGTAGTTGATGAGCTGCTGCCCGCTGTTCGGGTTCATGACTTTGCCACCAGTCTCATGAACAATCGAACGAGCAAGGTCGTCGATCTCAGCGGAAGCGGTTGGTGCGATTCGCTGCAGGTACTCCTGGTCTATCAGGATGCCGTTACGCTCGCACTCCCACAGCACCTTGGTGTAGGGGACCTCAGTCTTGTCGAACAAGTCCCACAGGGTGTTGATGTATGGGGGTAGGACCGAGAAGAGACTGTTGGTGTACACCTTCTCGAGCTGAATCTTCAGCTGACGACCACCCTCAAGCGTGCCCCACGCATCATTCGCCGCGTACTCAATGAGTAGGTTGAAGTTCTCTGCCTCTGCCCTACGGATGAGTGCTTCGGCATTCTGCTTGACACTGATCTTACCGAACGTGTCCTGGAAGTCGCTCCACGTCCATCCAAGGATGTGGCTGGCAATGCCTTTGAGTCCGTGCGGTCGATCCTCGTAGAGCAGCGCGTGCATCACCTGGATGTCGACGACGGGCCCTTCAAGAATAACACCGACGTTTGCAAGGATATGCATGTCGTATTTGGCGTCAGCCAAAAGCCAACGCTTGCTGCGGTCTTGAAACACTGACCTGAACAACGGCAGCGTCCTGGCATGAACGGTAGCGCGTCGGTTACCCCAGGCGACGGACCAGTAGAGAGGCATGTCTTTCCAGCGGACAAGCCCAGTGGTCTCGGTATCGATTGCGATCTCTTTGGCGTCTTCAAGAGCGCGTATCAGGTGCTCGATCGGTCCGGTTGTCCGGCCCGGTATCTCTTGTACATCATAGTACTCGGCGGTCGGGATATTGATATTCCACTGCATGATATGACGACGGGCCCGTACTTGCGTACGGACCCGTCCTCTTGGCTTCTCTGCAGACTACGGTCTGCTGTAGGGCTGCGCGTGGGGGGCAGCTTGGGTTTGAGCGATTCCCCAGAGCAGCCGCTGCTCTTCGATGGGGGTCGGCTTGAAGATGGCCGGCAGGTCCAGCGGTTTCGCTATGTCCACGAACTGTGGACTGATTGCCATCGGTGCGGTGTACCCGTTGATGATGAGCGTCTGCTTGTTCGGGTCATCGATGCTCTTGGTGATCTGCACCTGAATGTCGACGTCCCAGAGGGATGCTCGCTTGGCGGTGGTGCCCTTCTGCTGGCAGCTCGGGCAGTGAATGACCTCTTCCACGAAGTTGCGTGTCCCACAGGACTGGCACTGAACCGGGTGGTTGATGATCTCCTTGATCTGGTTCGGTGCCAATGTCGACGTCTTCATGTCGATGACCTTGGTCCTGCAGTTCTGACAGTTGTAGCTCAAGGTCTGGAGCATGGGGCTCATCGCATGCCCCCAGGTCCCACACCCAGAGCAACACATGCCGATGTTCGAATCACTGTAGGCCTGCAGCAAGTCGAAGTGAGTCCTGTTCAGTGACCAGGGCTGAACCATGCCCTGCTTTATCTGCCGCCCCACCGCCGCTGGGTCGTTGGGGTAGCGGAGCTTCCGCCAGTTCATCCAGGGCTTGCCCTGTGCGTTGAGCTTGACCTGGCCGGTCCTGTCGAGCTGCTCGGTCTCGAAGAAGTCACCAGGGTCCAGGATGGTCAGCACGAACTTGTTGGACTTGCTGATGCGCTTCGGGTTCTGAACCTTCTGCCCGAGCTCCCGTGACTTCTGTGCTCGCTCCTCGTAGTCCTGCCAAAACATGTCGCACCCCTCGCAAGGAGAGCGCTTGAGCTTGTTCATGTGGTAGGGGCCGGCCGAACACAGCGCCCCCTTCTTGAGACCACCATGGTAGTGCTCGATGATGGGGAAGTACGGAAGCGTCGACTCCATCAGGTCGCCACTCGATTCGTCGATCTCCTGAACCGGGTACTCTCCGTAGATGCACCGGATGGTATCGGGAGTTTCACTGGGGTGGAAGTTATCCATCCAGTACTGCTTACCCTTCCCACCACCACCTTCTCGCCGCCCACTATCCTGCTTCCGAGCGTAGGCCGCCCTCTGGCTGAGAGTTCCCTGGAGCCTGTTCTTGTTGCCGTCGTCTTTTCCGAATGCCATTTGTTTTATCCTGCTTCTGCTTGTGTTTTGTTTAGGCCGAAAAGCCAAGTTACGTAATCGACAGAGTTATTGAACGACTCGCGTACCTCTTCGGGTGTCAGCGAGTCTGGTTGAGCACTTACGCTCGAGTGTCTGGAGATTCGTTCTGGATACTCCATGACACGTATCGAACAACTTGCGGCCATTCGTTCGATGGCCTTGACCGTCCCGTTCTGCCCCGCTTCGTTGTGGTCGAGAAACAGGTACAGCGTAACCCCCAGCCTCTCAATAAGCCAGCGCTGTTCTTCCGAAACGTAGGTGCCGAGTAGGCCAACTACGTTCCTTATCCCAGCTTGCCAGACCCACATGCATGCCTTGAACCCCTCGACCGCTATGAGCACCCGTTCCCCTCGGTTGAAGAGCAGGTCCGGGTAGACCGTGTGGACGTTCCACAAGATCTTCCGCTTATCAAACCCCCACCGGGCAGGCATGTCCCAGTCTTGATACTCGCGGTCATAGATTTTGTACCGAAGACCGTTCCCCGTAACATCCCTACCGCTGATACCAGAGAGGCGACCCTGGTAGTCCCTGAGAGGAAAGGTTATCCGGTTGTGGCTGCCGTCGAACCCTACGTCGAAGTGCCGGAGCGTTTCCTCGGTGAAGCCAGAGCTAAGCAGCGATGTTGGGCAGTTATCGAACAGGCCAAGCACCGCCTCTGGTATCGGCGCAAGCTCCAGTACCCCTGGGTCCAGGGGGTTTGTCTTGTTAGGCGAGTTCTTGGCCGCGGCCTCAAGCAAGGTACCGAACTGCCTGGTGATCGATTGCCTGTCGATCCCGACATCCCGAAGGAACGTGTAGAGGTTGCCCTTGGTCTCACAGGCGTGACAGAAGTAGAGCCCGTTCGACATGTTCATGGCGAAGCTGGGGTGCTTCTCGGCGGTACCGTCCACCTTGGCGTGGAACGGGCATAGCGCCATGATGTTGTTGGACCCCGAGGGCTTGATGCCCTCGAGGTACCGATGAGCGATCTCTGCTATCTCTTGCTCAACATTCATATCTGCGGTTTTCGTTGCGCATTAGCCTCGTTCTTGACGCGGCCGCTACCAAACTTCGCGGCCCCACTCTCGGTGGTGGTGTCATTCGCCTTCTTGCCCTTCTTGGTGGCATTGAGCTCAGCGTCCTTGTTATCCTGCTCTTTCAAGTTCTCTGCTTCATCCGCAGACAGCTTGGAGTGGAATGAGAAGTCAGTGGCTGGCTCTGCGTTGATACGGAAGCCGTCGAGTGATCCGTTTCGAAGTGCTCCAATCACCAACGAGACAGTCGACTCTGGCCGCTCAGGAGTCGGCTTGTCTTTGATAGTTCGGATGACAGCGGTGGCATCCTGACCTAGCGCGTCTGAGTACGCGATCTCATCCAGGTTGGCATCGTTGTTCTTGGCGGCAGCACGGTTCGCCTGGACCGTAGCGATGACAGGAGTGTGGAGCTGGAGAACCATCGCTCGAACGTCACGAGAGATGTTGGAGATCCGCTCCTCCCGTTTTTGAGCCTTCCTAGCATCGTGCATCAGGTGCAGCCCATCGATGGCTATGAAGTCGGGTTTGTAGAGCTCTACCTTGGACCTGAGCCACATGACAGAATCACCACCAGCTGCGTCAGCCCCAGACAACACGATGACCCGATCGGCAAACTCAGGCAGCTTCATGTTGTTACTGACCATATCGAGGACCGCCTCTTCTTCAGGGCTAAGAAGACCGTTGCGCAAGTTCCAGTGGCGTAGGAGCCCAAGGCAACATGCGAGTCGCTCGTATATGCTGGCGGACGTCATTTCCTTCGTGTAGATGACGACCCGCTTATCGCTCTCCAAGAGGGTGGCGACGATGTAGATCAGGATCCAAGACTTGAACGACTTGGGTCTGCCGAACAACACGATGTAGTCGTCGTCAGTGAAGCCACCTGTCACGTGGTCAATAAGCTGCCAGGGCCAATGTCCCACCGACATATCGATACCACTCTTCTTTAGCGCATAGGTCGCCTGCACTTGGTCGATGCCTACCGCAGATCGAATGTCCGTGGTCTTGCCGAAGCCAAGGTTCAGTACGTCGCCGGCAGCGGCATGCATGAACTGCGCTCGGTCTACTGGATTGGCAATCTCCATACCCTTGGCAAGCTGGTCGTTGAGTTGGAGATCTAGCCTCTCCATACGGACCTGCTTACACAGAGCTTCTGTAGTCACACTGGGGTCATCACACAGGACGAAGTTGGGGAAGAGGTTCCCAACGGCGTTTGTGCCGAGCACTGACCCAGCCGTCCCCATACCCATGTTGTAGGTAGTGAGGATTCCGAACATCGCCTGCCCCTCACGTGTCCTGTAGTCGTCAGCACCAATACCCCAGGATAATATGGTCGAGATATCTCCTGAGCGAACGATCCTCGAGATGAGCTGCATTTCCCATGTAGCCATGTAGTTCTCCTTGGTGCTTATGCCGCAAGACGAAGCGGAAGAGGGTCGGCCACAATAGGGACCGCCCCCACTCCGTCAACAGAAAAGCACTGACACCAAGCTGTTGGGCACCGGAAGGTCCGGCACCACAACAGCTTGGTACCCTCAAACTGACTTGGCTCCGACACTGACAGCACCGAGGTGCTCACCGAGCCCACCTGGCTTCTCCGCTGCCATCGACGTCACGGTACTGGCCTCGGTACCGCCACCTGAGAAGTGGCGAGCCGCCAGGTCTTGTTCCATGGATGTGCGGAGATCATGTATCAGCCCCCTGGTCTTGTCCGACCAACTGACCCCACCTTTTTCCCAGGCGTGGGTGTCACCGGTGGTTGTGTTGACAAACGCAGCCTGGACGTCGATGCTCATGGGTGTCTGCAGGTAGTTGATCTCTATCTGCGCGATAGCGATGCCGTTGAACTTGGGGGTACCTCGAATCATCGCTACTCTCCTAGCCGAACGGAATCGGCAACGACCGCGCAGAAGCCATCGTTGGTGAGCTCTCGAGCCTTCTCATACACAAGCTCACCTGCCAGATCGAGGAACCGCTCAGTCTGCGGGCACCTAACGGTCACGGTGAAGCTGACCACTACCTCGCTATACTGAGCCGATCGTCTGAACGTCGAGCTCACTGTAGCGACTGACTCGAGCAGTGGGTTGCCTGTGTTTCGACCCAGGTTCTCGAAGGGATCGGGTTCGTACCCAACTATTTCCCTGGCTTCGTTGATCTTCTGGATGATGCCTTCCCACTTCACAGCGACACCTTATCGGGCTTGTGGTACCGGGGCGCCACCGTCTTGAAGGACTCGACAGCTTCATTGGGGATTTGGTTCTGCTGAATCGCAACCTCGACCTTGGCCTTGTCGACCTTGTAGACCTTCTCGGTGTGGATGGAACCACCGACCTGGAGGAATCGATCGTGGCCGACTGCGTCGTACAGAGCCTTGGGGTCGTAGCTGGTGCCGTACTGGTAGAGATCGAAAGGCCCGCAGCTTACACCCAGCTGACGGACCATCTTGTCAGCAGCCTCGAGCTTCTGGTTGTGTTCGCCTATGATCTGTTCGTACTGCTCGAACACGCCACTGTTCTGAGCCTTGAAGGCTTCGAGCTGGGCGAGTGTCTCGATGAATGCCGAGACTTCGGGAATTTCGGAAATGGATACATGTCTAGCTTTCGGCGGCATATTGTTCTACCTCGTCAGGATCGAGTTCGACGTTTTCTTGTTGGTTCCCAGTCAGCTCGTATAGGTACCGGTTGTACGTGTACACGGCCTTCTGGATATCTTGCCAAAATACGGTGAAGTTGTTTTTGGCTCGAAAGTCTTTGACGTAGCGCAGGGCAAAGGAAGGGTGAGTCGTCAGCATGGCCAGGTAACGGACTTGATTCTGCACAGTCGGTGCAACGAGCTGTCCGTTGACTTTCCTGATCCACTGTTTCTTCTTCTCGGTCAGGACGGGAGTACTCCAGACTCCGGGAATCTCGATATCCACGAAGGTCCCCCGGCCCTTGGTCAACGATACGCTCTTGTTAGTCAGAGCCAAGGCGGCGGCAGGACCAAGCGCAATGATCAGGATGGGGTCGATGATGTAGATCTGTTCCTGCAGCCTGTCCCTACAGGCCTCGACCTGCACGGGGTTCGGTACCTCATCGTTGATGCGCTGCTTGTCTCCGTAGCTCATGACCGGACGGCCAAGGGAGTCGAAGACTGGGGCGCAACTACGGCAAGCCACCGCGTCGGTCATGTACACATCCTTGACCTTGAGCTTCTCAAGAAGACGTCGGAGGAACTTACCGTCAGGGCCGGTGAATGGACGCCCTTCCCGCTCCTCCTTTATCCATGGGCCATCTCCAACGATCATGAGTCCGCCGGCGACACCCCCGCCGAACACGAGACGTCCATTTGTCTCGTGTCGGCGAACTCCAAGGTCACATTTGGTGCAGGACTCCCACTCGTTGGCCAGTACGTCTAGAGACTTGCGTGCGTCAGGCACTGCCAACCAATTCGATTCCTGACGTCTTGGCTCGCTGCAGCATGAACGCCCGTTCGGCCGACTCCACGAAGCTGTAGTGCTCACGACGGTCTACGTCGGTCAGGTCTGTGAAGTACCGGATCTTGGTGATGTACAGCTCCATCGACACACCACCCAGACACAGGGGCTCCTGAATGTGCATGTTCTGCAGGACCATCTCAATGCCTTGCCCAGTTGGAGAAGGACGGCGCATCTCCAAGATCTTGAGCTCGAAGGCCTTCTTGATCTTTATCCAGTTGTGTTCACGCTCCACAAGCTCACCGACGTAGTTTCGGCCATCGCTGACGACTATGACCCAGTCGCGGTAAACATCTTCATTTGATTCCATTGAGACTTCGCTTTCGGGTGATTGAACAGTTTGTAGGTGAAGGGACCACCCTCCTCCTGTGACCACTCACTGAGATGCGACCGTAACTTCTTACACATGCCGATGATAGGGCCGACGTTGTCCTCGTAGAAGACGACGACCGGCTCGAGTTTGTCGACCGCCGCTCTGGCGACTCTACCGATCAGCTGCTGCAGTCCGTTCCGCTGACTAAACGGATCTAGCACCAAGACCGTATCGATGGCAGGAGCATCCAAACCCTCCTTGCCATACTTCATTATCGCCAAGAGCACTCGGCTATTGCGGGCGTACCCGATCCGCTCCTCAGACTTGATGTCGCCGATCATGACACCAATGTCTGGGCCCATGTGTTTCTGAAGGTCTCGGATGAACGTAAGCTGCCGTCGACGGAGCTCTGCCTGGATCTTGTCAAACACCATGCATCGATGCAGCACACCCTCGAGCTGGACCAGGTTGACCTGGTACTGTTGCTGCTTGATTGGGTTGAGCGTCTGATCTTCCAGCAGTTTTCGCAGCTGGTCGGCTGACCTCTGTTTCCTGCGTCGCTCCACCACCGATAGGTCCAGCGGTGGAACACTCTCACCAACCTCGTGTGGCTGTGGTACCGGTATGTTGCTGTAGAGCAACGCACCAGGACCATAGATGAGACGTGCCGCTAGGTTCAAAATCGCTGGAACCGAGTTCGACAGTATCAGTATCTTGCGACGATTCTGAGCCATCGCTTCAGCAACATCCAGAACGATTGACTCGATACGTGGCTGGATACTGCCGAGGTGAGCGTAGAGCTTGGTCAGGTGAACATCCATGTTTCGATCTCGGATGTTGGCGCTGGGGTCCGATGCATCGATCTCGAAGCCGGTCCACTTGAAGTAGATCCTCGGCTTGATTACCTGGCTCAAGTCCTTGAAGATGACGGGACCAACGTGGAACTCGTAGACCACATGGGTGCCGTCCACCCTGGTTGGTGTGGCGGTCAAGGCAACGCGCTTGCCGTAGAACATGTCCGCACTCTTGGCGAAAGTGGGTGCGGAAATGTGATGGCCCTCGTCCCACCCGATCAGGCCAAACCAGCGTCGTACCTCCTCGGGCATGACTTCAGCTCGAGCCGCAATCGTATGGTATGTCGAAAGTACGAGACCGTGCTGCCAATCAAAGACGTCAGCCTGTATCAGCCCGATGCCTCCCGGTATGTCCAGCAACTTTTCGACCTCACCGCGCCATTGCTCCAGCAGCGTAGTGTTGTCGATGATGACGAGCGTTGGAACCCGCATGGCCGCAACCAACGCCAGGAACACGACCGTCTTGCCCTTCCCACAGGCTAGCTGAAGAATGCCTCCGGGGTTATCGACCAAAGCCCGTAGAGCCTTCTGTTGTACATCCTGGCCTGTTGGAACCAGCCCACCTACTCCGGGCAGATGATCTAGCAGGATGTTCGACTTGAAATCGATCTCGGCGAAGTGCTGCGGTCGGCAGTCAACGACCTGGTAGGGCAGCTCAGTCGTTCTCCATAGAGCGCGAGGAACCAGGAGGTGGTCGGCGGTCTCACGCCAGAGGCGGAGTTCGCGGGCGCCACCTCCTGGTTCTGCGATCAGGAAAGTCAGACTGCGCTTGGTACCGTCGAGGTTTACGAACTGTTTCGGTACCCATAGCCATGTATCAACGTAAGCGACGTCTGGCTTCCTGATTATGATCTTCATTGAGTTGGCGGGATTTGTGGCAGCGGCAGTGGCGCTGGTAGCAGTGGCTGTGGCCTGTTGAACGTGTTGTGATCAACGAAGTGAGCGGTCTCGTGAGTCGCGGCCTTGACCATTGCACGGACGGCATTGGCGGTCAGTCGCATGAACCAGTGAACATCGTCGCGCACTGGCTCTGGAATCGTGATGTACCCGTGTACCTGCATCCCAGGTTGCTGCATTGGTGCCGGTACGAACTGAGGCCCGTGATACGCCTGCTGCGGCGTCACGTACATTCCTTGTGGAACTTGTGGAATGTATTGCGGCTGCTGGTACTGCTGCGGCTGCGGCTGCACGTACTGTGGCTGCTGGTAGTAGGGGTGCTGTTGCTGTGGCTGAAGTCGGACCGGTTGTCCTGGGCCCTGAGATATCGGGAAGACCCCCGGTGGGTTAGCCAGCCGGTTGAGGGGGATCAGTTGGGTCGGTGCTTGCTGTTGACCTCCGGGGAACCCATGGCTCAGACTGGCGGCCCCCGTCTTGCTGGCGCAGGCCTGAAACCACTTACACGGGTCTCGTCGGTTCGTGTTCGTCTGGGGGTTGATGTATGAGGGGTCGAGCCCTCCCTTGCACTCTGCCGCCGTATTGCTCCAGAGCTTACCAAAACACTGTGGAATTCCTGACATTCGTCTCCTTGGAAGCAGGCTACTGCTCCGTTTTCCTTATGCCTTTTTCTTGCGCGCTTATTCGCAGCAGTACCAATACCCGACGCAAACCAGTAGGATGCGGGTATGCAGAAGCTCAGCGGCCTCGTGCTCGATGTTCGGGATGATTACGATGGTTCCGTACTGCGGGGCATTTTCCCGACCGAGGATTCCCTGCCCGAGCTCGTCAAGTCAGCGGCGACGGTAACGCCAGAGCTTGACGCCAGGCTTCCTGATGACCTTTTCGCCTTGGTCTTGGTCGACGGGGACGTGTCGCTCAGGAAGTTTGCCTGTATCGATGCCGGTAACACCGCGCTGTCAGTCGAGTACTTCCTGAAGACCGGCCACAAGCTTCCGCTCGAGGCTCAGAAGGTTGCGGCCGCCAATCTTGTCGAGGCGTGCGGTTGGTACGGAATCGAATCACCAGAGCCACTCGAGAAGATAGCACTGGGTCTCGGCACCATGCTCAACCTTGGTCTTAGCGCACCTGGTGCT
>Ga0315276_10002883_pt1 | contig 15728 bp, 12 predicted proteins | sample YL17G05_0_MG_FD_204542 | JGI IMG/M metagenome (GOLD analysis project Ga0315276, IMG submission 204542) | Sediment microbial communities from Yellowstone Lake, YNP, Wyoming, USA - YL17G05_0 | ecosystem: Environmental > Aquatic > Freshwater > Lake > Sediment | place: USA: Wyoming | collected... | reverse complement strand
CACCATTGCCATATCCTGGGGAATCCTGGCTGTATCACTGCTGATGGCCTTTGGGGAAGGATTATCTTTTCGCATGCGGGAAAGTTTATTAAACGCCGGAGACCGCATGATTCGTGTTTATTCAGGACAAACCACCAAGAAATGGGAAGGACTCCCGGTTGGACGCAGGATCCTGTTAAAAGAAGAAGATTGCCGGATTATTGAAAAGAATATTACACAGGTGGCAGTCGCGGTTCCCGGAATTGGACGCTATGTGCGTCTGAAAGTTGGTGACAAAACATCTTCAACGTATATGGAGGGGGTATATCCGGAATTTGAATTTCTCCGACGCACGTTTCATGCCGCTGGTGGTCGTTTTTTAGACGGTAAAGATTTACAGGAACGCCGGCGGGTGGTATTTCTGGGCGGGGAAGTTGCCAAAGAGTTGTTTGGCCGGCCTGACCCGATCGGGGAAATTGTGCGTATTGATGGAATCCCGTTTACTATAATCGGAACTATGCCAAAAAAATTACAAACCGCCATGAATGAAGGTCCGGATAACCGACGGGCGATCATTCCCTTTACTACTTTCCAGAGTATTTATGGTGATAAATATCTGGACGAAATGATCGTAAAACCGGCACGGTTTGAAGATGGAATGTTTGTCGAAAAAGAAATCCGCCGGGTGCTGGGTAAAAAATACAAGTTTGATCCTACCGATGAACGGGCGGTCCCCATGTGGAATTTTATTCAAAATGAACAGGAAGGTGCCAAAATATTCAAAGGGATTAATATTTTTCTGGCTGTAATCGGGTCCATGTCCCTGATCATTGCCGGTGTCGGGGTTGCCAATATCATGTATGTGGTGGCTAAAGAACGCACCCGGGAAATCGGAATTAAACGCGCAGTCGGCGCCAAAAGACGTTATATCCTGTTTCAATTTATTTTTGAATCGCTGCTGATCGCTTTCACCGGTGGAACAATCGGACTGCTGGTCTCGGTCGGGATTATTAAAGTGATGTGGATGATTCCCAGCCAGGAAGGGGCCATGGAATTCCTGGGACGTCCGCTGCTATCTGCTTCCGTGCTCGTGGTTTCAATTACCCTGCTGACGTTGATCGGTTTGTTGGCGGGACTTTTCCCGGCCCGCAAAGCCGCCAGAGTCGAGCCGGTAGAAGCACTTCGATATGAATGAGTACCGGGTGTGCTCTGTACTTACACGAAGATGCACGAAGAAGACACGAAGAATAAAGTAATTATATCTCCGTGTAACTTCGTGTCTGCTCTGTGTGCTCCGTGTAATTTTTTCTAATTTTCAACTTGGGTAGATCTTATAAAATATAAGTATAATCCACTGCTGACCAGTAATCGATCTATCTTTGATTTTAAAAATAATTTCGTTATCTGCAAGAATCCTAATTTATTCCGTAGTCGGCCTAATTTCAGGTAAGTATCACGTGAGTTTTTCAAAACCGGCGGTTGTAATTCGGACGGTTTACGGACCAGGGTAAGCGAGTTGCTCGGACAGGTGGTGATACAAAGTCCACACCCGATACAGCGGTCCCGATTTATTTGTGCCGTGCCATTATCAAGTATTACTGCATCTATCTGGCAACGCTCCAGACAGGTACCGCATCCTTCACAGGTATCGGAATCTGAAACGGCATAAAACGGGGACGATACCTGCCCGGCCGGTTTAGGTAACTGTTTCAATGTCCGTAAAACACCACAGCAACAGCCGCAGCAGCAGCAGATATTTCCTGCGCGCTGGGAATTTCCGGGTTGAAGTACTAATCCGGCTTCATCGGCTCTTTGCAGGATCCGGAGCGCCTCTTGCTGCGTGATGACCCGCCCCATTCCATTTCGTACATAGTAATCGGCAGAACTGCCGAAAATTAAACAACTCTCCTCCGGTTTATTACACCCTTCTCCAACCATGGTGCGTTCGCGACGGCAAATACAGGGAGCGACCACTAACTTTTTGTGTCTGCGAATCATTTCTTCGGCATTTTCGTAGGTCATTACCTCCAGTTGAGGTGATATACTGCGGTTGACCGGAATGGTTCGTAACTGGGGTACCTTCCATGCTTCTTTCAATAAAGCAGGAATATAAGCATTCATATCATGGATTAAATCCGGATCCAGATTCTGAACATGATATTCCCAGATACCGATAACCATCTGGTTAGCCATATATAAAGGCGGCTTATCAGCCTGCTCAATGCTGAAAATCAAACCCTTGAAAGCCATCTCTTTTAATTGTTGAGCGACCTGCTCCGGATTTCGTTTGGCTCGCCAGGCGACTACCCTCGCATCTTCAGGAATCAGGGTAATATGTATCGCCAGTTCGGCATCTTCGGGTGTAAAAAGTTTCTGTAATAAACGCAATTCCAGACCGTCCCCCCCGGGGGGAAATCCTGCAGGTAAATCATCCAGGTGAACTGCTAATTTTTTAAATATCAGATCTGTGTTTTTCTGCATATGATAGAAATAATCCGTTGAATTCAATATAACGAATATTCAAATTTACAACTTTATTTTTTCCCAGATAATTGTACTTCATTCCGTTTTTTTAACTCTCACTATTATCAGAAAATACACTCTGTAGTATGATAATGAACCATTAAAAAACCCGATGCGGAAAGGCATCGGGTTCAGATCATAAAAATGATAAAATCTGGCTGAAACTATTTCATCAGCGGGACCACTTTCACAAATAAATCTTTCTGTGATTGAATTTTTTCTTCATTTCCGTATACACAAAATGCATTCTGGGAAAGAATATCGGCAACCAGTTTTTGCATGTCCTTAATGTCTGCCGGCTTGACTTTTAAAACAGCAGAACGGTCTTCCTGCAGTTGATCTGGACTGGTCTTTTCAAAATAATACCGCACTGCCATATTCCCCTTTTGTGACGGAGTTAGAGGCTGATCCAGATCGGATATGGTCCCGATAATGTACCGGGTCATGGTTTTGTCATCGGCTTCAAATTTCTGCAGGTAAACCGACGTTGCCTTGTAATTATCCAGAGTTTCCTTAAGATTGGGATCGCGGTAGGAGGCAAAAATCACCTGGCCGTTTGGAGCAAAGAAACTGAAACCGCCATAGGCACCACCGATAACCCGGATCTGATTCTGCAACCAGTCAGTGGATAATACCTGGTTCAGTACCCGCATGGTGCCATTCCACTTGTAACCTAATTTTTTATAATCGTATCCCTGCAGGACATATTGAACTTTCGAAGCGGTCAGGAATCCCTCATTCTTTTTGTCCAGCGCAAAATTCCATTGCTGGTAAACCGGTTTAAGCTGAGGCAGGATTTGGACAAACTTTTCCATGCTACCTGTGAATGTGGATTGATCCGGTTTTCCGCAGGTACACTGGGCAATCAGGTTATCTCTGGTAAACAACAGTTGGGCCGTTTTGGTCAGATTGGCGATGATCGTTTCGGCTTGCGTATCAAAATTATTCGCCAGGTTGGTAATAAACCAGTAATATTCAATTCCGCCAGTCATTTCATTGAACATTCCACTATTGGTGTAATAGGATAACAGGCGGGTTCTGGTGTAACTGTAGCCGTTGCGTTTAACATTCGCATCTAACCGTGACTGGTGGCGGGTTAAAACTGCTTTCAGGCGGTCCTTATCAGCGTAGCGTGAATGGTTCACAATTTCTGCCACCAGATCAAACATTTTATCCGTCTTGGTGTTCATCGCTTTGGAAGAAATGACAAACCTGGGTTGTAACTGCTCATCATCCTGATTCTCAAGATAGGTACTCAGGAAGGTGTTGAATCCACCGGTATGCAGATTGAGGGCTTTGTCCAGATCACCGAAGGTATAGTTTACGGTATTGAGACTGCCCAGTACTTCCGTCAGTAAAGCAGTATAAGGGATCAGTTCAGCCGGCAGGACACGGGTGTCATAATACAATTGTAAATACACAACATTATTGGTAAACGTTTCATAATATAAAAGTGGAACACCGGCGATATTCTTTTCAGCGACAGCATACCAATCTGCTTTTGGATTTATATCTTTGAGGTCCAGTAATGGAATGGTAGCAAGGGCTTCCTGACTATCTTCCCGTTTCTGATAATCGATCAGTTCAGCCGTCTCTTTTACCAGTTTTTCGGTATCTTCATTGGAAAGGGCTGTTTTAAAGGATTGTAATTCCTTTTCAACTTTCAGATTGATTTCCGCTTCCAGTCCTGGTTTGGGTTGTAAGACCAGCAGCAGAGCATGCTTATTATCAAGCAAATATTTACGGATCACTGATTCCAGGTATCCATTTTTAATTGCTTTTTTTAATTCAGCCAATGGCTTTTCATACTCCAACCCGAGAAACGGATCATCTGCATAAAACCAACCGCCGATAAGTTGAAAATTATAGGTTATACCTTTCTGGGCATCGTCCCCTTCACGCAGGCGGAATTCAATGCGATTGAGGGTACCCTCCACTGCTTCCCGGTCCAGTCCCTTGGCAGCCACTTCTGTAAAGGTCTTACTGACCAGGTCATCATATTTATCTTTATCTTCCGGATTGGCATTCTGGACCATGATCTGAAAAATATTCTGTTGCAGATCATCGAGAGAAGCATTTACATCCTTGCCGATACCGGCCTGTTGCAGGGCCAGCCGCAGGGGTGCTGATTCCTGATTTACCAGCACTTCGGTCAGGATCCTGAGCGCTATGGTAAGATTCTGGTCAGCGCTGAGACCGGCCAGCCAGGTGAGGGTCAGATAAGTCTGATTTTCGGTACTGCCGCCCTCGGCAGCTGAATAATGAGCTATGATTTGTTTGCGTTCTTTAAAAGATGGTTGCAGGGGAATAGACACCCGGGCAGCGGTTTTCTGGTAATGAGCAAGATACTCCTTGTCAATAAAAGCAAGTTCCTTATCCAGATCGGCATTGCCATACAGGAAAATATGACTATTGACCGGATGATAATATTTACGGTGGAAATTCAGAAAATCCAGATAGGTGAGGGTAGGAATAGCAGCAGGATAACCGCCGGAAGAGAAACGGTAGTCATTATCCGGGAACAGATACTTGTTGACCTGGTAACCCAGTTCCCGCGTCGGACTGGAATAGGCCCCTTTCATCTCGTTGTAAACCACACCTTTGTAAACCACCGCACTGTCTTTATCGGTCAGTTCATAATGCCAGCCTTCCTGTTTTAAAATACGCGGGTCACTGAAGATCAGGGGATTGAAGACCGCATCGAGATAGACATGCATCAGATTGAAATAGTCTTTATCGTTCATGCTGGCCACGGGATACATGGTAATATCATTACCGGTCAGAGCATTCAGGAAGGTATTCAACGAACCTTTGGAAAGTACATCAAAAGGACTTTTGACCGGAAAGTTCTTGGAACCGTTCAATACCGAATGCTCCATGATATGGGGTGCACCGGCATCGGAAGGGGGTAAGGTTTTAAAGGCAATACAGAAGGTTTTATTGGCGTCATCTGCTGCGATTTTAAACAGGCGGGCTCCGCTTTGTACATGTTCAAAATAAAGACATTCGGCATTCACTTCCTTCACAAAACGTTTATCGAGCAGTTTGAAGCCATGATAAGTTTCGCCTTTTTTAAATTCGGCTGAGAGGGAAGTAGACCATACCAGTACCGACAGAGTAAGTAAAACACAGATCACACGGTTTAAACGCATAGATATTTCCTCCATTAAATGATTTATTTAATTGATACAACAATTTTTGGCATGCGATATAAATATACGGTATTTGAAGAAGTTAGTTGCACGCTCATAGATAAGGATAAATGAGATACTTGCATTATTAATTCACGCTTTAACAACACGATTTACAACTCGCGTATCGATTTTGTTTTTTCCGGAAAAATTATTTACTGCATCGTAAATATATCCTATTTTATATTGTATAAATTTAGAATAGAGTTCAACGATTATCCCTGTAATAAGAAAAAAAGATCGAGCTCGCAAGTGCGACCCGGTATCATATAGAATTGATTCAGTCAATAGGTAATCATCATGATCAGGGAATTTAAGATTCAATAAGCCATGGCAAAAAAAAATAATAAATCCAGGTATAAAAATTATCAATTAAATGACCGGTCCACTATAACCGAAGCTAAAAGGATCCTGGCCGGGGGAAAGAAAAAAGGAAAAGTTTCTACTCTTTTACCCTTTCTGGGGCCCGCTTTCATCGCCAGTGTGGCCTATGTCGATCCTGGTAATTTTGCGACTAACATACAGGCGGGTTCTAAATACGGCTATTTACTGCTTTGGGTTATCGTGGCGAGTAACCTCATGGCCATGTTATTACAAACTCTCTCAGCCAAGTTAGGCATTGCCACGGGACTTAATCTGGCCGAACATTGCCGGGAAAATTTTTCCAGACCGGTTGTAATGATCATGTGGTTCTTAATGGAACTGGTGGCCATGGCCACAGATCTGGCCGAATTTTTAGGTGCGGCCCTCGGGTTTCAATTATTGTTTGGAATTCCGCTGTTTATTGGCGGATTGCTCACCGCAGTTGCCACATTTATGATCCTTGGTTTAGAGCGCTATGGTTTCCGACCCCTGGAAGCGGTGATCACCTCCCTGGTGGCTATCATCGCTGTTAGTTATCTGGTCGTGACCATTATAGATAAGCCAACCTGGGGAGTTTTGGTATATCATGCCATCGTTCCTCATTTTAAAGGAGCGGAAAGCGTTTTACTGGCAACCGGGATTTTGGGCGCAACGGTCATGCCCCATGCCATTTTTTTGCATTCGGCTCTGACCCAGGGTCGAATTGTTATTAAAGATCCCCGCCGCCAACGACGCCTTTTCCGTTTCGAACTTGCAGATGTCATCATTGCCATGAGCATCGCAAGTCTGGTTAATGCTGCCATGCTGATCATGGCCGCGTCCACTTTTTACAGCAGCGGATTAACGGAAATAGGTACGATTGAAGAAGCACACCGCACCTTGGAACCGTTGTTGGGTCAGGCTGCAAGTTGGTTTTTCGCTCTTTCCCTTTTAGCTTCCGGACTTTCATCCTCAACCGTGGGTACTAGTGCCGGGCAGGTAATTATGCAAGGTTTTCTGCATCGACATATCCCGGTTTGGATTCGTCGTCTGGTTACCATGCTTCCGTCGTTGATTGTCATCGCTATTGGCTTGGATCCGACCCGCACCCTGGTAATTAGCCAGGTAGTCTTAAGTTTCGGGCTCCCTTTCACAATTGTGCCTTTAATTATTTTCACCCGAAATAAAAAGACGATGGGTATATTGGTAAATAAACCTGTAACGACTATCTTGGCAAGTATTATTGCTGCACTTATTATAATGCTTAATATTTATTTAATTATTCAGATTTTATTTTGAAGGTAATTCTATGTTTAAGAATATATTAGTCCCTCTGGATGGTTCGCAGATGGCGGAATCGGTCTTACCTACCGTAACCTTTTTAGCTGAAATATTTAACGCGAAAGTAATTTTAACTCATATTATTGAAAAAAATGCCCCAACCTATATACATGGTGAAAATCATTTAAAAACTTCCGGGCAGGCTCAAACGTATTTAGAAAAAATTGCAGCCCGGAGGATCGCACCTGGAATAGGTGTGGAATACCATGTACACACAACCGAGGTTAAGGATGTGGCCAGGAGTATTGTAGAACATTCAGGAGAATTTGGATATGATTTAATTATAATGTGTACGCACGGACATGGTGGCGCCCGGAATGTAATATTTGGTAGTTTAGCCCAGCAGGTCGTGGCTCTTGGTGTTATTCCTGTATTACTCATCCAACCGGATAAAGAAGAAGCGGGAACTTTTAAGCCCTGGCGTCATCTGCTGGTACCCTTGAATGAAGATCCGGAACATGCACGAAGCCTCACGGTGGCTACCGACCTGGCCAAAAAATTCAAGGCCTCCCTGTACCTGGTCATGGTTATTCCCACCTTTGGCAGTCTTTCGGGACAATGGATCAGTACCAGCAAATTTTTACCTGGAACAACAACTCGCTTACTGGATGAAGCCGCAGCCAATGGGCAGGATTATTTATTGCAATATCAGAATGATCTTCAAAATAATGGAGTTGAAGCGACTATAGATGTATTACGCGGTGATCCGGCTGATGTGATCAGTGAAACGGCGCTTGAAGCCGGTGTGGATTTAATCATACTTGGCACACATGGTAAAATTGGAACCGATGCCTTCTGGTCAGGAAGCCTGATGCCAAAAATTTGCACCCATTCCAAAATACCGGTGCTGCTTGTGCCGGTAAAAATTACTACTTGATGCTAAATGTATCCGTGATTCAATCCCGGGATAACCGGCGGTGAGAATGCATCCATACATAGGGTAAATGATTTTCAGCAAAGTATAAATCCCTGTTCAAAATTTCTATAACTTTCTGATGAGCAGGACGTATATTGGAATAATAACAGAAATTCCGGAAAGGAGTACGTCAGATGGAAAAACATATTAAATTAGTGGGGATTCTCAATATTGTATACCGTAGCCTGGCCATTATTGGCGCTATGGTTTTACTGGCTATCGCAATAGGATTTGGATATATCTTTGACGCATTAGTCCAGACCGATTCGATCCAGCCGCATGAAATACCTGCAGCGATTCTGGATCTGATCCCGCTTATTCTCTTCTTCGTTGCTGCCCTTATAATCGTTGCATCCGTGGCAGGCATTATCGGTGGTATCGGAGTGTTGAATAGAAAGGAATGGGGCCGGATACTTCTGCTGGTTGTATCTTTCTTTAACCTGGTCCGGATTCCTCTGGGTACCATACTGGGCGTCTATACGATCTGGGTATTGATCAATAACGAAACGATTAAATTATTCGTTCCGGCTTCTTCCGGAAACTAATTCGTAAAAAATTACTTCGTCAGTCCTGATTCAGGTAAAATCATAATTACTAATCATGATCGGATCTCAGGATTGATTCATTCCGATTGCAGTCTTAATTTTTGCCCGTATTGATATCGGTTTGAAAAAATCTCTTGATCATGCTGTGATATTAAAAAATATTCGTAGTAACTTTAAACATTGAGAAAGGTATTTTATGAGATTATATCAGTATTCCGAAAAAGGGAATAGAAAGCATCTGGTAATGATCATATTATTTTGGATGATGTTAAGTACTATCAGTCCCTTTACCTTCGGGCAAAACAGGAGCGATAATCGAATTCAGAATATAGCGACCTTTTCCATCGTTGCCCGTGATTCCGTGACCGGCGAACTGGGTGTGGCCGTGGCTTCACGCTTCTTCGCCGTCGGTTCGGTGGTACCCTGGGCCAAGGCAGATATCGGTGCCGTTGCAACACAATCGTTTGCCAATACCTCTTTCGGTTGGCGGGGACTGGATTTATTGCAGCAGGAGGTGACACCGGAGGAGGTGAGACAGATTCTGTTGCGCAGTGATACCGACCGGGAAAAAAGACAATTCGGCCTGGTTTCGGCTGAAGGCAGATCAGCTACCTATACCGGGAACGCATGCTTGCCCTGGGCCGGTGGACGAAGCGGTGCAAACTATGCAGTTCAGGGCAATATCCTGGCCGGTGAAGCAGTAGTCATCGCCATGGAAACTGCCTTTTTAGAAACAAAGGGAACCCTGGCCGATCGTTTATATGCTGCCCTGGTAGCCGGTGACAGCAAAGGGGGAGATGCCCGTGGGAAACAATCGGCGGCTTTACTGGTAGTAAAAAAGAATGCCGGATACGGAGGATTTAATGATCGTGCCATCGATATACGGGTTGATGATCATGCTGAACCGTTTAAAGAGTTAGGACGATTACTGCAATACGCTCAAATGAATTATTCCTGGAACGAAGCCTGGACACTATTCACCCAGAAGAAATATACAGCAGCCTTGTCTTATATGGAGCATACAGCTACCCTTGCCCCGGAAAATCCGGAAGTTCTCTACGACCTGGCCGTCATTCGTTTATCAGCAGGGAAAAAGGAGGCGGCTCTGACCGCCCTGCAAAAGGCAATTGATTTGAATCCAAAACTGAAAAAGCAGGCTAAGGGTGATCAGGATCTGCAGAATCTGGCTGGAGATAAATTATTTGAGGACCTGATCAGATAAAAATTCTATACCTGCCCAGGAACCCCTGCCGATGTCACACTATACGATTGATGGCAACCCGGTGAATATTCTCTTTCTCCACTCACATCAAGGTACTGTCATTTATGTCATTACAATTCTACGAATGGACTTTTTTACCTCATATATGGGTTTTGCTATTTATTAAACAGCCAGAGTATCAGGGAAGATGATTTGATTAAATGAATTATTTGAAAATCCAATTATATAAGGTGATACCATGAATAAGCAAAATAAAATGGCGGATATGCATTACCGAATAGCAACCGGAAGTAAGAAGATTCGGACAATATTAACTCCCATCGCTGCCTTGTTGTTCTTTACGGTTGTATTCTTATTTATATTATTCTCGCATTGGCTGGACATATGGTTCAAATTACCGGTCATCTTTCTTAAGCCCTATAATTTTATATTTTCTATTCCGGTTCTGGGGGCAGGTCTCGTACTAATTATATGGTGTAATTTTTATTTTGTGAAGGCTAAGGGAACACCGGTTCCACTAAATCCTCCACCCCGCCTGGTTAATACTGGTCCCTATGCATTCACCCGGAATCCCATGTTAACCGGTGTATTCCTGGTAATGTTTGGAATAGGAATAATGATGCATTCCATTTTTTTGATCTTTATTTTTACCCCGGTCTTTATTATTCTGAATTATGTTGAAATACGGTATGTTGAAGAACCGGAACTGGAAAAACGTCTGGGCACCATGTATGTGGAATACAAAAAGAAGGTCCCCATGTTTTTCCCAGGAATTAAAACCAGTTAGGGATATACAATGGAAAAAATAAGAAAAATAAAACAGGTAATGAAAAGCAATCCGACCCTGGAAGGTGCTGGTGTCCATTTAAAACGGGCGTTTGGCAATCAACAGGCCCCCAGCCTGGATCCATTCCTGCTCCTCGATGATTTTCATTCCGCCAATCCTGAACATTATCTCGATGGTTTTCCCTGGCACCCCCATCGTGGAATCGAAACCATTACCTATGTACTGGAAGGAAGCGTGAAGCATGGAGACAGCCTGGGGAATGAGGGGATCATCCATGCCGGTGATGTACAATGGATGACGGCCGGCAGCGGAATTGTGCACCAGGAAATGCCAAAGGGGGATACAGACGGAAAGATGTGGGGATTACAATTATGGGCCAATCTGCCCGCTACCAGCAAGATGATGGAACCCCGTTACCGCGATGTTATACGGAAACAGATCCCGGAAGTAGTTCTCGAGAACGGAGTTAGAATAAAAGTCATCTGCGGTACAATCAATAATATTACCGGACCGGTAACCGGTATCGTTATCGATCCGGAATACCTGGATGTCACCATCCCGCCTGAGACCGAATTCAACCATCCGGTCCATGCAGGATATACGGCTTTTGCTTATGTACTGAACGGTCATGGTCATTTTGAACCAGAAAACGGATCGGGTCAGAATAAAAAAAAGGGCGGCAAATCTACCGATGATAAAAAGGAAGGATTAGTAGGATCTGAAAATCTGGTAATTTTTGAGGATGGAGAAGAAATAAATATAACCACCTCAAAGGAAGGTTTACGCTTTTTGCTCATATCCGGTAAGCCGATCAAAGAACAGGTGGCCTGGTACGGTCCGATCGTGATGAATACCCGGGAAGAATTGCAACAGGCATTTGATGAATATCAGAAGGGGACATTTCTGAAACATGTGAAAAAATAAAAAAATCCCCCTTCAAAAATATACTGTCTTCTGAAGGGGGTATTCAATCGAAAATCAATATCGATCACTTTATAAAAAGCATTCGTTTGGTCTGGGAAAAGGTTCCGGTAGTAAGACGATAGAAGTATACTCCAGATGGAACTTCCGAATTTGGTTTCCATTGCATGGAATGATAACCTGCTGTCATTTCCTGCCGGTCAATCAACCTGTCTACTTGCTTGCCAGTAATATCATAAACAGTTAATATAACTTCACTCGTTGATGGTAATGAGAAACTTATCATGGTAACTGGATTAAACGGATTGGGATAATTCTGGGCTAATGCCATAGTCGATGATACAGGTGCGGGTGTAATCTGCACACTTGTGGGTGTCATGGAGAGCGATAAATCATCCAGCAAAAATTCTGTTCCCAGATGAACGTTATCGCTTGAACTATTACTGACTAAAATTTCAATAAAGACTTTATCAGGTGTCAGGTCCGGATAAAAATATTCAATACCCACAGAAAATAGGGTGTAGGCAGAGACAGGAGTAAGAATTTCGAGACTACCCCCTCCAATAACCGATGTACTATCGTACATGATGACCGCGATATCCAGTTGGTCTGCCGAATCAGTTTTAAATTGATAATATCCCTCCAGGCTGAGATACTTTTCGGAAATGGTGAATCCGCTCACATCACCTCCCGATATTAAAACCGGAGGAACTAATATATCTAAAAAGCTAACAACTTGACCTTCGAGAGCATGATTTCCTGAATGACTGGTGCTTGACTCAGTAATTGGTACATATGCTCCCTGAACATTATAAGTGAACCAGTGATCAGGATTGATACCGGTCCAGTCTTCAAATCCGCCATTTAAAATCTGGGCAAACATGATTACGGGTAGTAAAAAAATACCGGATATGCTTAACAGAATCCGGGATGTGGTTTTCTTCATAATTAATCCCTTCTATTTTATACTGTTTAGTGATTAAACCTCTATCTGCTTATTAACAAATATTGAAGGTTCATCGTACTATTTGGTTGTAACCGAATATCCCGGCAATATATTTCATCAGGTGGATTAAATCCTTTATTTACTCCGGAACGGATTTTATTGGGTGTTATTTTTGGTGATGCGGCGGGAACTGAATGGAATAAACTTTTTAGCCAGGGGATCATATATGAACATTAATATGCTTAGATGTCTTCAGTTCAATGATAATTTCATTTTCAACTAAGATATCAGCAAAATAAACTCCTACAATCAAATTTTCGTAATAAACCTTAATAGAAACTTGCCGTTCTGCATAAAACTCCGCTTTTCTCAACTCTATCCGCAGTGAATTTTTGTATACTTTTTCTAAGAATCCTGATCCCCGAGTATTGGATACCATATAGGCACATCCAATAATCTTTTCAGTGATCTTATTGTGTTCATTTTCTGTCATGGCTTAGTAACTGATTATTATATTTTAAAATATATCAGCAATTATTATTCCAATTTATTTTCTATCTGAGTTAATCTGTGCAGATGTATTACACAGGAATCAATGCTGATAATAAAAATAAATGGAAATTTATCAGATGGCAGTGACTATGGTTTTCCCTCTCATTTTTATCTGCGTTTATCCGCGTTGATCGGCGGTTAATACTCACTTTTAAAAATAAATTTAATTTATTATGACAAATAAAGCTTGCAATAATGACAGTTAAGTGTTATAATTACGCCATGGAAAATAAACAATATCTTATCGAGGATCTTTGCGAACTCACTGGCTTCTCACGTCGGACAATCCGGTACTATGTGCAACTGGGACTCATTGATCCACCGGCGGGAAGAGGCAGGGGCGGCTATTACGCCGATTCGCACCTGGAAAAACTCATGAAAATCAAGACTTTTCAGGAACGGGGACTGCGTCTGGACGCGATTACGGTTCTGCTGCAAACCGGCGGGGCGGTCACGGAGGATTACTCCAGAGACAGAAACAAGGAAATTGCAGACCTGGTCCTGGAACGTGAAGTATGGGTGCATTTTCCCCTGGCACCCGGTATCGAGATTCGTGTGAGCCGGGAGGTTGAACAGCAGAAGCGGCACCGGATCATGGAACTGGTCCGAACCGCCCGCTCTGTATTAAATAAAGGAGTTTGATATGAACGACATTTACGGATTGATTACCAGGCAGTCTGCCCCGGTTCCGCTGCTGGGAGTAAAAGCCAGCGGGGATATTATCGGTCGGGGTGCGCGGATTAAAATTTCCCAGCGGTTTAAAAATCAGGAGCCGAATCCCGTGGAAGCAGTCTATAAATTTCCCTTACCGGAAGGAAGTGCTGTGTGTGGATTTTCGGTCCTGGTTAACGGCCGTAGGATTACAGGTGAAGTGGAAGAAAAGGATAAGGCTTTTGAAAAATACGATCAGGCATTGACTAAAGGGGATGGTGGATATCTGCTGGATCAGGAGCGTCCGAATATCTTCACCCTTTCGGTAGGCAATCTCAATCCGGGCAGTGAAGTACTGGTCGAACTGGAGTATGTTCTTCTGCTGGACCGCGATATGCAGGAGACACGCTTCATACTTCCCACCACCATCTCTCCCCGTTACCTGCCGGCCGATACGCCGGACCAGGATGGAATACCGGTAGACGATCAACTCCATCCGGAATATGCAAATGCCGTACCCTATGGGCTTTGCATAGACCTGGTGATCCATGACGCTGCAAGTATTAAATCCGTAGAATCTCCCAGCCATCTTATCAACCTCGGATTCGACGCAGGTTCAATGCGGGTGAAATTCATTTCGGAGCAGGTAAAGATGGACCGGGATTTCGTGCTCACCATATTACATGGTGATACAATTTTTAACCGGGCTTACCGGTATCGTGACGATAATAATGTTTTTCTTCAACTCGATCTGGTACCACAGGTAAATAAACAGTCCGTCGACACCAGTAATCGTGAGATTGTTTTTGTCCTTGATTGTTCAGGCTCCATGCAGGGGGATTCCATTATCCAGGCTAAGAAGGGGTTGGAGGTCTGTCTGAAAGCGCTGCCCGGCGGTTGCTGGTTCAACCTGTACCGTTTCGGCAGTCAATTTGAAAGCCTGTTTCCGCATTCCCGGCTATATGATGAAAAAAGTCTTGGAGAAGGTTTAACCTATCTGACTGCGAGCCAGGCCGATCTGGGAGGAACGGAGGTCGTGGCACCCCTGGAACATATTTATGCTAAAAGCGCCATGAAGAATATTGAACGGCAAATCATTTTACTTACCGATGGCGAGGTAGGTAATGAAGATAAAGTGATGGCACTGGTAAAAAGTCATGTGACAAATACCCGGTTTTTCACCATCGGGATCGGTACAGGACCCAATGAACATCTGATCAGAGGACTGGCCCGGGCCGGACGGGGTACGTGTGAATTTATTTATCCGGGTGAACGGATTGAACATAAAATGTTAAAGATATTCCAGCGGGTGATGGAACCGGAATTTTCTGCCATACAAATAAACTGGAACGGTTCATCTTTTGAACAGGCCCCGGCGCAACTTTCAATATTCGCGGGAAATTCTGCGTCGGTATTTGTCCGTTTAAGCGGGGAAGTACCGGAGCATGTTACCTTTAAAGCCAGGATGGGGGAACAGGACATAAACTGGGAGATACCGGTCATAGAAACAGGAATCGGTCGTTTGCCTGTGCCGGTCCTGTGGGCAAGGGAACGGATCCGTGATCTGGAAGAATCCAAAGATGCGCTGATGACCACGGGATCCCGGCAGGTACGAAAAAAAACGATTCCCTGGCAGGAAGCGGTGATTGAACTATCAAAAGCGTACGGCTTGCTTTCACGACTAACCAGTTATGTAGCAGTAGAGGAGAGGAAAGAAGAGGACAAAACGACAGGTGAACTTGTTTTAAGGAAAGTACCGTCTCTGGTTACATATGGATGGCATGGAATGGACAGAATGGGCAGGACCGGCAT
>Ga0315276_10002882_pt1 | contig 15732 bp, 12 predicted proteins | sample YL17G05_0_MG_FD_204542 | JGI IMG/M metagenome (GOLD analysis project Ga0315276, IMG submission 204542) | Sediment microbial communities from Yellowstone Lake, YNP, Wyoming, USA - YL17G05_0 | ecosystem: Environmental > Aquatic > Freshwater > Lake > Sediment | place: USA: Wyoming | collected... | reverse complement strand
GATTCACCATCGGAAGATTGGATAACGTTTCATTAATCTTTCTATCCCCGAATCCGAGAGGAGAGTGGTTTCTCCGTGATGTCCTAAGAACGACATCGCCCGAGGACGGGTTTCAGAGCGGAGCCCCGCAGAACCCGCACCTCTCGTCGGTCTGCGAATTCAGGCCGCCGCAGTAGTGGCACTTGACCTTGATCAGTGCCGTCTGCCGCTTCTTTTCCAGCTCCGCCTTAAACTCGGCCTGCAGCTTCTCGACCTTCCGTTCGAATGAGCGGACGATCAGGTATCGCACTGCAAGGAGCAGAACCCCTATCGCAGAAAGGATCAGCGCGGCGATCAAGAAACCCGGTTCAGCCACCACCCCTACGATGCCGATCATGAAGGCGAACATGAAGACGAAAATGGCGAAGCTGAGCAGTATGAACGACTGGCTCTCGACATCCATCCCGCTGGACGAGGTCGGCATCACAGGCACCGTCTTGGTGGCAATAATCTTGCCGCAGGAGGAGCAGAACTGCGCCTCATCGGAGTTCTCGGCCGAGCAGAACGGGCATTTCGACATGTGTTCCCTGAACTTGACCCTCGAAGCCTGATAAGATTCTTTCTCATCGAAAAAACTTATACTTTGGAAATGAGATTCGATATCAGGTAATTCGACCATGGCGCAGTTCGTATCGATCGATAAGAATGTCAGAGTCAGCGGGGCCGCGGTCCTGGCGGTAGTCGAGGGGATGGCATCGAACGGTGCGACGGGGTTACGAATCCTCAAGGAGAACGGCATCGTCGACCCTCGGAGCGATAAATGGTATCCGCAGCAGGCATGGCTGGACGCTTTCAGGAGGATTGCGGAGCAAATAGGCCAGGAGACTCTGAGGGCGATAGGGGAGAAGATCCCCGGAACGGCTCATTGGCCATCTGAGATCGAAGATGTCGGAGAGGCGCTCGCCTCGATAGACGTGGCCTATCACCTGAATCATTTCGGCGGCGAGATCGGGCATTACCGCTTCGAGAGGATCGGGGAGAGGTCGGGCAGGATGGTCTGCAACAACCCCTACCCCTGCGCGTTCGATCTCGGCATCATAAGAGCCACGGCAAAACGCTTCGCGCCCAGGGGCGTCATGCCCATTGTGAAACACGAAGCTGATGGATGCAGGCAAAAGGGCGGCGAAAGCTGCACTTACCTTGTCTCGTGGTGAGGAATCCTACAGGCTATTATCATGCGACCGGCGGGTGCTTCGCGTACTCCCTAACGATCGCGTCCCCTTCCTTGACGATGTCCTTGTCGAGCCGCGGCACCTGATGTTCCTTGAGTATCTTCTCGACGGTCTTGTGCGCGTCCTCGCGCATCTTCGTCGACATCGTGGCGGCGTAGGCGTCCTTATCCTTGTTCCGGAAGTGCACTTGGCTCCTGAAGCTCTTTATCGTGTGCGGGTGAGTCAGGAAATTGCCCCCCTGCCCCACCTGCCTCATCACGTCCAGAGCGGCCATACCCTCGCTGATCTCGAACACGCGCATGAAAGAGCGGAACTCCTCCCAGATCGAAGCGTCGATGACGATCTGCTCTGCGGAGCATCCTGCGTCGGCGTCCAGGCCCCCTATTCCTGAGCAGATGTCCGTCCCGTTCATCGTCACGAACAGCGAACTGAATGTTTCGTAGAGTGTCGTTGGGTTACCGGTCGTGACGCCGTCCATTCCCATGGTCCCGGTCATCTTAGGCAGCCCATATCTCGAGGCCATCTGGCCGCAGGCGGCGAATATCATCGGCGTCTCGATGCCCAGATAGCCTATGAAGCCGGTCCTGACGTCCACCAGCGTCGATTCAGAGCTGTAGATATGAGGTGCGCCGGGTGCTGCCGTCTGAGTAATAACAAGGCTTGCCAGGTTCTCCGAGTTGGCGTTGACGATCGTTCCCGCCACAGACATCGGGCAGGTGCTGCCGCCGAGCGACATCGACATCGATATGACCGGTATACCGGCCCTGGCGTACTCGCACTGGGCCTCGACCGCGCCCTTCTCGAACGAGAGGGGGGCGATGACGCAGCTCAGAACCGTGAAAGGCGGACGCTTCTTGAGCTCGTTCGCGCCTCCCGCGACCAGCTCGCCCAGCTTGATCTGCACTTTCGCGTCAGGCACGCCGATCGTCCCCGAACCGGCGGAGCCATGGATGGGTTTGGTTGTATTCTGAAGGCACGTCCAGAGCTCGTTCGCGAACCCGGCGTGCGGTGGGACATCCCTCGCGGTGACGAGAGGCCATATCATGTCGACGGCTGGCATCGCGTCCCCGATCCTCGCGAGCATGGCGAGGTCCTTGGTCGTCGCGTCCCTGTGCTTCTTCGTCTTGTAATCCTCAATCCAGGTGGTGACGCCCCCGAGGGAAACGTACGGCCACGAGGCTGCAGGCAGCTTGACATCGCGCTTCCTATCCCTGGCGCCGATGGTGAAGCTCCTGGATATCTTCTTCAGTGCCTCGTTGACCATCTGCTCGGGGATTTTCGCAATCATCGCTTTGAGATCGACGTCCGCCCCGGCCTCCTTCAGCATCTTAAGGACGGATTGGCTGTGGATCCTGACCCCGATCGTTCCCAAGACTTCCAGGCTCAGTCTGTGTACGGTATCCTCCTCGCTCTTGTCGAGGAATTTCAAGCGCGCGACTGCCATCTGTTTCAGCTCCTCCCCGTATCGGGCTGAAACTTCGTCAGGTCTCGCAACATGCATTAAGGTTTCTTTCGGGAGGGTGGAAGACGGCAAGAATAGCCAGTGTCCTCAAGGGCTCGGAGGTCTGTACTATATGGCTCCCGAATTCACCGAGCCCGCCTTCCACTTAGATATTGATCGGCGGTTTGACCTCGTTAGGCTTGTAGTATGCCTGGCAGCTGTAGCAGTTGTATTTCTGGTATTTCTCAAACCAAACGACTTCCCTTCCACATTTCGGGCAGGTCGGATGTGCGGTCTGGGCCTGGGCAGGCATCTCGGCGACCTTTGCGATGGTGGGAGGTGCTACAACGGCAGCATGGGCTAGTGCCGGCCCTGCTGGCTCTTTCTCGTCCTTCCTCCTGCGCATTAAGACGATGAGGAGCAGGACTATGAACACGGCGGCAACTATGATGCCGAGCAATGGCAGGAGGCCGCCTATGGAGAAGGGCGCGGCTGTAGTCACCTTGAACAGTAGCGCTCCCTCGGCCGCGTTGCCTGCGACGTCGATCGCGCGAATGGTCAGGTTGTGGGTTCCATCGGTCAGGTCGCTAAGGTCGACGTGAGTCGCTAGCCCGCAGGGTACGAACGCGGCCCCGTCAAGGCTGTATTCGAACTGGTCGATTCCGTTGGTATCATTCGCGGACCAGTTTATCGTCGCGCTGCTGCTCGTCATCTCCGCTCCGTTCGAGAGTTCAAATGAGACCGCGGGAGGCGTTGTGTCTAGGGTGATCGTGTCATTGAGTGTCGCGACGTTGCTAGCGTTGTCCGTTATCTGTAAGAAGACGGTCTTGAGCCCGTCGCTAATCGGCAGATTCCAGCTCAGGGAGTCGGACAGGTTCTGCCAGGACTCCCAGGATCCCCAGGTCACTCCGTCGTTGCTCAAACGGAACTGCTCGACGCCGGAATTAGCGTCGGATGCCTGCACCGTCAAATTGACATCGGTCCTGTTGGCGTAGTCCGCTCCGCTCTGGATATCGATAGTCCCGCTCGGAGGCGTCGCGTCTATCTTGAACGCGGTGCTGTTAGTGCTCCCGACGTTGCTCGCGTTGTCTACGGAGTAGAACTCGACCAGATGGGAGCCATCGGTGGACACATCGAAGGGGGTCGCGTAGGTCGTCCAGCTCCCGGTGTCGATGCGGTACATAGTGTAGTTGATGCCGCTGCCAGGCGCTGGATCAGATGGAAGGAGGAGGACATTGACCGCGCTCGTGTGCCACCCGTTGGCGCCGAGCGTCCCCGTGACATTGGAGAGAGTGTTCGGCAGCGTTAGGTCGATGTCAATTGAAACGGATTTGACGCTCTCATCGTTGCTCGCGTTGTCCCTGGAATAGAATTGGACTGCCGTTGTGCCTTCTGTCGAAATAATAAAGGGGGAAGAGAAGACAGTCCAGCTCCCAGATGTCCCGATCCTGTAATATGTCGCATCAAGGCCCGTTCCGCCGACACTGTCGGCCGCTGTCAGATTGACTGTGACATCGGAGGTGTACCATCCGTTCGTTCCAAGGGTGCCGGTGAGGGCAGCGGTGGTGGTCGGAGGAGTCGAATCAGGGGTTACAGCCAGAGGATAGAAGTCCTGAGCGTTCGCGTTCCCGGTCGTGTTGTAGGGGGCGTCCTGGATGCCGTCCGAGTTGAAGTCCCTGCCCTGCCAGTCGCTCCAGTAGTTGCCAATCCCTGCCGAGGTGTTCCAGAAGCTGGCCGTTCCCATGTTACGGGCTTGTACAAGAGCCGGGGAATAGACCGTCCCCGCGCCGTTGTTCCCGAGGAAGGTATTGTTCCAGATCTGGTTGTTCAACGAAGTTCTTATTTCCATCCCGAACTTCGTGTTGCCGACCAGCTTGTTGAAGAAAAGTTCGTTGCCGTCGCTCGATATCTCAATGAATATGCCATCGTTGGCGTTCCAGCTGCAGTTGTTCCTGATCACGGTGTTGTTGCTGCAGGATGTCCATAGGTAGATTCCGTTGTCGCTGTTCCATTCGCAGAGATTGCCGGTAATTGTATTGCCGTTGCTGGATACGTCGAGCTCTATGCCTTCGAAAGCGTTATTGCTGCAATTGTTGCCGCTGATTGTATTGTTGGAGGATGCATCGAGCCATATTCCGCCGTAGCTGTTCCAGCTGCAGTTGTTGCCGATGATCGTGTTGTTGCTACATGATATCCAGAGGTCTATGCCGTCACCGTTGACCGAATAGGAACAGTTGTTCCCGACGATGATGTTGCCGCTCGAATTGTCCAGCTCCACGCCTGCGCCGATGGGGCCGAGGCTCGAGTAGGAGCAGTCGTTGTAACTGATCGTGTTGTTATCCGAGAAGTTGAGCCAGATGCCGTCCCACTGGTTCCAGCTGCAGTTGTTGTAGCTTATTGTATTGTTATCGCAGGCCATAGTGAGGTCTATGCCGTCGTTTATCGCGGCGTACGAGCAATTGTTCCTGGTGATGGAGTTGAAGCTGGAATTGTCGAGTTCAACACCTGATCCCTGATTCGAGTAATAGCAGTCGTTGCTGTCAATGTTGTTGCTGTCGGAATCGTTTACCCAGATGCCATCCCCGAAGTTCCAATTGCAGATGTTGCCGCTGACGGCGTTGTTGCTGCATGAGGTATCTAGGTCGATGCCGTCCCCGCTGACGGAGTACGAGCAGTTGTTCCCGCTGACGATATTGTCGCTCGATGAGTAGAGGTAGATCCCGGAGCCGGAGTTCGGGTAGGAGCACTCGTTGTCCTCGATGACTATGCCGCTCGAGTCCTCGACATCGATGCCGTTATAGTCGTTCGAATTGCAGCTGTTGTTGCTGACTGTGATGTCGCTCGACGACTCGATGTATATACCGTCATAATTGTTCGTGCAGTTGTTCGAATCCAGCATGCCGTTAGAGCAGGATATAAGGTCGATGCCGTCATAGTTCGAAGCCCCGTCATGGATGTAGCATCCGCGCACGATGAAATACGCGTCGACGTCCTCTATGTCGATCCCCCACGCGGTCGATGCGTCGATGTCCCAACCTTCAATTATGTAGGGGTTCGCAGAGGTTCCCATCCCCCCTGTCACCCCGTTCGCGCTTGTGAAGTCAGCGTTCGAGCCGATGTATATCGGGGCGTGGGAGACATAGGACGCGCCGGCATGGATCGAATCTGGCGATGGACCCGCCTGCGGAACGATAGATATCGCAAACAAGGGCCATCCGACCATGAGCGCAATGATGAAGACCGTGAAAAGGAGCCTCCGTGCGCCTTGTACCGTTTTCATTCCACCGCTCGACGGCTCTTCCCCCGATGCGGACCTCGCTTTGCGCATATCGATCACCGTTCCCATTGCTGATTTGTTCAAAGAGGCATAATGACTATTTCATGATTCTGGGTCAGATTGCCGAGCGTGATTCTTTTCATAGGAATCGATACTCGATGCCTGAAATAAAGGGCAAATAAAGATACGCCGGCGTCGCACTTCGATGCATCTATCAAGGCTGCGAAGAAGCAGGCTCGTGATTTCATCGCGACGATGAAGCGATGATACGACTCAAGACGGATTCCCGGACAATCTCGTATGGCGGATTGGAGACCGTTATTCCGTCCGTCCCGGTCGCGCTGGCAGATATCTTCTTGTGCGCAACGTAGATGTCCGCCTCGATCATCGTCATATTGGACCGGTAGTAATGATGGACGAAGTAGAGGTTCCCGTCGGAATCCATCGTGCATTCTCCGGCGAAGTTGGATACGATCTCGACCGGGGCGCCCCATCCGGCTCCGTTCTTGATGCACCTGAATAACGCAGGCCCCGAGTAACCGAGCGTGCTCCATCCCGTGTACCAGATCTCGTTCCCGTCCGGGGTGACGAATGGCCATCCCTCCATCGTGCCGGTGGAAAGGCCGGGGACCTGGACCGGCTGGCTCCAGCCGCCCGAGGTCTTCGTCGTCTTCCAGATGTCGTAGTCCGGATTCGTGGAGCTCTTCGCCCCATGGAAGTACATGGTGCCGCCGTCCGCCGTGATATGGAACTCGCCGATGTCGTAATCCACGTTCAGCTGAGAACCGGCATTCTTGACGTTCCCCCATTTGCCGTTCGCATAATCGGAGGTATAGATGTCGATCTCGCCGTAGTTGCCCGCCCTGATCGAGGCAAACCACATCGTGTCTCCCTGGACGAATTCTGCGCCGTCGAGGGAGACATCGCTGCTAAGGACTATCCTCTCCGGCTCCGTCCAGGAACCGCCGACCTTCTGAGACCACCAGATACCCGTCACCTTGTCCGTCAGCTGCTGCTGGACTGGGACTCGGACGTCGGGGGTGAAGAAGAAGAAAAACCGGTTCCCGTCGGGAGAGATGAAAGGCGAGTCCTCGGCTCCGGCGGTGTTGATTGGGCCGGGCATCGCCACGGGTGTTTCCCATTCCGTGGAGTGCAGAACTGGTTTGAAGATATCGGTGGCGGATGTCATCTTCACGGCGTCTCCTGGTATCGAATCATTTCTCGACGGCGTATTGGATCCGGGAGCCAGGGCGGAGAGCAATATCGCGAGCACAAGGATGACCGCGACCGCGGCTGCCGCTATGATTACCAGTTTGCCCTTACTGCGTTTCCCTTTCGACGGATTAGGCTTCGGATTCACCTGACCGGTGGAGGCCAGCGCGGGGGCATTGGGAGCGATCATGTCGAGTCCGCAGTAGGGACACGCCACGGCATCCGACGGCATGAAGCGACTGCATGAAGGACATTTGATTTGCCCGATCATTGTATCACCTGATGCGGTTCGCCGAATATATCACATATCCGCTTCCATGAAGCTGAGGTGAACGCAGGGTCTACTTCGCGGCATCCTTTACTATCTGATCAAGCCTCTTTGAGACATCCCTGTCCAGCGCGGCGGGCTTGTGGTTCTTGAGGATCCAGTCGGCCTTCTCCTTCGCGAGGACAATCTCCTCCTTCTTGCCCTTCGCCTCCCACTGGTCGAGCGCCTCGTTCTGGAAGAGCGAGGAGAGGAAGAACTGGCGGGCCCCGAGCATCGTCGACTTCTCCCCGAGGTAGCTGCCCTTCTTCGCGCCCATTCCCAGGATCCCGACGTCCTTTATCACATCGAGCAGGATGCTCTCGTCGTTCACCGGAATCTCGCGGGCGAGCGTAATCGCCCTGTGCACCAGGTCGTTGTCGATAATCATCTGCTCGTAGGAAAGCACGGTCGAACAGTCCAGCAATCCGATGCCGTTGTTGATCTCCTGGCCGAAGAGCGCGCTGCCCATCGCCATCATGCTGTTCTCGACGCAGCTCTGGATGCCCGGGGACTTCGCGTTCGACCCTATGCCGCCGGCAGCCGAGGGCATCTTGAGGTATTTCGCCATCTCGTGGGCGCCGACGCAGAGGAGCAGGGCCTCCGGCGACCCGAGCAATATCGCTCCGGTGCGCGGGTCCATGTTGGAAAGGACCGATCCGTAGATGCAGGGCGAGCCGGGCGTGTGAGCCTGCATCGCCGCGGCCAGCGCGAGCGTCTCGGCGTGGTTGACAACGAGGTCCCCGGCGATCGTCGCCGGCCCGCTGACACCCATCATCGCCATGCCGGTGATGTACACAGGCACATGAGCTTCCGACCAGACCATCGCCGCGTCGGTGGCATGCCCGTCGAGGGTGAGCGGCGACATCGTGCAGACCATCGCCGACATGATGTGCCTCTTCCTGAGCTCCTCGATCCCGCCGACGATCTCCGATGCCATCTTGATCTGGAGTTTCGCCTCCTCGGGAGTGGAGGTGGACTCGCTCTCGATGTGCTTCGCGGTGTTGTTGAAGGCTTCCTTCATGCCGGAGATGACGTGGATCTTCTCTGGAACGTCGGAAGCGACTATCATCGGCTCGTAGATGCTGCAGTAGGGCAGGTAGTCGCCGATGATCGTCGAGTCCGTGATGTCCTTGAGGACGGAGAGCCTGCGGCTGCGGGTCTTCTGTTCCCAGACGGTGACGCCGCACCCGTCCGTCGTGTAATAGCAGTGCGATCCGTCGACGGGGAGGTCGAAGCTCTTGTCGCGGCCGGCGAGCACTATGGTCTGCGGCACTTTCGATATCAGCGATTTCGTGAGATTGACCGGGAACTTGACGACGCTCGTCTTCTCGTCCACCGTCGCTCCCGCTTTCTTGAGCGCGTCGCGGGCGACCTTGCTGTGGATCCTGATGCCGACGGTCGACATGACGTCGAGCGCTGACTCATGGATCTTCTTCTTGTCCTCTTCCTTCAGCAGCGGTGCCGGCTTCCTCACTCTGAATCTTTCCGCAAATCCAGCCATCTTCAGACCTCCGAACGATTTCCGTCAAGGTGATTTCTCCAGCGGAGATAAGGATTTCTATTCGGAAGCGGGAGGGAAATCAACTTCGCTTCTTCACAATGACCAAGAAGACTATCGTCATGACGAATGCGAGCACAAACACCGGCGGCTCCGGGATGGGGATTGAAGTGGTGAGCGGGAAGCAATCGAAGTTCGCGGCTGAGCCGTGCAGATTGTACCAGAGATCGACCCTACCGTCGCCGGATGGTGGGGGGACGTTGTCTGGGAACGTCCAGTCTCCCCAGAAGTTCCCGTAGTCGAGGAGGAGCTTTGACGTGTTCCAACGGTTGCCGGACCCGCTGTCATATCCCTGGATATTGCTAAAATTGGGCACCGAGGTTGCCCCGTTGTTGCGGTAGAATGAATTGTTCCAGACGTGGTTGCGATTCGAGCCGGTGTAGAGGCAGACCCCGTACGCCAGGTTGTCGGTGAACCAGTTATTACGGATTGTGTTGTCCGAGGAGACGTACAGGAACAGCGCGCCGGGCAACAGCGTGCTGGCGGAGTTGTTCGCGAATATGGAAGACACGATGGTGTTGTTGCTCGAGGAAATCAGCAGGATCCCGTTCTGCGAATCGAACGAGCAGCTCGAGTTCGAAACTATGTTCCTGTCAGAAAAGCCCATCTCCACGCCGACCGAGGCGTTCGTGAGGTTCTGGCCGTCGATCGTCATCGACGTGCAGTTCGCAAGAATGACCTGCCCCGCGCCGGAGGGGACTGTGATCCCGGATTGTTTGGAATAGTAGTAGACGGGGCGGCCGTTCACTTCATTGGACGTGTCTATCGTGTGCATGATCCAGTCGCCCATGCCGAGCCCGTAGATGTAGATCCCTTCGCGCTCCATCTCGTTCCCGCGCATAGTGATGCCAGTGCAAGCGTCGATGTAGATGCCTACCTGCTCGCCGGAGCAGGAGTTGTTGAGCACGAGATTGCTGCTGGACGAGAGGAGGTATATCGCGTAGAAGGTGTTGCTCCTGAGGATGTTCCGGGTGACATTGTTCAGGTTTGACGACGAGAGGTAGATGCCGTAGTTCCCGTTGCCGCCGCAGGTGTTGTTGCGCAGGGTGTTGTTGTCCGACGAGACCAGGATGATCCCGTAATACCAGTTCCCCCAGCAGCTGTTGTTCGAAACCGTGCAGTTCCTTGAGTAGCCAATCTCGATGCCGTATGATGCGTCGCTGGTGTTCTGGTTCTCGACGATCACGTTCTGACAGTTCGCGAGTATGACCTGCCCTGCGCCCGACTGCACTGTCGTGCCAAACAGGTCTTTGAGATAGCGGACGGGGCCGCCGTTGACCGTGTTCGACGAGTCGATGTCGTGGCTGTTCCAATAGCCGACGCTGCTGCCCCAGAGGACTATCCCGGTGCCGTTCAGCTGGTTGTCGCGGAGCGTGCAGCTGCTCGAGGTGTATATCAGAATCCCATATGCCTGGCCGGAGCAGGAGTTGTTCGCCAGCCGGTTCCTGTCGCTGGACAAGTAGAGGTAGATGCCCCTGAAGTCGCGGTCGCAGGTGTTGTTCTCGATCGTGCAGTCGGTCGAGGATTGGAGGTATATTCCGGCGGCTCCGTTGTCACTGCAGTTGTTCTCGAGGATCGAATTGAGACTTGAAGTGACGATGTATACTCCGTATTGCACGTTGTTGAAGCAAGTGTTGTTCGAAATGTCTCCGTTAACCAGGCTCAGCAGCTCGATGGCGGCCAGAGATGCGCTATAGATCGAGCAGTTGCGTATCGCAAAGTGCGATAGCGTATTCGAGATGATGATCCCGCAGGAGTACGATGTGGAATCGATTTCGTAGTTCTCTATTATGTATGGATTCCCGGCCGTGCCGCTGCCGTTCCAGCTCTCACTCGCTGCCTGAGTGGAAAAGTCCGAGTCGCCGTTTATCGATATGGGGGAATGGGGCGTGTAGCTCGATATCAGGATCTCCCTACTGTCAAAGTCCGACCAAAGGAACGATGACGATGATCCGAGGAAGATGAATGCGACGACCAGTGACAAGATGATTGCGCGTGATGCCCTCTTGCTGGTTCTTTCTCTCTGAATCTCGGCCATCTCTTCCGGTCCGATTACCGAGGGGGTTCGCACGGATTTTCCTCCAATACGAGAACGCATAGCCGGATAATGGATTTAACGGCATTATGAGAATTGAGCAAGGTTCATACAGGCAGAAATGATTCAGAAATCTGGATAATTAGATATATATCGAAACCCATTGCACGCTGGGATGTAAATGGCAACTCCAGCTCCGCCTCAGACGAGGCAATGCGTTGCATGCGGTAGAACGATGATGTGGGACGCGAACGTTTGCCCATATTGCGGGAAGGATTACAGGCAACAGGCGTACGGCCCTCAACCCATGATGCAGCAAACAGCTCCAGTACCCAAAGTAAGCAAAGGATCTGGTGCCGGAGCCGCAGTCGGAATCATTGGCAGCATTCTAGTTCTTGTCGGAATCTTTCTTCCTTGGGCGAGTGCGGGTGCCTTTGGTTTTTCAATATCATTTTCTGGTTGGGATATGAATAGCCTCTCGAGCACGTGGGGGGGTGGATCAATATGGCAGGTCATTGGGTTACTTGCAATAGGCTTGATTTGTATAGTCTTTGCCATAATGGAAGCCATTGCGGCTAAGGTTTCCGGAGCGCTGGTATTGGTGTTCGGGATTATCTCCACACTCATAGCTTTCTCTGCCTTGAATGAAATCAGTCCCGTCTCATCTATCCCGGGAGCGTCTATCGGAATTGGCATATGGATTTGCATTATCGGTTCAATAATAGTCACTATAGGCGGACTAATCGGGGTTCTCCACCAGGCATCGCAACCTATGCCAGCAATGCCGATGCAACAGTATCGATGATGAAATATTCCAAACTGAGAACCGGATAATTCTCTCGATGGCGTGAGACGATCAGCATAGGCCTAAGTGCTAGAGGGGGGATTCCCCCCCATAATCATATTCTTCTACAAGCTCGATTTCTTAGCTCAGTATATATAATCAGGAGTGGCGCTTCTCGCAATTGTGCTCTTAAGCCAGCGACCAATCCCATAACACCGAATACGCTCACACCAAAACCTTTAGAACCCCCTCCTGTTCATGCTCCATCCATGCACAAGACGGTCTCCATCGAAATGGAGAGAGACATCCTCGCGGCGAACCGCGAGCTCGCCGACGAGAATCACGACCTCCTCAGGCTTCACAAAATTAAATCCTTCGATGTCATGGGAGCGATAGGCTCGGGCAAGACCCTCCTTATCGAGAAGATTATCGACGAGCTCAAGAAGAAGGGGCTCAAGGTTGCCGCGATCGCCGGCGACGTCGCCGGGCACGACGATTACGACAGGTTCGTCAGCCACGGGGTGATCGGGGAGAACATCTCGACCGGGAAGGAATGCCATCTCGACGCCCACCTTGTGCAACATGCAATCGAGAAGCTGCCCCTCGACAAGATCGACGTCGTCTTCGTGGAGAACGTCGGGAACCTGGTGTGCCCGGTAGACTTCCCGGTCGGCACGGACAAGCGGATCGTCGTCATCTCCGTGACGGAAGGAGACGACATGGTGCGCAAGCATCCGGTGATCTTCGCTTTCACCGACATCATCGTCATTAACAAGATCGACCTGGCTCCTGCGATGGAGGTCGACCCGAAGAGATTGGCCGACGACGCAAGGAAGGTAAACCCCAAGGCGAAGATCGTTCTGACAGACGCCCGGCACGGAAAGGGCATTATCGAACTGATGAAGGCGATGGGATTCTAGGGATGACAACGGATGAAGCTCACGTTCTACGGAATCGTTCAAGGGGTCGGGTTCCGCCCGACGGTCTACAGGGTGGCCAGCGAGCTGAAGCTCAAGGGCTACGTCCTGAACAACGGTTCTAACGTCGAGGTCCACGTCGACAAGAACGCCGACGGGTTCGTAAAGAAACTGAAGGAGCAGCTCCCCCCACTCGCGAGGATAGACAGGATAGACCAGGAAGAGCTCGACGAGAAGCTTTCCCCGTTCGAGATCAGGAGGAGCTCGGAGGGGAAGAGGGTCTCGCTGATCCCGACCGACACGGCGATATGTCACAAATGCCTCGTCGATTTCAACGCACCTGGAAACAGGAGATACCAGTTCCCCTTCACGAACTGCACCGAGTGCGGGGCGAGGTTCACCGTCCTGGACGATGTCCCGTTCGACAGGACCAGAACGTCGATGGACAAGTTCAAGCTGTGCGAGGACTGCCAGGCGGAATACACGAACCCGAACGACAGGAGGTTCCACGCCCAGACGATCTCCTGCCATGTCTGCGGGCCGATATACAAACTGTATGATGATTCTGGATCCGCGATCAGGACGGCGCATCCCTTCGCGACCTTCGCCAGCAAGCTAGAATCCGGGGCGCTCGGCGTCTTGAAGGGTTGGGGCGGCATGCACATCGTCTGCACTTTCGAGAACGCTTCGAATCTGAGGAAGGAATACCGGAGGGGCGACAAGCCGTACGCGGTCATGATGCAGGACCTCGCGTCGGCGAAGAAGATCGCCGTGATATCGCCGCAGGAGGAGAAGCTGATGACTTCGCCTCAGAGGCCTATCGTCCTCGTGAAGAAGCGGGAAGAGTTCTACAACATGCTAAACTCGATCTCCCCCGGGCTGATGAATATCGGAATCATGCTGCCATACTCAGCCGCACATCATCTGATGTTTCAGAACCTCTCGGTCACCGGAGTAGTCATGACATCGGCGAACCAGCCGGGAGAGCCGATGATAATAGAGAACGAGAAGGCCTTCGAACTGAAGCTCGACTGCTACCTGATGCACAACAGGAGGATCTTCAACAGGTGCGACGACTCGGTCATACGGGTGAACGGGGACAACCTCGCGTTCGGCAGGAAATCCAGGGGGTTCGTCCCGATCCCGATCCCGCTTAACCACAAGGCATCCGTGATCTCGGTGGGCGCGCAATGGGATGTGACCGGCGCGATCTCGCGGAACGGGGAGCTCTTCCTCACCCAGTACATCGGAGAGACGGACAAGTACCCGACGCTCCAGTACCTGGAGGACGCGATCTACCACCTGAAGAGGCTGCTCGGCGTAGAGAAGGTAGACGCCATCGGGATGGACAAGCACCCGAGGTACTCGACGAGGATAGTCGCGAAGAGCCTGGCGGCATATTTCAACGCACCGATGATCGAGGTGTCGCACTACCATGCGCACGCAGCCGCCCTCATGCTGGACCGCGGTCTCACCGAACCGGGCGTCTTCATCACCTGGGACGGGACCGGATACGGCGACGACAAGAGCAACTGGGGAGGAGAGACCCTGGTCGGAGACTACAACCAGTACAAGAGGGTCGGGAGCCTCAAGAAGCTGCCTTTGCTCGGAGGGGACAGGGCGGTCGTCGATCTGAGGAGGATGGTCGCAGGCGTCAAGCTGATGCTCAACATGAAGGTCACCGAGTTCCCACAAGCAGATGTCGATGTGTTCTCGAAGATGCTCCCCAAATCCTCGAGGACGAGCAGCATGGGGAGAGTGCTGGACACCCTTTCGTGCGCCCTTGACATCTCGTGCAAGAGGACCTTCGAGGGGGAGCCTGCGATAAAGCTGGAAAGGTTCCTCGAGATAGGCAAACCGACCATCAAGTTCGAAGTGAAAACAGAGATCGACGACGGGATCAAGACGATCGACACGCCGTTCCTTTTCCAACAGCTCTTCGACAAGCAATGGCAGGGGGAGAAGGCGAAAGCGAACGTGGCCAGGTCGTTCGTAGAAGCGCTCGTCAACGAGGCTGGCGGGATCGCGTGCGAGGCCGCTAAGGCGGAAGGGCTGAAGTACGTCGGCTTCGGCGGAGGGGTCTCCTACAACGGCGTGATAACCGACATTCTGAGGAAGCGCATCGAAGCGGAGAAGCTCCTGTTCATCGCGCACAACCAGATACCTAACGGGGACGGCGGCATCTCTGCTGGCCAGAACGCCATCGCCGGCGCGAAGGTAGGCGGAAAGACTTAAAATAAGCGGCTCCTCTACTTTTGACCCATGTGCCTAGCCATACCCGCAAAGATTCTGGGACTGCTCGAGGACTCCAAGGCCAAGGTGGACTACGGCGGAGTCGTCAGGGAGGTCAACATCTCGCTGATCGAGACCCCGAAGGTGGGGGAGTATGTGATAGTGCACGCGGGCTACGCGATCCAGACCCTCGACGCGGCCGAAGCCGAGGAGACCCTCGAACTCTTCAGGCAGCTTCTCGAGGCCGACAGAAGCGGAGAGGATGTCCTGGATGCATGAAGTAGCCGTCATGAGCCAGATCGTCGAACTCGTCCTCTCGGAGGCGAAGAAGAGGGATGCCGAGCAGGTTTCTCATGTGAAACTCGAGATCGGCGAGTACACGTTCCTCGGAGAGGAGCAGATGCGATTTGCGTTCGAGGTCCTATCGAAAGGGACGGTCGCCGAAGGCGCTCTTCTAGATATTACTACTAGACGGGGGGTCGTCGAGTGTCCCTGCGGATACTCGGGCGCCCCGGAGCAGCCCGAGGACATCCATATCCTTGCGCCCATTCTGAAGTGCCCGAAATGCGGCAAGATCGCGAATGTGAAGGAAGGACTGGGCTGCACGGTGAGAGATATCTCGATGGTGGTTCCGGATGTTCAGGCTTAGAGACAGGGAAATGGCGGAGATGATCCTGGGCAGGATCGCGATGATGAACCTCCAGCTCACCCTCATGCACGTCTGCGGGACGCATCAGGATACTTTCGTCAGGTTCGGC
>Ga0315276_10002881_pt1 | contig 15737 bp, 14 predicted proteins | sample YL17G05_0_MG_FD_204542 | JGI IMG/M metagenome (GOLD analysis project Ga0315276, IMG submission 204542) | Sediment microbial communities from Yellowstone Lake, YNP, Wyoming, USA - YL17G05_0 | ecosystem: Environmental > Aquatic > Freshwater > Lake > Sediment | place: USA: Wyoming | collected... | reverse complement strand
AAGTATCGCCGCCCAGACCCTTCTCGGAGTGTCTATTTTCAATGCTCGCGCAGGTGAAAATTTTACGGGTGACGCGACGGTGTCCTTGAGGACGAGGCCGCGAAGCTTGGGATGGGGCAGCACAGACACGCCTCTAACTTTCTCGAGATTGTGAACCCCAAGCGAGCGGCAAGACGAAAGGACACCTCGCGGCAGGACCCGTAAAATTTTCATAGCTCCTTCAATAGCTTCAGCGTCTTCTTCGCCTCCGCTACTTTCAGCTTCTCTATCGCGAAACCTGCATGCAGGAGCACGTAATCGCCGACCCTGGCGTGCCTGACGAACGAGAAGTTCGCCTTCCTCTTCAGGCCGCCCGCTTCAACGATACCCTCATCGCCGTCTATCTTCTCCACCCTCATCGGTATCGCTAAACACATCTTGACCTCGCATGCGCTATCGCTATCTGGCCTATCGGTATTCCGGAGTCGTTCGTATTCACGCCGGAATGCGTAAAGACCTCGAGTCCCTTCTTCCGCAGGCCTGTCGCGGCCCTGGCCGCCAGATACCTGTTTTGGAAGACGCCTCCCGACAATACCACCTTACCTATTCGAGTCTTCCGCTTTAACCTCGACGCCACCTCTACAATCACCCCTGCTACCGTATTGTGGAATTTTGCTGATATTGTGGCGCGGCTCATACCCTTCACGATATCTTTCACTATCCCACTAAACAGTTTCCTGTATCCTATCAGAAATCTGTCGCCCTCGCTTCTTATATTGAATTCATAGCTGTCGAATCTGCCGCGAGAGACGATCCTTTCGAGCTCGACGGGAAGCTCCGCTTCGAAATCCGATTTCATCTTGCAAAGTACGATCGCGGAGACGGCGTCAAAGAGCCTGCCCGCGCTCGATGTGAGCGGCGAGTTCACATTATTTTCGATCATCTTCCTGACGAAATTCCACTTGCTTCGGTCGAGCTTGCGAGTAAAATCCATCTTGAGGCCGAGAAAATCTTTCCCGAAAGTCCCGTAGAGGTGCACCGCGGCCATCCGCCACGGCTCCTTTATCGCCGCGTCGCCGCCCGGCATGGGAACGTACTCTAAATGAGCGGCTCTCTTAAACTGCTTCGGGCTGCCGACGAAAAATTCGCCTCCCCAGATGCATCCGTCCCATCCGAAACCCGTTCCGTCAAACGCTACGCCTATTACATTTCCCTTTATATGATTATCGACGATGGCGCTGGCTATATGCGCCTCGTGATGCTGGATGTCGGATAGCTCGGTTATCAGGTGCTCAAGCCCGTACATCTCCGCGAAACGCGTCGAGAAATATCCCGGATGATGGTCGCAGGCGATCGCCTTGGGCCGTATACCGAGCGACTTACCGCAGAGCCTTATCGCCTCTTCGAACCTGGCAAGGTTATCGAGGTTGGCCAGGTCGCCGAAACCCTCGACAAGATACGCCTTATCACCCTTCGCAAACGCGAACGCCCCTTTGAGGTCCGCGCCTGTCGCCAGCACGCTCTTCTTCAGCCTGAAAGGCAGCTTTATCGTCTTCATGGGCTATTATTATAACAAAGACGCGATATTTTTAGGGAGATTTTTTCGGTCTTTCTCGGGGGCGGGCATGGATTTTTGGCCCTATAAACCTATTACGTGCCAAAAAGAGCGAGCGACTTTTGTCGAGCGAAGCCCGGCCTCGCAGGGGCCGGATGAGCGTTCCCGCGAGGCACCCAGGCCTCGGGGAAAACCCTCGCGGCAGGACCTGTAAAATTTTCTTGGCTGAGAATATCCAAAAGTAACCGCTTGGGTTGGAAAGCCGAAAAATCACACCATTTTGTCGAGGATCTCTTTGAGGCGGAGAGGAACCTCGGCTTCGATATGGAGCCACTGGCCCTTATATTCCTGCGTCCGGATGAAACCGTTCTCGTGGATGAGGTTGAGAGTCTTGGCATCGCCGGCGGGTATCTTGATATTGATTATTACCGTTGAGCCCTTCATGTGGTTGAGGATGCGCGCGACGAGCGCGTCGAAGCCCTGCTTTTTAAGCGCTGATAAGGCGATCGCGTCATTGAAATGACCCTTGAGGCGGTCTATCGCCTCGCTGGCGGCCACCTTGTCTATCTTGTTCAATGCGGTGATGGTCGGCTTATTGCTGGCGCCGATCTCTTTCAGGACGCCGTAGACCGCCTCTGCCTGCTCGAGCGCCTTCGGATGGCTGGCGTCAACAAGATGTAATAAAACATCCGCCTCCACGACTTCTTCGAGCGTAGCCTTGAACGCCTCGACCAGGTGATGCGGAAGCTCCTTTATAAATCCGACTGTGTCGACAAATAGCACCTTCTGGTTATTCGGCATCGTGAATTTTCTGATAGTAGGATCAAGCGTGGCAAAGAGTTTATCCCGCACGATAACGTCGGAGGCGGTGAGCGCGTTCAGTAGAGTGGATTTGCCGACGTTGGTGTAACCGACGATGGCCACGGTAAGGAGCGAAAAACGCGAGCGATTCTTCCTCATCATCTCCCGCCTATCCCCGAGGCTGTCCAGGTTCTTCGTCAGGTGGAATATCCTGGCGCGTATGCGGCGCCTGTCGACCTCGAGCTTCTGTTCACCGGGGCCGCTCGTTCCTATGCCGCCGCCGAGCCTCGACATTATCACGCCCTTTCCCATAAGCCGCGGCAGCATGTAATTGAGCTGCGCAAGCTCCACCTGAAGCTTTCCTTCATTCGAATGGGCGCGGCGGGCGAATATGTCGAGTATGAGCTGGGTCCTGTCGATCGTCTTGGTGTTTATTATGTCTTCGAGGTTCTTCTGCTGGGTGGCGGTGAGGTCATTATTGAATATGACGATGTGTATATGCTCGTCCGCGCAAAGTTTCGCGAGCTCCTCGGCCTTGCCCTTGCCGATAAAACACGCCGGGCTAGGCTCGTGCCTGCGGACGATCTCCTCCTTAACGACTTTAGCGCCTACTGATAAGGCAAGTTCTGCGAGCTCACGCGAACGCTCCTCAGCCGTCCACTCTTGGCGCTTTCCAAAATCGACAGTTACCAGGACCGCCCTCTCCAATCTATTTGACCTCCCCGCATATTTTCTTCACTATCGCGCCCTCGCTCATCCTGCTCACATCAAACCACCGTATCCGCCCATCCGAGCGGAACCACGTCATCTGGCGCTTCGCGAATCTCCTCGTATTCCTCTTAACAAGCGACATCGCCTCGTCAAGGCCGTATCCACCATCCAGATATTCTGATATCTCTTTAAAACCAAGGACGGCCCGCGCGGTCTTCGATAACCGCTTCTTCCCCAGCGCCTTGACCTCATTCACGACGCCGCCGGCGAACATCTTATCCACCCTGGCATCTATACTTGAATAAACTTGAGGCCGGGGCCTTGTCAGGCCGAAGATCTTTATATCGTAATTGTCCTTCAGTCCCTTTGTCTCTCGTTTCAATTCCGTCATCGTCCGGCCCGTTGAATCGTATATCTCAAGCGCCCGGATGATGCGCCTTGCGTCGTTCGGATGTATATTGGCCGCAGCATCGGGGTCTATCTTCGCCAAAGCCGAATGAAGCTTCGGGCTGCCGTACCTTGCGGCGAACTTCTGCATCCTACCCCTGAATTTCAGGTCCGCTTCAGGGGACGGGAATAGGCCGTCGACGAGCGCTTTTACATAAAGGCCGCTGCCTCCGACTACAATGGGGATCTTTTTGCGCTTTATTATGGATTTTATTAAGCGGGAGGCCTTACTCCTGAAAGAGGCGACGCTGTATTCTTTCCGTGGGTCCAAAATACCTACGAGATAATGCCTGGCTTTCTTCTTTTCGGACGGAGAAGGCGCCTGACTCAAGACCACCATGCCTTTATAGGCCTGCATGGAATCGCAGGAGATGATCTGTCCGTTTATGCGTCGTGCAACTCTTATTGCGAGGCGCGTCTTGCCTATGGCAGTCGGTCCTACTATAAATATTACGGCATCTTTATGCGGTCGTGGGCGAGCTATTCGGCGGTGCATATCTTTGTATTGTAACCGGCTTTCTTGAGCCGCGCCGCAAGGGCTTCGGCCTCATCTTTCGACTTCGCATGACCGACCTTGACCCTGTAAAGCTTGTCGTGCGAGGTCACCGGTATCTCCACGTAACTGTCGTAACCTGCCTTGACGAGCCTCTGGGATAACTTTTCAGCGTTGCGCTTGTTCTTGAAGCACCCGACCTGTACGGATATCGGCTCGCCCGATTCTAGGCGCGGCATCTCTTCTGTCTTTGGCTTAGGCCCGCTCATGGCTGCGGGTTGAGCGGGCCTTGAAAAGACCGGCACATTTTCAGCGGTCGGTCCCACCTTAACCTCGAAGCTCGACGGAGAAGCCTTCTTCGCCTTATCAAAATATTCTTCGGCCTTTTCGCGCAGGCCGAGCCTTGTATAGCAATCGCCCAGTCGGGAATATACAACGGCAATGTTCCTGTCTCCGGAAAACCTGTTCGTCATCTCGTTGTATACGCCGAGCGCCTTGCCTGCATCACCCTCCAGCAAATAAGCGTCGCCCGTGCCGAGGTATGCGTCGAACACCCTTTTCGAGCTCGGATAACGCTCCCTGATATAATCGAAGCTCTGCCTCGTATCCTTGAATCTCTTCAGCTTGAGCTCGCTCAGGCCTTTCAGGTAATATATCTCGTCGCGCTGGCTCGAACGCGCCTCTATAAGCGCCTCGGTCTCGAATATCGCGCTGTCGTATCTTCCTTCCAAAAACAGCTTCTCCGCGCGCGCGAAACTCGAAGCGCCGGACCTGGCGTGAGCTATAAATGAAAAGGCAGGAGTAAAAATGTAAAAGTTCAAGACAAAACTTAAAAGTAATAAAATTTTGAGTTTTGAATTGTACTTTTGCCTTTTGCCTTTTGCCTTTTGAATTATCCTCACTTACTCCCCCTCCTTGCTCATGGCAGAAAATCGTTCTCCGCGGCCGACAGAACCTTCGACAGGAAATCCTTCATCCTTGCCTCTTTTTTATCGAAGTCCTGCCCGCCGACCTGCGACGACACCTGAATAGTGAACGCGCTGTTCTTCCTCTTAAAAATGGAATCCAGGACATTCCATATCCTGAAATTTAAAAGATCCGTCTCATAACGTTCGTTTATCTTGTACGTATAGATCAGCAGGATCCTCTCGCCGTCCTTTTCGGCTAGTATCTTTCTCACCGCCGCAGACGGGCATTTTTCGGATTCGAGAGCCAGTGTCTCCTCCCCCAGATCCTTCAGGGCCCAGCCGGAGCCGACCCAGCACAGCTGGGGGGCATGCGGTGTCTTCTTCTCTTTAGTGTAAGCGAAATAAGACATATAGACCTCGAGCTTTTCACCGGACGCGCCATAATATTCCCTGACCAATATATAATCTGCTCCGAGAGCGGCCGCCATGTAATCCGAAGCCGGTTTTTCCACACCCTTCCATCCGCCTATCTCAAATGGAAAATATCCCAAGTGCTTCTTGAGCAGGACCGGAGTGACTCTGGGCGCAAAATATATGCAAATTGCCGCGAAAGCCAGGATAAACCACGTTATATATATGGCCGCGTTCTTTGTCAGCTTCATCTTACCTTCCTCAGCATCTCACTTATCCAGAAAAGGATCGCAAGCCCTATCATCACTGCTATTATTCCTGTCGCGTTATGCACGGAGGCCGGGACATCGAAAGCTTCGAGCATGTCAACCGCCACCGCCGTGGCGACGAGCCTTGCGGTATTCATCAGGATTGAAATTAAGAGAGCCGAGATAAATAATATTATCCTTTTTCTGATATCAGTCTGGAATATATATCCGATCGCAAGGGATGCGGCCATGAGCACTATGAGCCCCCTCAACCCGCTGCACGGATTGGCCACCACAAGGCTGCACGTAGGCAGGTTTATTATATTGCCGTCCCTGGTTGCCGTGGCCCCCAAAAGCTTTATTACAGCATATGCCAGCTTCGTGCTTAAAAGGCGCATGTGGAAAGTGACAGTATTGTACACGAGCTGCGGCAGGGGTATCATGAAAACAAGGTAAGCGATGGCAAATGAGACCTTCTTCGCCATCTGCCTGCCGGCATTCACATATATTATGCCAAAAAGCACAATAAACGCCGAAAGGCACTGCAGGAAAAACTGGTAGCCTATTCTTGCCGCAAAATATAAAGCCAAGCCTGCAACGATGAAAACGATCCCCGCCCACGAAGGAGACACGGGAGTATTCTTAAGATCGTCTCGTTTATGCCAGAGGAAATATAAAGATATGAACGGGATCAGGAAGCCGTGGGAGTAATCATCCACGGATATCCATTCCCGCACCAGCGGCGGGACAATGGGCAGATATAAAAATGCGAATAATATCAGCGTTATGATGAGTTTAATATATCCCATTCAATGATATTATAATGTCAAATAACGAAAAATGCAATCCATCTATTAAAGATGTTTTCATTACGTGGTTTTATGATATAATTTATCACATGAACGGATGGACGGGTTTTAAAAAGATCGTTTTCACCGCCAGCCTGTTATGTATCCTTCTGGCCTTGCCATCGCCTTACTCCTTTTCCGTCGACGAGCAGCCTGCCAAAAAAGATATCAAAGACGATATAGAATACAAGCTTGACCTTGCAAAATCCTACCTGCGCCAGGGTTTCGCCAATCCGAAGGAATCCATATATTTCGATAACGCTATTAAGCAGTATGAGGATATATTAAAGGCAAGCCCCGAACACGCGGAAGCTCTTGCGGACCTTGCGGATATATATACGCTGAAAGGCGACACCGCCAGGGCGGAAGAGTTATACAAAAAACTGCAAAAGACAGATCCTGCTTACGCGACCTCCCGCAGGAGCAGAATAAAGCAGAAGACCGCTGAGGAGCCGGCGAAGGCTGAGCTGTCCTTACAGAAAGACACGGAATACAAGCTGGATCTCGCAAAGTCTTATATGCGCCAGGGACTCGCCAACCCGCAGGAGACGGTATATTTCGACAACGCTATCAAGCGGTACGAAGAGATATTAAAGGCGGATGCCGGGCACAGGGAAGCGCTTGCGGACCTGGCGGATATACATACGCTGAAGGGCGACAACGCCAGGGCGGAAGAGCTATACAAAAAACTGCAAAAGATAGATCCTGCGTATGCTGCTTCGCGTAAAATGAAAATATCCCGGAAACCGTCAGTGGAAGTTCCGGTAAAAGCTGCTGTCGACACAGCAAAAGAGGCGGAATATAAGCTCGATCTTGCAAACACATACATGCGCCAGGGCTTCGCCAACCCTAAGGAAGATATGTATTTTGACAGCGCGATAAAGCAGTATGAGGATATCCTAAAAACCAGTCCCGGCCAAAAGGACGCCTTGATAGGCCTGGCCGCAATATACTCGCAGAAGGGAAATGCCGCCGAAGCTGAAGCGTTACTTAAAAAAATGGTGGCGGCGGAACCGAATAACATGGTTTACCACCTGAACCTGGCATTCTTTTATTACTCAAGAGACAGGAAAGACGAAGCTCTGGAAAAGGTAGACTGGGTCATATCGAACAGCCCGCGGTACGGCAGGGCGCACCTCTTCAAGGCCGCCATACTTGAACAGAAAGCGGACTTGCCTTCGGCCATAGCAGAATACAGGGCCGCGATAATATCGGCCGAGGCCTCGAGAGACATAGAGCTTGCGACAACAGGATATTTCGGGCTCGGCAGGCTGTATGACAAATCCAATCTTTTCTTTGATGCCGTATCGCAAATTGAAAAGATAATAAAGATGCGGCCGAATTTCCCCGACGGCTACCTGGAGCTTGCACGAATGTGCCTGAGGCTCGGCCTTACCGACAAAGCAATCTCGACTCTCGACTCGCTAGCCAATATCAAACCCGACATACCGAAGGCCTATATGATGCTCGGGCTCGCTTACTCCAGGAAGGGTGATTTTGAAAAATCGCTCGAGTATTTTAAAAAAGCAAAGGCGTCCGGGATCGAGGTTGAAGACAGGATATTCTCCGCCATTGAACGCAAGATCAAAGAGGCCGACCAAAAAGGTAAAAAGGATGAGAAGGGTAAATAAGGTAATACTGCTGGCCCTGGCTTTGACCGCCGCCTTCCTGTTATATGTAAGGCTCGTTGTCTACGGACCGACCTCCGGGCCCAATGTCATCCTCATCACTGCGCACACGCTGAGGCCGGACCACCTGAGCTCATACGGCTACGAGCGGTTGGAAACCACTGCCATAAACAGCCTCGCGAAAAAAAGCGTGCTCTTCGAGAACGCGTATTGTAATATCCCCATGCCTGTCTACGGATACGCTTCCATATTGACCGGAAAGGTCTCGAGCCTTGCAGTCCGCAATAAAGATAACCGCGTCGTCGTAGACGATTCCCTTAAAGGCCTCGGCGAGCGCCTCAAGCTGAAAGGATACACCACCGCTCTTGTTGCGGCCGACGTATCCCTACTGCCCATCTCGGGCCCTGCGCCGAAAGATTTCGACATCATTAAAAACGCTGCGGAGAGCCTGCCTGGAAAAGATCTGGCCGGGCGCGACAGGGTAGCCACGGAAAAAGCGATAAAGGCCCTCAAGGAATTGAAGCGGAAAAGAAAACCCGTATTCGCGTGGATATCTTATGCGCTGCCCATGTACCCCTACGACATGCCAGCGGATTTCAAAAAAGCAAAAAACGATTTTCCCTACGACAGGCAGATCCTTTTGCTGGATGAAGAGATCTCGAAGCTGCTGGAGGGGTTGAGGAAGCTGCATTTGAGTAAAAATACCGTCATCATATTCACGTCGGCGAGCGGCGAGAGCCTCGGCGAACACAGGGAGCCGTATCACGGTACATTTCTCTACAATTCGACCGTCAGGGTACCGCTCGTCATAAAACTGCCGAAGACATCAGTCGGAAAAAAAATAACGGCGCTCTCTTCACACGCAGACATAACCCCGATCGTCCTGGATATACTGAAGATCGATTACGACAAAAAAGATTTTGACGGTGAAAACCTCCTCCAGCAGCCTAAAGGAAAGGAATCTCTGAAACGCGATATCTATCTGGAATCCCTCAATAGCAATTACATTTTCGGCTGGAGCCCGCTGGTCGGGATAGTCTCGGAAGACTATAAATATATAGAGGCTCCGGTGCCTGAACTATACGACCTGTCAAAAGACCCGCACGAATTGAAGAACATCACGCAACAGGAAGTCAAAAAAAGTGCCGAGATGAGGGAAAGATTGATCGGATTTATCAATGATCGAAGGCCGCAGCTCCTTGGGATACTCAATAAAGGCGAGGATCCAAAATCTAAAGCGGACATCCTAACCCCCTACCTTGTTGCTGTAAGATATCTCAAAGACAGAGAGCCGGATTTCCTGATAACTTTTTATGAGAAGCTGTTGGAAAAGGATTCTAAGAATAAGGCCATCTTTTTTGCACTGGCCAGGCTTTGCGCCGCCAATAACAGGCCTTATTCGGCAGAGGGCTACCTTGTAAGCCTGACAAAATATTATCCTGATTTTAACCCGGCGTGGGGACTTTTAGGAGACGTGTACGGCCAGCAGGGAAAACTCTATGAAGCAATAAGCTGCTATGAAAAGGTCATCGCCATCGCGCCCGACTCGCCGGGGGCGTTGAATAACCTGGCATGGCTTTACGCGCAAAAGGGCGAATACCTGCAGAGGGCCCTGAGATATGCCCAGCGGGCGAACGAGCTGGCTAAGGACAATGCTTCTTTTATTGATACGCTTGCGGAAGTACACCTTAAGATGGGCGATATTGCTAAGGCTAAAGAATTATTGAAGAAGGCGTTGTCGCTGGACCCGAAATCAGAATATCTGCAGAAGAGAGTTAAAGAGATGGAAGGAAAGAAGTAGGCTTTATTGCAAGATCTTCCCTTTTAGGGCAAAGGGAGTTGCTGATTCTATCTCGATATTCACGAAAGCACCGACCAGAGATGCGTCTCCTTTAAAAACAGCTGTCTTGTTAGTCCTCGTCCTGCCGCTTAGAAGGCTGACGTCCTTCTTGCTATGGCCATCTACCAGGATCTCGGCTTTTTTACCGACGATGTCTTCATTGCGCTTCTGCGAAGACCTACACTGGAGTTCAATGACGGTCGCAAGCCGCTTCTCTTTGGCTTCTTGCGGCACGTCGTCTTTCAATTCCGCGGATTTCGCCGGCGGACGCGGCGAATACTTGAACGTGAAGGCGCTGTCAAATCCCACAGTCTCCATGATCCTGCATGTTTTCCTGAAATCGTTTTCAGTTTCCGAAGGAAACCCGACGATGATATCGGTAGTGATGCTCCCTCCCGGAACAAGTTTCCTATAATCTTCTATGAGTTTAAGGTATTTCTTCGCCGTGTATTTCCTGTTCATGAGTTTCAGTATCCGGTCTGAACCCGACTGTAGCGGAAGATGCAGGTGCTCGCAGACTTTTTCCAGGTCCCGCATCGCCATGAATAGTTCGGTGTGCGCATCCTTCGGATGGCTCGTCATGAAGCGGATGCGCTCAATGCCGTCTATAGAGTTGAGACTCTCGAGCAATTTAACAAAACTGGCCCCCGGCCCCCGGCCCCCGGCCCCTTTATATGAATTAACATTCTGCCCTAATAGTATCAGTTCTTTGAACCCGCGCGAGGCCAGGTCCTTTACCTCCCGCGCGATATCCTCCGCATCCCTCGAGCGCTCTTTCCCGCGCACATACGGTACGATGCAATAAGAGCAGTAATTATCGCATCCTTCGCCTATCGACACATAAGCCTTGGATCCAGCCTCCCTGTATCCGGGAAAGAGCTCGGGCCTCTTTTCATTTACCTTGTCGGCAGCGACTATCGCGCACCTGTTCTTCAGTACGTCTGCGATAAGCCTTGGCAGGTCACTTTCATTTCCCGGTCCGCATACAAGGTCCAATATCGGCGTCCGGAGAATGGCCTCGTTCTTGTAGCTCTGGGCCGTGCAGCCTATCAGCCCTATGACAAGGTCCGGCTTCTTTGCTTTCAGCTTTTTAAGCTTCGATATGTTGCTAAATAGCCTGTCCTCGGCGTGTTTTCTGACAGAGCAGGAGTTGAAAAGAATAACATCGGCATCATCGACTGAATCGGCGAGGCTGAAACCCTTGTCGATAAGGATCCCCGCGACATATTCCGAATCACGAAAGTTCATCTGGCAACCGAACGTGCGCACGTACAATCGCAGTCCTTTTGCTTCATTCTTGGTTTTATCTCTCTTATCAAGCATTGTAAATCCGTTTCCAGCACAAATGATTTGAATGGCTCGTATAAGTCGGCTTCTGAACTGCCTTTAGCCTTAGGGATTGTCTCTACAACATAAGTCAGTAAGTTATTATATTCCTTGGCGCTATCTTTCTCAATCAATTTTATTTCAAGCAGCCTGTGTTGCGAGGCATTTCCATGATTGATAAACCTTGTATTTTCTATGAATATCTATTAAAATAAAAAATGGTTACGCGAAGGCTGGTAAAAACAGCTTTTAGGGGCAAAAAATATGAAAAAAATAATCACGATTCTAAAGCTTTTTCTTGTGGATATCTTAGGTGTAAACGCCTTATTCAGGTTTTTAAACCGGGACAAGGCGGTGATCCTGATGTATCACGGCATATGCGAGAATGATTTTACGCTTTTAAAAGGCTACGATGAAAGGCATATACCCAAGTCATTATTCAGAAGGCACCTCTCCTATCTGAAACGAAAAGGTTACAATTTTGTAAATATGTCCGAACTGGTAGATATCCTGAAAGGCGAAAAGAAGGTCGAAAGGCCTGTCGTTTTGACCTTTGACGACGGCTTCACGAATGTTATGAAAAATGCCTATCCGATAATGAAGGAATTCAACGCCAGGGCATGCCTGTATCTTATATCCGGCCTGATAGGCAAGGATGAACTGTTATGGACGGATCATATAGAAACGGTGATAAGGAATATCGGCAGGGGTAATTTTGGATTTGTTTTTAAAGGAGAGCCGATCCGCTATAATCTGGATACAAAAAAATCGTCTGAAGCGGCGATGCTTGATATAAAAAGAAGGCTTAAAACTATTTCCAATGCGCAAAGGTTGGAGCACTTGAAACAATTTACCGAAAGAAAAATAAAAGACATACCGGAAGAGTTTTCGATTTCCGGCGTCGCCCAGATTAAAGATTTGGATAAAGAGGCATTTGAAATAGGCTCGCATACAAGGACGCATTCCTACTGCAACGCCTACACATCGTCTAAAGAATATGAAGATGAAATCAAGGGCTCTAAGGCAGATCTTGAAAAAATGTTCGGATGCAAAATAGACCATTTTAGCTACCCGGCAGGCCTTTATAACAACGAGGCGGTTGAATATGTCAAGCAGAGCGGATATAAGAGCGCTGTGACCACGTGGCTCGGGCTTAATGGTAAGAAAACTGATCTATTCAAACTAAAAAGGATAGGGGCACCTGAAAGTTTTCTGCTCTTTAAAGCGGCTGTAAGCGGAAGCTATTCTTTCTTAACCGGCCTTGACAGGGCATATTAAAACATTCCCCGGTCGCCCTGCAGTTCCACAAAATAGGAATTATCGCTCCTTATTTTGCTCATAATTTCAGGGGGCGCCTTAAGGTATTCGCGGCTCTCTTTAGGCCTGCCTTGAAGCAACCCCGCCTTTTTAAAATAAACCCCTAAATCTTTTGTAAAATGTGGGAAGACGACACAGTCAAATGAATTTTCCTTCGCATATTCTATCACGGCATTGATCAGCGATAGAACGGTGTTTTCTCCGGACGGCTCAACCCACAGGTCAAAACATTTAAGGATCTTCAGCTTAGCCGACTTTTCCGCCCCGGCCGCCAGATACCCCAGGAGCTCGCCATTTTCATAATAGCCGAAAAGCTCTTTTTTGCGGAATTTATTCAAAAAACAGGACCAGTTTATCATTTCTGCCGTGCGGATATTTGTGTTGGCATAGAGATTTTTTGTCCTCTCCCAAAGCCTGTCGAGGGAAAGCTCCGGCGCTGTTATCTTTTTTACGTTCTTTACCCCCGCCTTCTTCAGGGGCATGAGACGAAGGTCTTGGAATATCTTTAAGGCGTAAGACAATGCGGCCGCCAAGGCTTTTGCTGCGGGGTTCTCTTCCAATTTGGAGCGGAGAAAATGTTCATGGTTTATTATGATGTGGCTGTTTTTATTCTCATACCCCGGTAAAGGTACGAAACCGAGGCACTCGAGAGTTTTGGCGACTATGTCGGTGGGCGTAGTGTCAAGGACTATGGAGTTATCAAAGGCATTTAAAAGTTTAAATAATAGGCCCATGCTTTGGTTTCTGAACCCGGGTAATACCATCCACGTCGTTATCGCAAATATCCTGGTCTTTTGGCCTGCAACCTGAAAGTAGGAAGGCAGGCTTCCTATAAAGGCAACTATTCTGTTTTTATCCCTTAAGAGCCATCCTCTTTCTATATCATTTGAGAAAGCCGGGTTTTTATCCCACCAGATATCAAACGTATTGAGCCAGAACTCCCGGCTCTTCGCTCCTTCCTCAAAATCGTATAGAAAGGACGCCAGTTCCTTATAATCATTCGGACTAACGCTAAAGGTTTCCGGCATATCTCCCCTTAAGTATCAAAAACAATTAAGGATAGACTGGGTTATGTCTTCTACCTGAGGCAGGGTAAAGGTTTCGAGCTCACGGCTACATGGTATGGGCGTATATTTGCTTCCTATCCTGACATGCCTTATCTGCGCGGCCTCTTTTTGCGCGCAGACAATCTCTTCAACTACCGCAAGCATCTCTGAAGACCAGCCCCCTGTTACGCTTGATTCTTCCGCATAAACACAAAGGCCCGGCTTTCGCGCTTCAAGGATGGAGCGGATGTGCGTCGCGGGAGGAGGCGAGATCTGGGAGATCGCGGCTATATCGATATAAAGGCCTTCGTTGTCTTTTAAATACTCTACTGCCTCAAGGCATATCGGCACCATCTCGCCGTAACAGAAAAGTACGCCGTCAGGGGTTGAGCCTGCGCCGTTATGGTGAAGATATGTTGAGGGAAAACGGGCTTTTTCGTCGGAATAAACCTCTATTGTCATATCAGGGACACTATCAAGCACCGGCTTACCGTAAGATATCTTGCTTTCTATGAACAAGACAGGGTCTTCGCAGTCCAATATAGCCTGTCTCAGTATCTTTCCGGGTTCGCTTATTAAATTCGGCGCAACAACAAATAACCCGGGAACGCCTATAAAATGTTTTTCTAAACACTGGCTGTGCGTAGGGCCGTAACCCCTGCGCCCGCCGACGGGGGTCCTGACAACAAGCTGGAGGCGGATTTTATCGTTATACACCCAGCGGAATTTGGCGGCGTGGTTTATCAGTTGATCGGCGGCGAGCATCAGAAAATCTCCGAACATTATCTCCGCGACAGGCCGAAATCCCCTCATGGACAATCCGATAGCTGTTCCAACCAGGCCGGCTTCGGAAACAGGCGTTGTAAAAGTTCTTTCCGGAAAACGGGAAGAAATTCCCTTAGTAGCCTTGAAAGCCCCGCCGTAGGGATCGCTGATATCCTCGCCGATCAGGATAACCTCCGGATTGGATTCCATAATGGAATGTAACTCCTTATTCAGCGATGAGAGATAGGTTGTTTTATTTGAATTCATAGACAGGGCCTTCTAGCGCCTTTTCTTTGGCGGCGCTAACCAGCTCTAAAGCTTTTCTCTCTATCTGGTTAAATTTATTTTCATCAAGCATGCCTTGCATTGTTTTAAACGGGTCCTGTTCCCACGCTTTTTGAATTTCATCCTTGCTTCTTGAATCGTCTCCCTTGCTGTGGGGACCGAGCCTTACCGTATTTACAAGCAGGCAATATGGGCGGCATTCCGAGCGCACGGCGTCTACCAGTTTTGAAGCCGAGGATAATACTTTAAGCACGTCGATCCCCTCAATCTCTTCAACGGGTATGCCAAATGCCTCCGGCCGTCCGCGCACTTGCCCGGCGATCGTCAAGGTGTTCGGCGTGCTCTGGGCATAACCGTTATTGTCGATAATAAATAATACCGGAAGCTTCCAGAGGGAGGCCATATTAAATGATTCGTAAACTGCGCCTTCGCCGAGGGCGCCGTCGCCTAAAAAAACAACAACAACCGATTTGGAATTTTTCAATTTCTCCGCGAGGGCCATCCCCGTTGATACGGGCGCAATACCTCCGAGGATGCCATTCGAGTAAAAATTGCCGTATTGCAGCTGCTGGCTTCCGCCGCGGCCGGCGCATACGCCGGCCGGCTTACCCATTATTTCCAGATAAAGCCTTTCGATCTCGCCGCAATACGATAAAAAATGGCCGTGACTGCGGTGGTTACTGAATATGACGTCCTTATCCCTGTCAACCGAAGAGACGATGCCTACCGCAGACGCCTCCTGCCCAAGGCAGGTATGGGTAGTCCCGGTCAAGACCCCTTTATCAAACATCTCGAGAAGAGAGAGTTCGAATTTCCGGATAGAGAACATGAGCGCGCATAGTTCTTCAAGGGAAGAAGAGCGGCCGCAGACCGGCAGGCGAACAGGAGGGGTTTTATCCATATTTGCCTTCATGAAACTATCCCTTCTATCTCCTTAATTAAACTTGCGAGAAAATCGGCAGCATACCAGCCGTCCATAAGAGTGTGGTCGTAGCTTAAAGTCAAGGTTGTTGCGGGCGACTGCACCACCTTGCCGTCGAATAGACTAAGGATGTTATGCTCTCCGGCAATGGCTAATATCGCCGACTGGAACCTGTCCTGCAATGCGGCAAATCGCGTTACGACATTG
>Ga0315276_10002878_pt1 | contig 15739 bp, 15 predicted proteins | sample YL17G05_0_MG_FD_204542 | JGI IMG/M metagenome (GOLD analysis project Ga0315276, IMG submission 204542) | Sediment microbial communities from Yellowstone Lake, YNP, Wyoming, USA - YL17G05_0 | ecosystem: Environmental > Aquatic > Freshwater > Lake > Sediment | place: USA: Wyoming | collected... | reverse complement strand
ACTCACGACGCGCGTACCCGCCGGGGGGGCCCGCCCCCGGGGGGGGGGGCGGCGCCCCCTCGGCGCGCTACACTCGTATCATTCATCCTGTGGATGAGACAGTGGAGATCCTCATCACAAGTTCATCTCACGCGGAGTATTGGTGGGACGCTCCCGGGGGGGCCTATTCGGCCCCCCCCGCCGCGTGGGCGCCCCCCCAAGAGGATAGCCGTCCCTGAAGGATCCCTCAGATCTTCAGAGGTGGTTTCCGGAAAATAGGGGGAGATTTATCCCGCTACCGCCTTCTTCACCGGGGGCTTCAGCAGGAACCATGCGACAGCGCACCCGATGAGGGCGAGCGCCAGCACGTACGGGAACACGCCGAGGAGTGACCCGCTCGTGGTCTGGATGAACCCGGCCAGGGTCGGCCCGGCGAGGGCCCCGGCACCATAGGCAAGGAAGAGTATCCCGTAGCACCGCGGGTAGTCGCAGGTGCCGAAATAGGAGGCGCAGGCGGTGGGGGCGATCGCCAACCAGCCGCCAAAGCAGACGTACAGGATGGCGAATGCCAGGATGAAGATCCCGGCGCCCGGTGCCTGCCACAACAGGAGAGAGGCGAGCGCAATCAGGACAAAGGAGATCATGGCCGTGTTCCTCGGGTTGAGCCGATCGGTGAGGGCGCCAAAGACCGGCCTCCCTCCGCCATTGAAGATGGCGAAGAACCCTGCCGGAGCGAGCATGAAGATCGTTACCACCTGCAGCTGTTTTGCCATGTCAGAGACAATGCCGATAGCCATAAGGCCGGCGAGGCAGCCGATGAAATAGCAGATCCAGAGCGCGTAGAAGGAGGAGGTCCGGAGCATCTCGGACCGGGTCATATCGCACGCCTGGGCCTCGCCGGGCTTCGGGGCTGGCGGGGTCCACCCCGACGGTTTCCATCCCGCGGGGGGGAAAGAGAGGGGCAGGGCAAGGAGGGCCATGATCACAATGAAGGATATCCCAAAGGCCTGCAGGGTGGTGATCACGCCCTGCTGCGCGATCATCCATTTCGCGATATCGGCAGTGAGCAGGGCGGACAGGCCGAATCCGAGCAGGGTCAGGCCCACGGCAAGCCCCTTGCGGTCAGGGAACCACCGGGCGGCAACCGCAACCGGCACCCCGTAGGCTATCCCGACGCCAAGACCACCGATACCACCGTACATGAGGATGAGGTGCCAGGGGGTGGTCGCCAGGGAGGCAAGCAGCCACCCGAGGCCGGTGAGGAATCCCCCGATGATGACGACCTTCTTTGGTCCCAGGGATTCGATGTACTTGCCGGTGAGAGGCATTGCAATCGCAAAGAGGGCAAGGAAGGCCGAGAAAGGCAGGTACATGTCCAGGGGTGTGACCGTCTGGCCAAGGGTGATCTTGAAGTAGTTCTCGAGAGGACCCTTGAACACGGACCAGGAATAGATGGTGCCGAGGCAGAGGTTGATGATCAACCCGCAGAGCACGAGCACCCACCGGCCCGTTTCGGGCTTCATGCCGACGACCTTCAGTGTCTCCATTGTCTCACCCCGGGGGCCGGTCCTGCCATCCCCGTGTCTCCGGGAAAGGCATCAGCAGGCTGCACCACATTTTTCATGATTAATCATTTACATTATGTCTCATCAAGGTTGCGATCGGGATACAGAGGAGAGGCGGGTGGAGGCCGGTTGAGAAGGGAATCAGGGGAGAGAACGTTTTCTGGCCAGGCGATCCTTTGCCGGAAAAGGTGCGGGTGAGATTATCCCCATGGGGATGGATCGGGAGGGGGCCAGCCCCCTCCCCTCGCCCTCCTCCGGTGAGGATAGCCCCTTCATGACGGTTCCTGCGTGGCGAGAGGTAGAATCCTGCACTGCACCGTAATCACTACAAAAAAGGGGGTGTGTTCTTCCTTTCAGAGCGCCCGGACCAGGGATTCTCGGGTGATGATCCCTATCAGGCGCCCCTGGTCGGTGACCGGGAGGGCCGAGATCTGCTTCTGCAGCATGAGGTCCACGGCAACGGAGAGGGGTACGCTCCGCTCGGTTGCGATCACGGGCGCCTTCATGATGTCGCGCACGATCAGGTTCCGGATGCGGTGGTCCTGGTACTTGCTGTCCACCACCTCCCGGAAGGCGGCAAGGGAACGGGCCACGTCCGTCTCGGTCACCATGCCGACGATGGAATGGTTGTCGGTGACCACGAACCGGTGGACCTTCTCGTCCAGCATCCGGCGACGGAGGTGGACCACCCTCTCTTCGGACTGGATCGTGTAGGCCCGCTCCATCATGCTGTCCAGGCTTCCGGAGGGGCGCAGCACCTTCAGGAGGTCCCCGTACCCCACCTGCCCGATCAGGCGGTGGTTAGGGTCAAAGACCGCCACCAGCTTGTGGTGCTGGAGGAGCGGCACCAGGATGTCCACGGGCTGGTCGGGGTACACGGAGGTGAAGTTGTCGTCTGCATAGCTGGCCACGTGGATCTTGGTGGGTGCAATGGCCACGTTCTTCCGGGACCCCAGCACCTCGGCGATGGCCCGGCGGGAGATGGTGCCGGTCACCTTGCCGTTCGCCGTCACCAGCAGGGGATCGATCCCTTCGTCCAGCATCTTCTCCAGTGCCTCGGTGATCGTTGCAGACTTCGCAATGGCCACAGGGCGGGCCATAATCTCCTTGACTGTGGTGCTCTTGTTCATTTTGCCACTTCCCGGATGATGTCATCCCTCGTCACGATTCCCATCAGGTCCCTGCCGTCCGCCACCACCACCGAGGTGATGTGATGGTTCCGCATCAGGGCCACCGCCTCGGTGATGGGGGCACCGGGTGCGATGGTAATGACCGGCCGGGACATGATATCCTCTGCCACGGCGGAGACGTCCCTCACGTAGCGGTACTGCTTCCGGCCGCCGCTCTCCTGCCTCCGAAGGACCGTGACATCCTTCTCGGGAACCCCGATGTTCACATCGGTGTACTCAAAGAATGCGATGTTGGACTCCGCGATGATCCCTGCCAGGGTGCCGTCATCGTTCACGACCACGATCCGGTCGTTCCGTTCCCTCATCAGGTCGATGACGTGGTCCAGGGAGTGGTACCGGTTGGCGGTGACCACGTCCCCCATCATGTCCTTCGCGGTGTTGGGGAGGTGGTTCACCGACTCCGATTTCAGGACATCGGTCTTGGTGACGATCCCGACGAGTGCTCCCTTCTCCACCACCGGAAGGCCGCTGATATCCCGGGACAGCATCAGGGACGCCACATCCCTGATGGGGGTGTGTGGCGAGATGGATATGGGATCCGGTACCATCAGCACGTGCACCGGGATCCGGTCAATAGGCCTGCGCCGCCAGATGGGATCGGTCTGCCGGAGCCGGTAGGCAATATCCTTCTTGGTGATGATCCCGGCCAGCCGGGTGCCATCCATGATGGGGAGCCGGGAGATTTTATGCTTCAGCATCAGGTTGCGGGCATGGGCCACCGTGTCCTGGGCGGCCACCACAAATACCGGCTGGGACATGACATCAGATGCCATCATCGGTCCTCACCTCCGTGAAAATGCCTTCACCAGGTCGAATTCCGTGATAAGCCCCACGAGCCGCGCGTCCTCTATCACCGGGAGGGATCCCACGTTCTTCTGGAGCATCTCCCGTGCAGCATCGTTGATGGACCGCTCCGGGCTGATCGTGTGAAGATCCCCTGAAACGAGCGTCCGGACCGGGAGCGACATCACCTCGGCCACGTTCCCGGTCACCAGCTTCTGGAAGACCTGCCCGGTGCCCAGGTACTTCATGACGTCGGTGGTGGTGATGATGCCCAAGAGCACGTCATCCGCGACCACCGGGAGGCGCCGGAACCGGTGCCCGATCATCAGGCGGGTGGCGGCCCCGATGGGGCTCTCCGGGGTCGTGACCGTGAGGGCCGTGGACATCACCTCCTCCACTGTCGCGGACCTCTTTTCAGTGGAAAGGACCTTCATCATGTCCCGCTCGGTGACGATCCCTTCCAGGATCCCCCCCGCGGTGACGATGGGGAGTCCCCCGACCTTCTTCTCCACGATCAGGTCGGCCACCTCCTGGATGCGGGCGTCCCCGCTGACCGTCACGACCTGGGAGGTCATGATCTCCCGGACAGACTCGTTGATGGCGGCCAGCAGGTTGCCGGCGTGCTTCTTCTGGACCAGGTTGTAGCGGCTGCCCCCGCCCATCAGGTCCATGATATCCCCTGCGGTGACGATCCCGCGGAGCTTGCGTGTGCCCGGATCGGTGACCGGGAGCCTTCGGAACCCGCATTCGGTCATCTTCTCGATGGCCCCCATGATGCTCGTGGTGGGAGGGACCGAGACCACCGACCGTGTGGCAATGGCCATCACCTCCCCCTCGCGCTGGGCGATCCGGGACTCGAAACTGACCGGGCCCCGGTCAAATTTTCCGGGCATCTTCAGCAGCCGGTCCCCCTGTTTGGTGATACGGTTTTCACGGTTCATGGATCAACCTCCTCCCTTCTCCCACCCCTTCACCCGGAGCCCTTTCAACACGTCGTGACGGTCAATGATCCCCACCAGGGCGCTGCCGTCCAGGACAGGCATCCGGGAGATGTCGTGTTTCACCAGACGTTCTGCGGCAGCCGACGCCCGCTCCTGGGGTGCGGCCGTGACCACCTGGTGGGTCATCACCTCCTCGATGGAAACGGTGCCGGCCTGGCTGAGGGCTTTCCTCACCCGTCCCGCATTCAGGAGATCCCGCCGGGATACGATCCCTGCCAGCTTCTTCTTCCGGACCACGGGAAAGGCGGAAAAGCCGCTCTCCATCATCAGGCTGTGGATGTGGGTGATGGGGTCCCCCGCCTCGCAGGTAACCACCTTCCGGGTCATGTGGTCAGCGACGGTGCCCGAGATCTCGTTCCGGGTGATCAGGATGGGGAAGATCTCGGAGAGGAACACTCCTCCCACCATGACCCCGTCCGGCCCGACCACCGCAGCGCTGTCGGTTGTCGCCCCCCGGATCACGAGGGCCACCTGCTCCAGCGTGTCCTCCGGCCTGACCTGCGGGGCTACCTTCAGGTAGCCTTCCACCGTCACATTGGACTTCGTGTCCGTGATGCGGAGGGCATCGGTGAGGTCGATATAGCCTGCGAGCCTTTTTTTCGCATCGTGGACGTACACTTCCCGGTACGTGTCGTCCCGGAGCATCTTCCGGGCCCTGGTCATGTGATCGGTGAGTGCGAGTCCGGGAATCTGGGTCATCACGTCCCGGGCATTCCTCATGTGAGGCGGTCCTCCTCGCGGCACGAGGGGCAGAGCATCCCGGTATCGACACGCCGGAGGTCATCAGACATCTTGCCGCATCGCCCGCAGACGCCCATATCTCCCAGGTCCTCCCGGTTTACGTCGATCATCTCTGCCATGATCTCGTTCATCTCGCTTGCCACGCGGAGGATATCCCTCACAGTGACGATCCCGACCACCTTCTTCTTCTCCACGACCGGCAGTCTCCGCACGCTCTTTTTTACCATCAGCTGCGCGGCGTCCCCCACGGTCTTGTCCGCGCTGATGGTGATGAGCGGGGTGGACATCACCTCATGTACCTTCACGTCCCCTGGCTTCAGATCCTTGGCAATGACCTTCCAGGCAAAGTCCTCCTCGGTCACGATGCCAATCGGGATCCTGTTGCGCAGCACAATGCAGCTGCCCACTTTGTCCCTGCGCATGGCGTGGGCGGCTTCCGTCACCGAGGCTTCGGAATCGATGGTGGTGGGGGGTGTGCGCATCACCTCCTTCAGGGGAACGCGTGTCTCAAATCTCATGCTCTCACCCCTTCCCCGACAGCCACCTCCCTGCAGCGGGGGATGGCGGAACGGGGCGGGAAAATTTTCCATTCCTACTATGTCCCGGGGGTATAAAAGAATTCTTCCGGCGGACAGGAAAAAAGGGAGAGATCTCCCGAGAAACCGGTCCGGGCGCGGGACATAAGCATATATATCGGTCGGAAGAGATTTTGTACAGCGCAACCTCTCGCGCTGCACGGGGACAACGGATGAGTTTCCTTATAAAGACACGGAAGAGGATCTCACGGTTTTTAAAGGTCTTCTTCAGGAAGCGGAGGGCGAGAATCGGCATCTACGGCCCCCCGAACGCAGGCAAGACCACTCTTGCGAACCGGATTGTCCGGGACTGGACCGGCGACGCCATGGGCCCGGTGAGCGAGATCCCGCACGAGACCCGGCGGGCACGCAGGAAGGAGAACATCACGATCACAGGCCTGAACGGCAACTCGGTCGATATCGATATCGTTGATACCCCGGGGGTCACCACCAAGATCGACTACCGCGAGTTCATGGAGTATGGCCTGGAGCACGACGAGGCCGTGAAGAGGGCGAGGGAGGCCACCGAGGGTGTTGCGGAGGCGATGCACTGGCTCCGGGAGGACATTGACGGCGTGATCTACATGCTGGACTCCACCCTGGACCCCTTCCTTCAGGTGAACATCATGATGGTCGGGATCATCGAGAGCCGGAAACTCCCCGTGATCATCGTGGCCAACAAGATCGATCTTCCCGATGCATCCCCGGGCAGGATCAAGTCCGCGTTCCCCCAGCACCCGGTCGTCCCCATCTCCAGCCTGGAAGGGTCCAATGTCGAGCAGCTCTACGAGCAGATGACGGAGCTCTTCGGGTGAGGTGCCATGATGCAGGGTGTCCAGATTGACCTGATCTCCGAGGAGCGCCTCGCCAGCCTCACCACCCCGGAGAAGATACGCCTCATCCTGGATGGCGTGAAGCAGGGCAACATCGTGGTCCTGGAGAAGGGCCTTGCCCCGGAGGAGGCCTCCAAGCTCATCGAGGTGACCATGATGGAGATCTCCCCGGACGGCTTCTCCGGGATAGAGATGGAGACCTACCCGGCGAAGGAGGCCGGTGCGGGCCTCGCCGGCTTCCTCTCCCGGATCGCGGGCAAGCGGCCCGGGTCCCGGCTCACCGTCATCGGCCCGGCCAACCAGATCCGGATGATCAAGAAGGAGAAGGATCTCATCAGCGCCTGGGTCTCTTCAAGGTGAGGGATGCCCCACAAGTGCACCAAGTGCGGAAGGGAGTTCGAAGACGGGTCCACGGATATCCTGAAGGGATGCCCGAGCTGCGGGGGCAAGAAGTTTCTCTATGTCCGCTCCGACGAACGGCACCGGGACGTGCTGGAGGAGAAGACCATCTCGCAGATCGCCGAGGAGTCCAGGCAGGAGGTTCTGGAGGTGACCCCCCATCCGGGAGCCGGGGTGGAGGTGTACAAGCGGGTGGAGTCCATCCGGATCGTGGGGCCGGGCTCCTACGAGCTGAACCTGGAGAAGATGGCCGAGTCCGGGGAAGTCGTCATCGGGATCGGGATGGAAGGGAAGTACGCGGTGGACATCATCTCCATGGTGAAGCCCGACAAGAAACCGAAGAAGAAGGGCAAAGGGAAGAAGAAGGGGAAGGCCTGAATTCTTCCGTAACCGTTTTATTCTCTCTTTTCCGGAGATTCCCTGTCAACCGACATGAAGGGACTATCCTCACCGGGGGAGGGCGACGGGAAGGGGCAGAGCCCCCTCCCGACCCTATCCCCACGAGAGGATAGGATGAGCCCTGGTAACTCCGCTATTCTCCGGATACGTGCGCATAGATTGTTAAGAGGAGACAACCAACGGTATCCCGCTGAAGCACCGTGGTGGTGGTGTGACCGAAAAGATTCACTGGGCGGATGTCTGTGCAGGCGAGGTGCCCGGGGACATGGTGCACCGCGTGGCCACCGGTATCACTCCTTCCGGGCCGATCCACATCGGCAACATGCGGGAGGTGCTCACCGGGGACATGGTGTACAAGGCCCTCCGGGACAGGGGCGTGCAGGCCGAGCTCCTCTATGTTGCCGATGACTTTGACCCGCTGCGGAAGGTGTACCCCTTCCTCCCGGAGAGCTATGCCGAATACGTGGGCCGGCCCATCTCCGACATCCCCTGCCCCTGCGGCGACCACGTCAGCTATGCGGCCCATTTCCTCAGCCCGTTCCTCTCGGCGCTCAAGGAGCTGGACATCACCCCCCGGGTGTTCTTCTCCAGCAGGGAGTACCGGACCGGGGCCTACACCGCGGAGATTGCGGCCGCGATGAGCCACGCGGCCGAGATCCGGAGGATCCTGGAGCGGGTCTCGGGGAGGACCATGCCCGCGGACTGGTCGCCCTTCTATCCCGTCTGCAGTGTCTGCAAAAAGATCAGCCAGGCCCGGATCCTGGAGCATGACCTGGTGCGCCACATGGTCCGCTACCGCTGCGCCTGCGGGAACGAGGGCACTGCCGATTACGCGAAAGGAGAGGGGAAGCTGGTCTGGCGGGTGGACTGGCCCATGCGGTGGGCCCACTTCGGGATCACGGTCGAGCCATTCGGCAAGGACCATGCCACGGCCGGGGGTTCCTATGACACGGGAAAGGAAATCGTGCGGAAGGTGTACCACTGCGATCCCCCCCACCCGGTGGTGTACGAGTGGATCAGCCTGAAGGGCAGGGGGGCGATGCACTCCTCCAAGGGGGTTGTTGTCACCATCAACGAGATGCTGGAGATCGTGCCCCCCGATGTCCTCCGGTACCTCATTGCCCGGTCCAAGCCGGAGAAGGCCATTGACTTTGATCCCGGCATAGGGCTCACCTCCCTGATCGACGAGTACGACCGGGTCTCCCACGAGGGCAGCAGCCGGGAGTTTCAGCTCTCGAAAGTCGCTTCGATACCGACCCGGATCCCCTTCCGGCACATGGTCACCGTGGTCCAGATCGCCCACAATGACCGGGGAGTTCTCCAGTGCCTGGCCCGGAGCGGGTACGACATCTCCCGTGCCGAGAACGTCCTTGCCCAGGCGGAGAGGGTCCGGGCCTGGCTGCGGAAGTATGCCCCGGACCAGGTAAAGTTCTCGGTGAAGGACCAGCTCCCGGCCCGGCTGAAGGAGGTCCCCCGGAAGGATCTGGAAGCCCTGCGCAGCTATACCGAGTTCCTGGAGCGGATGGAAGGGTGGGGGGCCGAGGAGATCCACAACGGCGTGTACGAGGTGGCGAAGGCCGAGGGGGTGGACCCGAAGCAGATCTTCGAGGCGGTGTACCTGGCATTCCTGGGGCAGCACCGGGGGCCCCGCCTCGGGTGGTTCCTGGAGGCCCTGGGCCGCGACGCCGTTATGCGCCGGCTCCACGAGGCAGGGATCCTCTGTGTATAACCGGGGATGCGAGCTCTGCCACCAGGGGGCGAAGATGGTCCTCTTTGTCACCGGGAGGTGCCACCGGGGCTGCTGGTACTGCCCCATCGCCGCCGACCGCAGCGGCGGGGACGCCATCGTTGCCAATGACCGGAGGGTGGAGAGGGAGGAGGAGATCCTCCGGGAGGGTGAGGTGATGTCGGCCCTTGGGTCCAGCATCACCGGCGGGGAGCCCCTCCTCGTCACGGACCGGGTGGTGCGCATCTGCGGGATGCTGAAGGACCACTTCGGCAGGGACCACCATATCCACCTCTACACCGGCATGGCCCCGGGGCCGGATACCCTGGATGCTTTCCGGGGGCTGGTGGACGAGATCCGCCTGCACCCGCCGGAGGACCACTGGCCCTCCATTCTCGGGAGCCCGTTCCTCCGGTCTGTGGAGGCCGCGAGGGGGAAGGGATTCACTGCCGGCTTCGAGGTGCCCTCGCTCCCCGGGCTGGACCGGCTGGCCCCGGCCCTTCCCTCCCTGGATTTCCTGAACGTGAACGAGCTGGAGTGGGGCGAGATCTCCGCAGGGGAAATGCGACGGCGGGGCTACACCCTGTCCGATACCCTCCACAACGCCGTCCGGGGGGCGCACCGCTGGGCCCAGGGGATCCGGAAGCAGCCGAAGGTCCACTGGTGCACGTCGGCCTCCAAGGACGCAGTCCAGCTCCGGGAACGGCTGAAGAGGATAGCCCGGAACACTGCCCGGCCCTTTGACGAGATCACGGAGGACGGGACCGTGATCTACGGTGTGGTGGAGGGTGCCCCTGCTGCTGCGGACTGGCTCTCCCCGGGAAGGTTTGATGCCGTGGACGGCCGGCTGGAGTGCTCCTCGCGCGAGCTGCGCCGGTTGCGGCGTTCCCTCCCCGGGAAAAAGTATATCGTGGAGCGGTACCCCAACAGGGGTGTGGTGGTGGAGGTGACACCCCTGTGACGCTCCGGGACGCCATCGACGCCCTCTACGAGCGGTACCTCCGGATGCAGGTGCGCCATGTCCCCCTCCACATTGCCATCATCCAGGACGGGAACCGCCGCTATGCCCGGGACCAGGGGATCCGGACCAGCGACGGCCACCGGGCTGGAGCGGATACCACCGAGCGGATGCTGGACTGGGCCCGGGAAGCGGGGGTGAAGTACATCACCCTCTACTCCTTCTCCACCGAGAACTTCCGGCGGAAGGACGACGAGGTCTCCCACCTCTTCGCCCTCTTCAAGGAGAAGTTCACCCGGGTCATTGACGACGAAAGGATCCACCGCCACCAGATCCGGGTCCGGGTCTTCGGGGACCGCACCATGCTTCCTTCGGATCTCCTGGAGCGGGTGGAGGCGGCGGAGCAGGCGACCCGCCACTACCGCAACTTCTTTTTGAACATTGCTCTCGCGTACGGGGGCAGGAACGAGATCGTCTGCGCCGCACGGTCCCTGCTCCACCAGGTTGAGGAGGGGAAGATCCCTGCGGAAGCCATTGACCCCGGCATGGTGGAGGAGCACCTGTACAGCGGACAGCACCTCCCGCCCGTTGACCTGATAGTCCGGACCGGGAACGAGCAGCGCACCTCCAACTTCCTGCCATGGCTGGCGAACGGCAAGGAGAGCACCGTCTACTTCTGTGCCCCCTACTGGCCGTCCTTCCGGAGGATCGACTTCCTCCGGGCCATCCGGCTCTACGACCAGCGGATGCGCCTCCAGGCAGGCGAGCGGGCCGCGACCCCCTCCCGGTGACCGGGTCCTCCCGTCAGATGCCGAACCGCCGCTTCCGGGACTGGTAGTCCCGCAGGGCCCGCAGGAAGTCCACCCGGCGGAACCACTGCCAGTTCACGTCCGAGAAGAAGAGCTCCGAGTACACCGACTGCCAGATCAGGAAGTCGGTCAGGTGGGACTGGCCGGTCTTCACCACCAGGTCCGGGGCGTACCGGAACGTCAGGTAGCGGTCGAAGAGCCCCTCGTCCACGTCGCCGGCCGTGACGCCGTCCCGGGCCATGCCCCGGATGCAGGCCGCGATCTCCTCCCGGCCGGAGCTGCCGATGGCCACGGTGACGCGGCTCCCCTTCCCCAGCACCTCCTCCTGGCTCCCCACGTGGAGGTGGAGCTCGCCCAGGTCCGCTACCCGGCAGATGAAAGGCAGGAAGGGGTCGATCCGGGCCGGGTCTTCCGTGCTGATGTGGAACGTGACCCCGCTGATCCCCATCTCCAGGCACCAGCGGGTCACCTCGGCCAGCTTCTCCGGGGCGTCCCGCATGTCCTGCTCGGTGATCATGAAGCAGAGGTGCTCGGGGAGCACCGTGAGGCGCCGGGCCAGGAGCCGTTCGTACAGCCAGTAGATCATCGGGCCAACCCCAGGAGCGTGTCTTCATCCAGGGTATTCAGGAGATCTTCCGGTGTGCACCAGCCCCGCCGGGCCAGGATCACGCCGTTTCCCATGTGGTTCAGCTCGGCGGCGCCGTGGGCATCGGTGCCGATGGCCAGCTTCACCCCTGCCTCCCTGGCCTGCCGGATCGGGGCGTCGTCCAGGTCCATGCGCCAGGGGGACGCGTTGATTTCGAGCGCGGTGCGGGTATCTGCCGCCGCACCGATGACCCGGTCCAGGTCCAGGTCAAAGGGTTCCCGGCTCCCCAGCAGACGGCCGGTGGGGTGGCCGATGATGTCCACGTGGTCAGAGGCCATGGCCGAGATGACCCGGCGGGTCATCACGTCCTTCTCCTGCCGGAAGGCCGAATGGACCGAAGCAATGACCAGGTCCAGGTCGTCCAGCACGGGGCCGGGGAGTCCCAGGGTGCCGTCAGCCAGGATGTCCACCTCGATCCCGTGGAGGAGCCGGCAGGGAGAGGCCCGGTTCACCTGCTCGATCTCCCGCGCCTGGGCCGCGACCCGGTCCGGGTCCAGGCCATGGGCAACCCCCAGGCTGGCCGAGTGGTCCGAGACCAGCAGGTACCGGTATCCCCGGCTTTCGCCGGCCCGGGCCAGCTCGGAGAGGGACAGGGTGCCGTCGCTGGCAGTCGAATGGACGTGGAGATCGCCCCGGATGGCGCCGGGGGTGACGAGGCGAGGGAGGTCGTGGGCCAGCGCCCGGGCGATCTCGCCCCGGTCCTCCCGGAGCTCCGGCGGGATCCAGTCCATTCCCAGGAACGCAAAGAGGGACTCCTCGTCCGCGAACTCCCGGAGACCCCCGCCGTCCCGGTCGTTGATCCCGTACTCGTTCAGCCGCAGCCCCCTCGTGATGGCCATCTCCCGCAGCCGGATGTTGAACTCCTTGGATCCCGTCAGGTACACGAGCATGGAGCCGAACTGGCGGGCCGGGGTGAACCGGATGTCCACCCGCTGGGGCCCCACCCGAACAGAGGTCTTCCGGTCACCCTCGTCTATCACCTCGTCGGCCACTCCCCGCAGCCGGGGGTTCACCTGGGGGGCGGGCTCCCGGGAGACGATGTCCACGTCCCCGACCGTGGAACGGCCCCGGCGGTAGGACCCTGCCACCTCGTACGTGCCCGGGGTGAGGGCGGCCGCTACCCGGGCCACCACCGCCTCTGCCTCGGCCCGGTTCATCCGGGTGGCCCGGCTCCGGTACTGGGCGATGGATCGCAGGAACTCCTGCTCCTTCTTCTCGCCGAATCCCCGGATGGCGCGGATGCGCCGGCCCCGGGCCGCCCGCTCCAGCTCGTCCACCGACGTGATCCCGGCCTTCATCCAGAGGGTCTGGACGGTCTTTGGCCCCACCCCGTCCAGGTCCAGGAGCTGGATCAGGGTCCCCGGCACCAGGGCCTTCAGGGCTTCCAGCTCCGGGTGGGTACCTGTCGCGGCCAGGGCATGGATCTTCTCGGCCAGGGCCTTCCCGATCCCCGGGATCACCGTCAGTTCCTCCTTCGTGAGGCTGCCCGCGTCCCGGGGAAGGCGGGTGATCTCCTCGGCGGCGCGGTAGTAGGCCCGGACCCTGAACCCGTCCTGGCCCGTGATCTCCAGGAGCTGGCCCAGAAGCGTGAGGGCGTCCGCCACCGCGGCGTTGGAGGCTTCCATCGTATACCCTTGGCCTTCCGGGGTCATTAAACCGGTGAGGTAAATGTCCCCGCACCGCCCGGGGCGGATTCTGCTGTTGAAATGAGCATTCTCTATCGGAAATTTCAGGGTTAGGTTTCACAGACTGATGAGTGGGGAAACGCTCCAGGGGGGGCCTTGCGGCCCCCCCGCCGCGTGGGCGCCCCCCCTGTGAGGATAGTTCTCCACGCTGGTTTTACCGAAGATCGGACCATCCTCCCCGGGGGACGCCCACACGGCGGGGGCGGAGCCCCCAGGAGCGTACCGGTCGTAGGAGGAGTACGGATTGCCTCCATGAGGTAGGTTTAGTGAATGCACCAGAGGTAACCGCGGCGTGGGGGGGGGGCCGCCCAAACCCATATCACAGGGCAGGGTGAATCCCGGTATATGCAGACCTCTCTCCGCGAGGACATCCTGGAGGCGATCCTCTGCCTTGCCGGTGAAGGGGGCGGCCCGGTGCCCGTGGCCGAGATCGCCGCGCAGCTCCGGGCAGAAGCCGGTATCCTGGATCCGGTCCTCGCAGAGATGGCGCGGGGGGGGGAGGTGACCCTGAAGGGAGATACCGCCACCCTGACCGGCGCAGGGATGGACAGGGCACGGGGGGTGGCCCACCGGCACCAGGTGCTGCAGTGCTTCCTCTCCGAACGGCTGGGGATCGACGGGACCTCTGCCGACCGGGAGGCCTGCCGGCTGGAGCACCAGGTCTCGGATGATACCATCGACCGGCTCTCCGCGTTTCTCGAAGGGGGAGGTCGGGGCCCCCGGTTCCGCGGCGGGAGCATCAGGGGGGAGGGGAGCCGCCCGCTCACCGAGTGTGCGGAGGGAGAGAAGGTCACGGTGGAGATGATCCGCGGATCCCACAACCTCCCGCGGCTCCTGGACCTGGGGGTCCTGCCCGGGGAACCCCTGGAGATACGGCAGCGGCTCCGCAACCGGGCGGTAGTGGTCCGGGTCAAGGAGTGCGACATCGCGCTCTCGCCTGAGGTGGCATCCTCGATCCTCGTGGTGAGGGCCGCATGAGGATCGCGCTGATCGGCAATCCCAACGTGGGGAAGTCCCTGATCTTCACCCAGCTCACCGGTGTCGGCGTGGAAATCTCCAACTACCCGGGCACCACCATCGCCATGAAGAGCGGGACCACCTGTGTCCAGCGGGACATCCATGAACTGGCCGATCTCCCGGGCATCTACACCCTGGACGGGACCTCGGACGAGGAGGTGCTGGTCCGGCAGGAAATCGCACGGGGAGGTGTGGACGCTGCCATCGTGGTCATGGACGCCACCCACCTGGAGCGGAACCTGTACCTCTTCCTCCAGGTGGCCGAGACGGGCATCCCAATCGTGGCCGTCGTGAACATGATGGACGAAGCCGAGGCCATGGGGCTCCAGGTGGATTCCGACCGCCTCTCGGCCATCCTGGGGGTGGAGGTGATCCCTGCAGTGGCCATCCAGGGGCGCAACATTGCCGACATCATGCCCCGGGCGACCGGGAGGGCACGGCCGGCGGCTGTCCAGGTGCCTTATGACACCGACGTGGAGGCTGCCATCCGGTCCCTGGAGAAGACCATGGGGGCCACGCGGGTGCAGGCCATCTGGGCCCTGGAGGGTATCGGGGGATCGCCGGATATCCAGGAGTCGGGGAAGCTCCTGGCGCAGGAGATCGAGCCGCCGCACCGGATGACGATCCACCAGATCATCGCCGCCAACCGCCACCACCTGGCCCAGCGGATAGCCGCCCAGGTGGTGGGCCGGGGGGCACCTGCCCGCGGTCTGGACCTGGACCGCCTCCTGATGCATGCATGGCCCGGGGTGCCCCTCCTCCTCCTGATCCTGGGGGCCATGCTCCTGTCGGTCTTCCTCCTGGGGTCCGTTATGGAGGATGCCCTCACCGGAGCCTTCGAGAGTGCCGTCCTGGGCCCCGTCGGCCAGGCAGGCCTGCCCCCCCTGCCGGCAGCCCTCCTCACTTCGATCCTCCTCGCCGTGCAGGCGGGCTTGGGGATCGCCTTCCCCTTCGTTTTCCTCTTCTCGGTGCTGCTTTCAGTCCTTGAGGATACCGGCTACATGACCCGCGCCGCTTTCCTGGCCGACCGCGCCATGCACCGCGTCGGCATGCACGGGGGTGCCGTGATCCCCCTGATCCTCTCCTTCGGGTGCAACGTGCCTGCGGTGATGGCCATGCGCACGCTCAGGACCCGGCGGGAGCGCACTATTGCTGCATTCCTGGTCACCATGGTACCCTGTTCGGCACGGACAGTGATCATCGCCGGAATGGTCGCCGCATTCATCGGGATTGCCGCCGCCTTCTCTGTCTACCTGCTGGTGGCGGTATTCACCGTCGCGACCGGGATCCTCATCTCCCGTATCACCCCCGGCGAGCAGTTCGGCATGATCCTGGAGATCTCGCCGCTGCGGCGCCCTGACCCGAGACTGGTGATGGTCAAGTCCTGGCACCGGGTCAGGGACTTCATCTTCCTCGCGTTTCCCGTGCTCCTG
>Ga0315276_10002874_pt1 | contig 15743 bp, 12 predicted proteins | sample YL17G05_0_MG_FD_204542 | JGI IMG/M metagenome (GOLD analysis project Ga0315276, IMG submission 204542) | Sediment microbial communities from Yellowstone Lake, YNP, Wyoming, USA - YL17G05_0 | ecosystem: Environmental > Aquatic > Freshwater > Lake > Sediment | place: USA: Wyoming | collected... | reverse complement strand
CATTGGTTTCGCTGAACGGCAGTTTCACGATTGCAGTGATTTTGCTTCCGGCCATAGCGAAAGGCACGGGCCGGCCGGAGTGGGCCTGTGAATTTACCGGAGTCGGGTGGTCCGGCATAACAAGTATTCGCCAGTTATCGTATTTTTGCAGGGCCTGGTAGACCGGCCCGACTATGTATTTATCAATCTGCTCAACAGCCTTTTTCTTTAATTCCGCGTTTCCCGCGTGGCCTGCCTCATCGGGGCCTTCAATATGGACAAGAACTATATCATATTTGTCAAGAGCTTCTATTGCAGCCTGTGCTTTTCCCTTGTAGTTTGTGTCCACAAAGCCGGTTGCCCCTTCCACCTTTATAAGGTCAAAGCCGATTAGTTTTGCAAGGCCCCTGACAAGGTCCACAGCGGTAATAGCGGCACCCTTCAAACCGAATCTGTTTTGAAAGCTTTCCATCGCAGCCTTTTTTCCCTGTCCCCACAGCCATATTGAGCTGACCGGGTTTTCACCAAGGTCACGTCTGACCTTGTTTATTTCGTGTTCTGCCAGCAGTTGTTTTGACCTTGCCATCAAATCGAGCAGTATCTCTGCGTTTTTACCTCTCGGCAGATTTTTTGCTATTTCCTGACCGATAATATCGTGCGGCGGCTCAGTATAAACGTCAAAGTCTATATCCTTTATTACGCACAGATGCCTGTAGCTTACACCGGGATAAAATTTGATATTATTGTTGCCGAAGACTTTATTTAAATCCTCTATGAGTTTTGCCCCTTCTTTTGTTGAGATATGTCCTGCGCTGTGGTCTGCCATTTTATCATCGGCTATAGTTACAAGATTGCACCTGAATACCCAGTCCGTTGGTTCAAGCTGGATATTCATAGCAACGGCTTCGATAGGTGCTCTGCCGGTATAGAATCTTTGCGGGTCGTATCCGAGCAGGCTCATCATTGCGACATCGCTTCCCGGCGTCATTTTTTCGGAGATTGTCCGCACCAGACCCTGCCGGCCGGTTTGACTTATAATGTCGATATTCGGTATTTCAGCGGCTTCCAATATGGTTTTGCCGCCGAATTGTTCGATAGGCTCATCAGCGGCTCCATCAGGCACTATGATTACAAATTTACTCAACGCCATCCTCCGGTATATCGACTATCCTTACGCAGACCGGTTTGTCTTTGACAATCTCGAGTTTACTGAAGTCTTCAAGTGCCGCGGTAATTTTTTTCTGCTGAGTCTGATGTGTTATCACAATGGCCGGCACTACGTTATTGGCATTATGTTCCTCGTGCTGAAGAACGCCTGAAAGGCTTATATCCTTGTTGGCGAGTATGGTGCAGATTTGGGCAAATACGCCGGGCTTATCAGTCACCCGCAGCTTTATGTAAAATCTGCTGACAAGTTCGTCGATTCGGCTAATGAGATTTTTGGTTTTATTTCTCGGCTCAAGCTTGAGATGTTTAAAAAGTTTTTTCGAATTTCCCATTGCAACTTCGATAATATCGGCCACCACGGCTGAAGCGGTAGGCATCATCCCTGCTCCTCTGCCGTAAAACATAGCCTGTCCGGCAGCATGGCCAAATATGCTCACCGCGTTGAATGGTCCGTCAACTCTTGCAAGTGCGTTGTCGGAGGCGATAAAGCAGGGGTGTACGCGAAGAGAAATTTTCCCATCATCCGCTCTTTGTCCGATTGCGAGAAGTTTCAGTGTATATCCCATCTCGCTGCCATAGTGGATGTCGGCGATGTCGATATTTTCAATACCCTCGATATAAATATCGTCGGGTATTATTTCGCAGCCGAATGCGATTGAGGTCAGTATGGCAAGTTTATGTGCGCTGTCAGAGCCGTTTATATCAAGAGTCGGGTCGGCTTCAGCGTATCCTTTTTCCTGTGCCTGTTTTAATGCGTCTGCAAACTGCATATTCTTTTTCGTCATATTGGAGAGGATGTAGTTGCAGGTTCCGTTGACGATTGCGTATATGGCCTTGATTCTGTTGGCGGCAAGTCCTGTTCTTATCGCGGATATTATCGGTATTCCGCCTGCGCAGCTTGCCTCGAATGCGATGCACTTGTCAGCCTTGTGCGCCGCCGCGTAAACTTCGTTTCCATGTTCAGCCAGCAGGGCTTTATTTGCCGTTACAACGTCCTTGCCGCTTGCGAGCAGTTTTAGCTGGATATCCTTTGCAGCTTTTGTTCCGCCGATAAGCTCAACTCCTATTTCGATACTCTTGTCTTCAAGGACGCTGCTGAGATTATCTGTCAGTATTCCCTGCGGCAGAGCAACTTTTCTTTTGCTCTTTGTGTCGATATCGACAACGCGGGCAAGCACCAGTCTTATGCCGGTTTTTGCTTCGATGTAATCGGCATCTTCCAGCAGGATTTTCGCAACGCCGCTTCCAATGGTTCCGAAACCTACTATCGCTATTTTTACAGTTCTTTCAGCCATAATTATTCCCAACTTGTGTAGAGGTAGAAGTTTACCGAAGGCGGGCTAAATCTGCAAGTAAAATCACATGTTATAATTGCAGCAGCAGGGGCTGTGAAGCCAGCAGGCGATTAAAGTTTTCTTCTTTAACAAATGCGGCAGGGCCTTTCGGGTTGTATTTGGTGAGCATTTTGATTGCCGCCTTGAACTTTTTTTCAAGTGGCGCTATAAGATGAATCCCGTTAGAGACAGGCCGCCAAAGGCGGCCGTCAGGCATCAGAGATGCCTTGTCTCTAACGGGATGAAGGTTCTCGATTTCCAGTTCATACGCGCAAAGAGCGAGTCTGTCTATAAGCGGTTTTTCTTCTTCGTATTTGCCAAGCTTATAATCGGCCTTGAAGCTCGATAGCATAATAGCCTGATTTTGACCGTAGAGCGGGTCGATGGCAAGCGGCATACCGGCGTATTGCAGATGGACTCTAATCTGGTGTGTTCTGCTTGTTTGTGGCCGGGCTGCTATGAGGCTGATGCTTCCGAAATCGGCGACAAGTTCCCATTTTGTCCGGGCTTCTTTGCCTTTTTTTAAATCCACCTCCATAATTTGTGGATTTTTTCTGTTCGGAGCTATTGGGGCATCGATTATACCGGTTTTTTCGGTTCGACTTTGCTCACCGCAGGCCGCCGGCGAGCCAGTTATTAGCGCCAAATATATTTTTCTGACCCGACCTTTCTCAAAATACTCTGACAGTTTTCTCTGCGCATCGGTGTTTTTTGCAAGGAGCATTATGCCGCTGGTGTCCTTGTCGAGCTGGTGAACAATTTTTAAACTCTGCTGGTCTTTTCTCTGATTGTGAAGGTAATTAATTAAATTAACCTTTCCGCTTCGGTCGTGTGTATCGCTTATTCCCGCAGGTTTGTTGATTGCGATAATATCACTGTCTTCATAAATTATTTCTATGTTGTCTTTTGACATTGATTGACTTTCTGTTAATGCCAGTTTGCGGTCTTTATTCTATCATTTCATTTTTTCTTTTCCCGCTTTTTCTTCTATGCTAAAATCCGAACAATTCCAGGCAAAATAACGTAATATTATGGTTTTACCGCTGGTATAATATAAGCTGGCAGAATAAATATTTATTTAATGTAACAATACTTAACTTGTTGAAAGGAAATGGTTTATGAATCGAAAAAAGACTTTAGCACTTGTTTTTGGGCTCGTACTTACTCTTCTTTTAAGTTCGTTTTGTTTTGCTGAACCTGCCGAAAGAAAGGACATTGAAACGCTTCGCAGCACGGGCCAGGTTTTCGCAGAAATAGCTGAGAAGGTTACGCCTGCGGTGGTGTTTGTCAGTGTTGAGCAGGAGGTTGTTCAGCAGATACCGGACATATACTTCGGAGACCCGTTAGACGGATTTAACGATGAATTTTTCAAACGTTTTTTTGGTCAGCCTTTTCCCCGTCAACGGCAGCAACAGCCTCGCCAGCAAAAGCAGATTCGCAAAGGGCAGGGCAGCGGTTTTATAATTTCTCCTGATGGATATATTCTTACTAATAATCATGTGGTGGAAGGGGCTGAAAAAATCGCTGTAAAACTTTCCGACGATAGAGAATTGTCGGCTAAAGTGGTCGGCACTGACCCTGATACTGATGTTGCCGTGATAAAGATTGATGCGAATAACCTGCCGACCGTCCAGCTTGGCGATTCTGACAAGCTCAAGGTGGGCGAGTGGGTTATCGCGATTGGCAGCCCGTTTGGTTTGAGTCATACGGTAACTGCCGGTATTGTCTCGGCCAAGGGCAGGAGCAGAATAGGCCTTAGCGAGTATGAGGATTTTATCCAGACCGACGCTGCGATAAATTTCGGCAATTCAGGCGGCCCGCTGCTTAATATCGACGGCAAAGCGATTGGCATCAATTCGGCGATTTACAGCCGCAGCGGCGGTTATATGGGTATCGGTTTTGCAATCCCTATCAATATGGCGAAATATGTTTACGAAGAGATAAAAGCTAAAGGCAAGGTAACCAGAGGTTATGTGGGAATTTACGGCGAGGATGTCAGTTCTGAAATGGCTGAGCATTTTGGCGTAAAAGACCGTAAAGGTATTCTGGTTAATAAAGTTATTGAGAACAGTCCTGCCAGCAAAGGCGGTATTGAAAAGGGAGATATTATCGTAAAAACGGATGGTAATACGGTTGGCGACTGGAACAGCTTCAGAAATGAGATAGCCAGAAAAGCTCCCGGCACGAAAATTAATCTTACGGTCATAAGAAACGGCAGCGAAAAAGACCTTGAAATAAAGCTTGAGGCGAAAGAGTCGAAGGCCGTTTCGGCCGAAGCCGAAGACAAAGGAGCAAAACAGCTTGGCATAAATGTTCAGGATTTGACGCCTGAGCTTGCCCAGCAATTTGGTTATACGAATGAAAAGAGCGGTGTTATCGTTTCCGGTGTTGACCCTGCTTCTTCTGCGGCAGATGAAGGAATAACCCCAGGCACTTTGATTACGGAAGTTGACCGCCAAAAGATTGAAAATACGCAAAACTTCTGGGAGCTTGTCAAAAAAGCTAAAGATTCTGTCCTGCTTTACATCAAGCAGAATACCGAGCAGGGCGAAATCTCAAGATATGTTGTAGTAAAATTCAGTAAATAGAAATTAAAGTTTCTCATTTTTAAAAATCAGCCGCTTTGCTCAGCGGCTGATTTTTTTATGCGATGTCCAGGTATTTCTTTAATGTTTTACACACCAGTGCGACTTCATCTTTGCTTAGGTTATTATAGAACGGCAGTGCGATAGTGCTTTTGCAAACCCCATCGGTGATAGGGAAATCGCCGTCTTTATAACCGAACTTTTCAACCATAAACGGCTGGAGCGTTACGGGCGGAAAATAGTTGCTTACCTGTATTCCCTCTGCCTGCATCGCATTTAAAATCGCATTTCTTTTTGAGCCGTAAGGATCTTTTAGTCTGACGACAGAGACAAACCAGCTTACTTTGCATCCCTTCGGCGCCTTTGGCACAATAATTCTCTTATCGTCGGCAAGGATTTCCTGATACCATCCCGCGACTTTTTGTCTTTTCTGAATGAATTCTTCAATTCTTTCGAGTTGCGATATTCCTAAAGCCGCGTTAATATCGCTTAGCCTGAAGTTATATCCCAATCTTTCGTGAGCGAGCCATCCGCTGCCTTTGCCTCGTCCCTGGTTTCGCAGCGATGTGCACATATCGGCGATTTCTTCATTATCTGTTACAATCATTCCGCCTTCGCCTGTGGTTATCTGTTTGTTTGGATAAAAGGCGAACGTGCCGACAGTGCCGAAGGTGCCTGCCATTTTTCCGTTTAGCTGCGAGCCGAGCGCTTCGCAACTGTCTTCAATGACAGGCAGATTATGTTTTTTCGCGATTTTACAGACTTCGTCCATACCCGCAGGATTTCCGAAAACGGCCACAGGCAGGATGGCCTTTGTCTTTTTTGTGATTTTTTCTTCGATTTTTTTAGGGTCGATATTGAGGTTTTCCGTGTCGATATCTACAAATACCGGCTTTGCGTCAACCATCAGGATGCAGTTTGTTGACGCGATGAAGGTAAATGGCGTGGTGATTACTTCGTCGTCTTTACCTATTCCTAATGCCTTGACGCACAAAAACAAGGCACTTGTGCCGGAGTTGACGCTGACGGCGTATTTTGTGCCGACGTATTCTGCGATTTTTTTCTCAAATTCCGCTAATTTGGGCCCGAGTGCCAGATTCGGGGTTTTTAGCACTTGCACAACTGCCTGTATATCTTTTTCACTGATGTCAGGCCGTGACAGGTAAATCTTCATATAAAGCCTCCGGTTTTCAGATATAAAGCGGTAATTATACTCTTAAACTTTTTTGGGAAAAAGAGAAAACTGTTAATTTCCTTGCCCGGCATCCGTTTTATATGTATAATATTTGAAAATATTTATCGGGGACTCGAAATGACAAATCCTGATAGCGATGTGGAAGAAATTTTGCATTATGCCGTTGGCAGAGAGGTAGAGGCCAATGTCTTTTATAATCTACTTTCTCAGTATATCGATGATTCAGAAATCAGTGCCATCTGTAATGAATTTGCCTCAGAAGAGCTTGAGCACAAGGCTCGGCTGGAGCTTGAGATAATGAAGCTTGGCAGGGTAGTCAAACCTTCTGCTGCTCTTGAAAAAGGCAGCAGGGCGCTCCCCAAACCTCTTGATTATATGCTGGAAATGGCCAAGGCTATGCGGCTGAATCTGCCGGACCTTTTACTTTTAGCGATGGAAAAAGAAAAGACCTCTTTCCGGCTTTACGTTGATTTGTTGGCGATGGTAAAAGACGAACATTCCCGCCGGACACTTCTGGAGCTTGCCGAAGAGGAAGCTCGGCATAAAATGCGATTTGAGATTGAATACGATAGACTCCTGGCCGGCCGCCGTCAGCCACCAGTATAAAGATACGGTCTTAGCTTTACAGGTCGATTATACACGCGTTTTTTACGTAGTTTCTTATTATAAATTCTGCCAGGTTCAGCCACAGTTTTGCTTTGTCCAGCACGTCGCCATCGCTGGTAGCGACGATTTGCTCTGATTGAATAAGTTCGGCATCGGGGTTATTGAGTAGTTTTATCTGTGTGGGGGTTTTTGTCCTTGTCGATTCTATGATACCCTTGAGTCTTCCGCTGTTTGATACAGGCTTGTCGAGCAGCCAGCAGGCGTTTTTTACGTTCAATTCGGCAAGAGCTTTATTAATCAGTTCTATCGCCGGTATTGTTTCATTGACCTTTCTGTATGTTCCGTGCAGACCTGCCAGGTCTCGCAGACAGCCGTCTCTGCCGATAAAGAGAAATCCTGAGCTAATTGCCGACTCGATGGTTATCAGCACGTTATATCCGTCGATAAGGATATCCTGCCCGGCAAGTTCGCCGGGTTGTATCTGTCGAATCAATCGTCCTGCAAGCTGCGTATCAGAGCAGCTGCTTCGCATAACCGCAAGTCTTTGTCTTTCGGTAAGTTCGAATCTGTCGCCGACCAGTTTCAGGGCGGCGTTTTGAGGGTATTCTTTTGTCAAAAGCAGCGAGTAATCGGCCACTGCCTGCCGCAGGGCAGGGATGTTTTCCCGGCAGAACAGGAAACTATCCTGCGGATGAGCGCCTCTGTGTTTTCTTTTGTCGGGCATAACTTTAATTATATCATTTTTTACTGTTGCTATTGAAAAAAAAAGTTTGTTAAAGTATAAGCTTGTGTTATTTTATTAGCCTTTGAAGATGGAATTATGACTTTAGAGCAGTTATTGAAGTTGATGGACAAGCCCTTGCTCCAGCGGCCGCGAGTATGTGCCGACTCCCGCAAGCTTCGGCAAGGCGATATCTTTGTAGCGATAAAAGGCACGCGAATGGACGGCCATGACTTTATCGGCCAGGCCGCCGTATCAGGCGCAAGATATGTAGTTTCTCAAAAACCGGTTACTGTTGCGTCAGCCGAGGTTGTACAGACTGACGATACAGCCGAATCGCTTGGTCTGCTCTCTCAGGCATATTTTGACCAGCCCAACAGCAGGCTTGTCAACCTCGCCGTTACCGGCACGAACGGCAAGACGACAACGACATATCTGGTTCGTTCGGTTGTTACCAATGCCGGCAAAAAATGCGGTCTGATAGGAACTGTGGCGATTGATTTTGGCAGCGGTGAAAATAGCATCGAAGCCTCGATGACAACTCCGGACGCGTTTGAACTTGCTTCTCTTTCCAGCAATATGGTGCAAGCAGGTTCAGAGTATCTCGTTATGGAGGCCAGCAGTCATGCGATTGAGCAGAACCGTCTTGCTGGGATAAATTTCAAGGCCGCCGCGTTTACAAATTTTACAGGCGACCATCTGGATTATCACAAAACAATGGAGGCGTATCTGGCCGCCAAGCTAAAGCTTTTTGAAAAGCTTTCGCCCGATGCAACGGCGGTAATAAATATCGATGACCCTGTTTGGGAAAAAGTCGCCGGTGCAACAAAAACCAACAAGCTCTTTTACTCACTCGACAGGCAGACCGACCTGACTGCCGATATAATTTCAATGGATATTGCAGGAACGGTGTTTGATTTGAATTTCCAGGGTCAAAAGGTGCGTATAAAAACGCCTCTTATCGGCAGGCATAATATAAGCAATCATCTTGCCGCGGCTGGTCTGACGATTGGCGCCGGTTTCAACCTTAAGACAATTGCGGAAGGCTTGAGCAGGTTCAGTGAAGTGCCCGGCAGGCTTCAAAAAGTGCCTTTTTCAGGCGATTTTACGGTTCTTGTGGATTATGCCCATACGGACGATGCGTTAAAAAACGTCCTTTCGACCTTAAAGCCTCTTTGTAAGGGTCGTCTATTGCTTGTTTTCGGCTGTGGCGGCGACAGGGACAAAACCAAACGCCCCCGCATGGCACAGATTGTTGAGCAGTTTGCAGACAATATTTTTATTACAAACGATAATCCCAGAACTGAAAGACCAGCAGCGATAATAGAGGATATTCTTCAGGGTTTTTCAAGTCCTGCTGCCGGTAACATAACTGTTCAGCCGGACAGGAAGCTGGCTATTGAGGCAGCGGTTAAAAGTGCAAAATCCGGCGATATTGTTCTTATCGCAGGCAAAGGTCACGAAAATTATCAGATTATCGGCACCGAAAAAAACCACTTCAGCGATATCGAAACCGCCGCACAATTTCTGCAGTGAAACCTCTAAATATAAAAAAACTCGCTGAAGTTATAAAAGCCCAAAGCATACCTGATATTTATGGAACGATAAACAGCGCAGCCATCGACTCACGTATAGTTCAGCGTGGCGGTGTATTTTTTGCGGTCAAGGGGGTAAATCACGACGGCCATGATTTTGTCAGTCAGGCCTTCGAAAACGGTGCAGCCTGTGCGGTTGTGCAAAAGAAAATCACTGTTGCAGCCGATAAAGTCGTTCTGCTTGTTGACGATACGATTGAAGCACTTGGCGAACTGGCAAAATATGTACGAGGTGCCTCATCCTGTAAGGTTATCGCAATTACCGGCTCGGTGGGCAAGACTACGACGAAGAACATGCTTAATTATGTTTTAAGCGGTAAATTCGGATGTTTTGCCGCTCCGAAAAGTTACAACAACAATATCGGCGTGCCCTTGACTGTTTTTGATGCACCGGACGATTGTGAATTTATTATAGCAGAGCTTGGCAGCAATCACCCCGGTGAGATTGAGTATCTTTCTCGTATAATCCAGCCTGATATTGCCGTCATAACCACAATATGCCCTGCACATCTGGAAGGTTTCGGCTCAATTGGCGGGATAATAAAAGAGAAGGTTTCCATTACGGCTGGTTTAAGGAAAAATGGGAAATTTTTTATCAACAGCGACAAAAAAGAGCTTATTGATTATTGTAAAAACAGTCATTTGGATTTTGCCTCTTTTGGCACAACGAAAAATTGTGATGTGCAGGTAAAGGATATTGAGCTTTTTGGCGACAGGAGCAGGTTTTTTATTGATAAGATTGGAGTGGATTTACCGCTTGCCGGCAGGGCCAATGTCCAAAACGCAGCAGCGACATGGGCGGTTTGTAAATATCTTGGTATTACGGCAGGGCAGTTTGCTCGCTCGGTTGCCGATATAAAGCCTGTTGGTATGAGGCTGGAGATTGTCGAGCTTGGTTCAGTTACGGTTATTAACGATTGTTACAACGCAAATCCCGCCTCAATGGAAAATGCCCTTCAAACCCTTTCTCTGCTGGCAGAGCAGAAGGGCAAAAGACCTGTTTTTGTTTTTGGCAGGATGGGCGAGCTTGGCGCCGAAAGCGAAAAATTGCACGCCGAACTGGGCCGAAGAATTGCTCATTACAAAATCCCGCTTGTTCTGACGACCAAAGGTGATAGTGCTATAGCAGCGCAGGCGGCTGAGAAAAATGCCGATTTCCACATCTGTGTAAAGGTTTTTGAAAATGCGGGCGAGCTTGCCGATAATCTGCACAAATTTGTTAAACCTGACGATATAATACTGGTCAAGGCTTCTCGCAGTGAGCGATTTGAAGCAATAATTGAGCGATTAAAAACTGCTTTCAGCAGGACTTGAGATGGTATGATTTATCATCTGTTTTCATTTTTGCAGGACTTTGTAACTCATTCGCTGGGCTTTTATGCTTGGCAGGAGGTGATGTTTCGTTGCATAATGGCGGCGCTCACAAGTCTTTTTGTAGCCTGGCTTTCCGGCCCAAGAATAATTCGCTGGCTGATGCGCAAAAAGATAGGCGACCGGCCGGAATTTCATCATGAAACGCTCAATGAGCTTAACAAAGAAAAGGCCAATACCCCAACTATGGGCGGTCTGATAATTCTCGCTGCCGTATTTGCCGGTACTCTTCTGTGGGCTAAGCTGGACAACCCGTTTGTCCAGAAGGCGATTATTTTAATGTTATGGTTTGGCGGCATCGGCGCGGTTGATGACTGGCTCAAGCTCACAAGTACCATTCGCCATCGCAGCCGCAACGGCTTAAAGCCGTGGGAAAAGCTTGCGTTTCAGGTTGGCGGTGCGGTGCTGATATCGACGTTTCTGTATTTTGACGTTGAGAATGTACCGGACGCGACGAGGTTCTGGCTGCCATTTTACAAATATGGCATACCAATCACCGGCTGGTTGTTTGTATTGATTGCGATACTTTATATTTCAGCGACGAGCAACGCCGTCAACCTGACTGACGGGATGGACGGCCTGGCGGCAGGCTGCGTGGCGATAGCAAGTATGACTTTGGCTATCCTTTGTTATGTTGCCTCCGAGTCGATGACAAGGACATCGACAATGATCTGGGCGGGCTATCTTCTTTTGCCGCACATACCGCAGTCAGGCGAGCTTAGTATATTTTTCTCGTCTATTCTCGGCGCTTCGCTGGGCTTTTTGTGGTTTAACTGTCATCCCGCGCAAACTTTTATGGGCGATACCGGTTCGCTTCCGTTGGGTGCTGCGATGGGTTACGGTGCATTGGTTACGAGAAATGAAATACTGCTTTTGATAATCGGCGGCGTGTTTATGGTTGAGCTTTTCAGCGTGGTTTTACAGATAGGATATTTCAGATATACCGGCGGAAAAAGGATTTTTCGCTGTGCTCCGATACATCATCATTTTCATCTTGCCGGCTGGTCTGAGCCGCAGGTGGTTGTGCGTTTCTGGCTTTTGGCCGCTGCCTTTGCGGCGCTTGCCCTCGCAACTCTTAAAATCCGCTGAAAAGTTTATTTCTTTACCTTATCGGATGATTTCATTTCTGTTGTTGAACGATTAAGTTTACTCCACAAACCTGAAAACCAGTTTTGCAGTTTCGGCGAGTTGGGGTTTATTTCATGACCTAAGCCGCCGTACACCTCGAACGTTACATCGGCATTGCGATTCACAAAATATCTTACAGCCTTTTTTGCAGCTGCCAGGTTCTGGTCCGTTTCGCCGGCGCCGATATAGACATACTTGCCTGCAAGAGACGAGGCGTCTTCAGAAAGCCAATAGTGATGTCCTGCGCATAAAATTGCTGCTGCCGCTCCCAGCCGCGGACGAATGCTGAAAATATCGGCGACCAGCCAGCCTCCGCGGCTGACGCCTGCCAGAATCGTCATTTTAGGGTCTATCTTAAGCCGCCCCTGCAGGTAGTGTCTGGTAAATGCAATATTCTTTATCTCCCGTTCAAGATATGCTTGATACTGTGCCGGCTCCATTTTCTCAGCGGTTGTGGGGGCAAATTCCATACTTACAATAACAAACCCTTTGCCTCCTGTTGCGATTTGAAGCCACTGTGTTGAAAGTACCCCACCTTTTCCATGATAGTAAAATACGGCAGGCCAATTGCAATCGTCGTTATAGTCGGCAGGTACATAAACAAGAATTTCGCCTACTGTTTTGCCGATATTCAGCCGAACTTCTTTGCCCGGCTCAAACGCCGGGATTGTAGTATTCGGCTCAGCCTTGCCTATAGTTGCAATCGTTGCAATCCATAATATCAGCAACAACCGCATATTACATGTCTCATTCGAACAAAAACGAACCATATTGTGCGGCTTTGCCGAGTTCTTCGTGAATTCTCAAAAGCTGGTTGTACTTGCAGATTCGGTCTGTTCTGCAGGCCGAGCCTGTCTTAATCTGGCCGACACCTGTAGCGACCGCCAAATCAGCAATAGTTGAATCTTCCGTTTCGCCGCTGCGGTGACTTATGACCGCCGTCCAGCCGGCTCTCTTGGCCATATTAATCGCTTCAAACGTCTCTGTCAGCGTGCCGATTTGATTTAATTTGATAAGAATCGAATTAGCAGCGCCCATCTTGATGCCCTTGGCAAGTCTTTCTGTATTTGTAACGAACAAATCATCGCCGACTATCTGGCATTTGTCTCCGAGAGTCTCGGTCAGTTTCTTCCAGCCTGCCCAGTCATCCTCTGCAAGGCCGTCTTCAAGGCTGACGATTGGATATTTGTTCATCCAGCCTGCCCAGTGCTTGACCATATCGTCTGATGAGACTCTTTTATTCGGAGCCGATTTGAAGAATTTATATTTCTTTGCTCCCTCGTCCCACAGTTCATTTGCAGCCGGGTCAAGGGCGATAGCAATTTGCTTTCCTGCTTTATATCCTGCTTTTTTGATTGCATCGAGAATTACTTCAATGGCCTCATTGTTTGACTTGAGCGACGGAGCAAACCCACCTTCATCACCGACAGAGGTATTGTAGCCTTTTTCCTTCAATACTTTTTTGAGGGTATGAAATATTTCTGCGCCCATTTGCAGAGCTTGCGGGAAATTTTCTGCCCCGATGGGCATAACCATAAATTCCTGAAAATCGACATTATTGTCTGCGTGTTTTCCGCCGTTGAGGATATTCATCATCGGCACCGGCAGGATATTGGCGTTGCATCCACCAAGGTATCGGTATAACGGCAGGCCCACCGAATCAGCGGCAGCCTTTGCGACTGCAAGTGAAACGCCGAGGATTGCGTTTGCGCCGAATCTGCCTTTATTTTTTGTGCCGTCTAATTCAATCATCATTTTGTCTATTTCTTCCTGATTCAAAGCATCCATACCGATGACCTTCGGGGCGATTTTGGTATTTACGTTATTTACGGCAGTTAAAGTGCCTTTGCCCATATATCTTTTTGAATCGGTGTCGCGCAGTTCTACCGCCTCGTGAGCGCCTGTGCTTGCTCCTGACGGCACAGCGGCTCTGCCGAACGAGCCGTCATTGAGTATAACATCAGCTTCTACGGTCGGATTGCCTCGTGAATCGAGTATTTCTCTTGCCTTTACGCCAACTATTGTCGTGAACATTGCTTTTATCCTTTCTATAAATTGCCACAGAGTTAATATTTATTTTTAGCCACAGAGAACACCGAGGACACAGAGATATAAATGATATCAGTGTAAATCCCGTGTTAATCCGTGTCTAAAAAGACCGTGTAAATCCGTGTCTTCGAGACAAAAAGGGTAACTATTTCACGGCAATTAGTCAAGTCCTAAAGTTTGGATAGAGAATAGGTATAGTGAGCCACTTTCCATTAAGATAATAAAGTTTGCGTTTTATGCCTTTTTATGGTATAATACAGTCAAGTTTTTGAAGATACAAAAAGTTGCGGAGATATTTATATGACAACAGTTCTCGTAATGGCACTTGTGGTATTAAGTATTGCCATTGGTTTATTGGTGGCCTATTTAGCATGGAAAATTCTCAATAAGATAGCAGCCTTTACACAAATTGATGTTGCGTCAACTGTAAGAGAAGAAATGCGGACTGGAAGAGAGGAATCAGCCGCTTCGGCAAAAGCTCTTCGCGAAGAAGTTGGCCAATTACAAGAAAAAGCCCGCAAGGATCTTTTAGGCGGGCTGGGGTTTTTAGCAAAAGCTCTAAAAGAGCAACGTGAAGAAGTCGTAAATACTATGGCAACCATTTCAGAAACTACCAGAAAGGACGCTGCTTCTCTCAGGGATGAAATTGCTAAGGCTCAGAAGGCAAGCAATGAATCTCTTGTTGGAACTATTGGCAAAATGGCCGAATCACAGAAAACAGCCCTGGATGATGTAATAAAGGGGATGAACCAGATAATCGAAAGAAATAAGAACGAAATTGCAACTTTGCGTGAGGAAGTTAAGAAAACGCAGAAAGAGGTCAACGATTCACTGGTAGCTCTTATCACAAATCTTGGCAAGACTCAAAAAGAAGGACTTGACGAAATAACAAAAGCAAGCAATGCCTTGCGAGAAAAACTTGAAGCTCAGTTCAAGGAGATTCAAAAGAGCAATGAGCAGAAGCTGGAAGAAATGCGCAAGACAGTCGATGAAAAACTACATGCTACTCTTGAGAAGCGACTTGGCGAATCATTCAAAATAGTGACTGATAAGCTTGAAGCTGTACATCGCGGTCTGGGCGAGATGCAAAATTTGGCAACTGGTGTAGGGAATTTGCAAAGAGTCTTGACGAATGTAAAGGCACGCGGAACATGGGGCGAAATACAATTAGAAGCAATCCTTGAACAAATTCTTACACCTGATCAGTATGCAAAAAATGTTCCAACGAAAGAGAACTCACGAGAACGTGTCGAGTTTGCAATACGCCTGCCCGGCAAGAATGGTGACGGAGAGCAACCGGTATGGTTGCCAATCGATGCCAAATTTCCGAAAGAAGATTATGAACGCCTTGTTGATGCATCAGCGACGAGCAATATCGAAGCTACAAAGCAGGCAGTGGATGCTCTAATCAGTGGAATATATAAATGCGCTAAGGATATAAGCGATAAACACGTTAATCCGCCAATGACAACTGATTTTGCAATTATGTTTCTTCCAACAGAAGGACTCTACGCTGAGGTGCTGAGACAGCCCGGTCTGCACGATAAGTTGCAGCGAGAATGTCGCGTATTGGTTGCCGGTCCTACAACGCTTGCCGCAGTTCTCAACAGTCTTCGTATGGGATTCCATACTTTAGCAATCGAGAAGCGATCGAGCGAAGTTTGGCGAATCCTGGGGGCTGTCAAGACGGAGTTTGGAAAGTTTGGTGATATTATTAATAAAGTTAAAGATCAGTTGGCGACAGCTGCCAATACGCTTGATGCGACACAAGTGCGTACACGAGTGATGAGCCGCAAACTAAGCGAAGTCAGTGCCTTGCCACAGACCGAGGCTGCGAAACTATTACAGTTGGGCGAAAATTCACAAGATGTTGAGGATGAAACGTCCGGCAATTAGCCCAAGTTCCGCAGTTTGAGCAAAAATAATTTTTTTCAAATTTTTTTTCGATGATTTCGCGTTGTAAGCGGGGTTTGAGTTATCCAAAACATTCAAAAAGCCGTTGTAGTGAAAACC
>Ga0315276_10002873_pt1 | contig 15744 bp, 17 predicted proteins | sample YL17G05_0_MG_FD_204542 | JGI IMG/M metagenome (GOLD analysis project Ga0315276, IMG submission 204542) | Sediment microbial communities from Yellowstone Lake, YNP, Wyoming, USA - YL17G05_0 | ecosystem: Environmental > Aquatic > Freshwater > Lake > Sediment | place: USA: Wyoming | collected... | reverse complement strand
GAAGTAGCTGAAGGTCCTGGGCCGGCAGGCCAGGAGGATAACCCCGCTCGTCTCCCGGTCAAGGCGGTGGACGGGAAGAACCCCGAACCCGGGATCACAGTCGATCTTGTTCCTGAGGTCCGGGTCGGTATTGATCCGAGACTGAAGGAAGGAACAGAGGTCCTGCCCCTGCTCCTCCTGGACGCTCAGTCCGGAGGGCTTCTCCACCATGAGCCAGCCCCGGCCCGCCGGGAGGATTGAAATGGAAAAAGGGTCCGTTGTCATCACATAAGAAAGAGGGCCACCCAACGATGTCCTTTTAAGAGTAAACCCCGTTAGAAATTCCAGTGGGGCATTAAACCCCGCCGGAATTATTCTAAAACCCCGCTGCAGAGCAGCGGGGCATTATTTCTAACGGGGTAAAGCTTTCTGGGCAGGCTTGCAATATCGCAATTTCGGTGTCCAAGACTGCGTTCCGATCAATATGAAGTTCTCTAATTTTCTGACACTTTTAATGGGGGTGGAATAGGAAGTGTCAAACATATGGCTATACGCTAAGGTGGTCTCGGAGTTTTCGTAGTGCCTCCCGGTGTTTCATTGGTGTCATTCGGCGTATGTTTTGAAGCTTCCATCAAACACCAGGCAGATTCTCGATTCCTGCCACCCCCAACAAATCCCACTGGGGGTTTCTCTCTTTAACGGATACGATAAACCGTCTTTCCTCCTGGGTTATTTCTTCGTGAAGTCTTGACACCAATTGTTCGCCTGCAATCCTCAATTCCTCGGCTGTGACCGGTTCGACCACCATGCCTTGAAATTCTCTCTCGAAGACCGGGCGCAGGTCACCCCATTGCGGATTGAGGATTTCGATCATCGGTCGGGAATGACTGACAAGATAGACAATAAAGGCAATGTTGAAAAATAATTCAAAATCCTTTAAACTGCAAAAGGAGACAGATTGTGGTACTTTTTGTAGTTAAAAGACTTAATAAATCTTCGCAAGCGGTTCTATAGGTGATGAGCGTGAAATATAATATAGCGGCTGATTACGTTGCGGATTTACAGAGCAAAGGGAGGTACACCTTTACCCGTGATGAGGCGCAGAAAGCTCTGTCTTTATTCGGTTTGGCGCTGAAAAAATCCTTGGAGCGACTTTCCAAAAAGAAGAGCATCGTGCTTGTTCATAGGGGTTTTTATGTCGTTGTCCCTCTCGAATACCGGGCAAGAGGTATCCTTCCGCCGGAATGGTTTATCAGGGACCTAATGCAGTTCATGAAACTGGATTATTACGTAGGCCTCCTGAGTGCGGCTGCAATTCATGGGGCAGCCCATCAACAACCCCAGGAGTTTCATGTTGTTATTCCTCGATTTCAACGTGACATCCGGATTGGAAGTCTGTCCATCCGGTTTTTTAAGAAGGCCCATCTCTTGTCAACGCCGGTGGTTGAGACAAAGACCTCGACCGGTTTCGTTCGGGTCTCTGATCCAGCAAGCACGGCCATCGATCTGGTGGCTTATGAGGCACGGATTGGCGGATTGAGTAGAGTTGTTACCGTGTTGCAGGAACTTGCAGAATTCCTTAAAGCCGATGCGGTGGTTCGTGCAACGGCAGCTGAAAAGAACATCGCTCCCATTCAAAGGCTGGGTTATCTTCTGGAAAAGATTGGACATGGAAGCTTAGCTTCCTCACTGGAGGAATGGGTCTCTTTACATCATCCACGACCTGCCCCTCTTCAGCCCGGGATTTCCCGAAAAGGCTCTCTGCGGGATCCGAAATGGAATATCCTTGTCAATACTGATTTAGAAGGTGACCTTTGATACCTCGTGCCAGCATTGTGGCCTGGCGATCGGTTGCTCCGTGGTTAGCCGACTCGCAGGTTGAACAGGACCTCGTCCTTTCGCGCGTGCTTGTTGAAGTGTTTTCTAATACCACGTTGGGGGAAAATCTTGCCTTCCGTGGGGGGACTGCCCTGTATAAACTGCATTTTCCTTCAGCCTGGCGGTATTCGGAAGACATTGACTTCGTGCAGATTCAATCAGGGTCGATTGGAGTCATTCTCAATGAGATTCGACGCCTAATTGACCCACTATTGGGTATTCCCACCCGTGATTTGAAGGAGGACAGTGTTGTTTTGAATTATCGTTTCTCATCTGAAATTCCCCCGGTGGTGCGATTACGGTTAAAGATCGAAATAAATACTCGTGAACATTTTTCTATAATGGGAATCGAAAAACGACCCTATTCCGTCAAATCAAATTGGTTCTCCGGTGTTTGTGAATTGAGCACTTATTCCTTAGACGAGCTTCTTGGTACCAAGTTGCGCGCTTTGTATCAACGGCGCAAAGGAAGTGATCTTTTCGATTTATGGATTGGATTGACGGACGGACATGCTGACAATGAGGCGATTGTCAGGGTCTTTCAACGTTATATGGAAGCCGGAGGACATCATGTAACTCAGGAAGAGTTCCGAAAGAACCTTCGGGATAAGATAAAGAACAGAAATTTCTTACGTGACACCGAGGGGCTGCTTAGGCCCGGAATCACTTACGATCCTCAAGAAGCATTTCGACTCGTTGAAAACCGATTGATCAATTTTATATAGGCACCGTCAATAACATACGATCCTCCGCTTATCCCTGCCGAAAAATCTTTCCGGGAAGTTTAAAAAATTGGAATTACATTACCTGAAGGCAAGAAATAGCACTTTTTTTAAACCAGAGGGAGGGGCATTCTTCCCCCATATCGGGGGTCATTTCCAGGGAAATCACAACAGGGGCATATCCATACTTCTTGTATCTCTTGACCAATCCGTTAAAACCCAGACCGACCCGAATCATCAGCCTGGATTTTCTTCACGTGCAACCTTCCCCAAATTATGATGATAATTAAGTGGTTTTAGCCTGATCGTTCTGGATGATAACCAACAAAGCAAAAGTTTTCCATCGGATAAATGAACTACCCCGCCGCAAGCAGCGGGGTATCAAAGACCACAACGGGCAAAATCCTTCGCCCCAAGGGGCGGGGTATTCACCCGGACGGAAATAAAGGAGATTGAGCAGATTCCCGAACCTTTCCTTGAAGAAGTGTTGGACTACGTTCACTTCCTAAGAACCAAGATAACTAAGGAAAGACTGGGTGCTGCTATCGCGAGCGAATCTTCGTTGAAAAAGGATTCGCTGAAGTCTGAAGAAGACGAAGCATGGCAAAACTTATGAAGGGTGATGTAGACGGTTATGCTTGATCCCGAGGACCTCAAAGACCAACTCCAAAAAGCATTAAGAGAATGTGCTTTGTTGAAGGAGGAAAATGAACGGCTAAAGAAACTACTGGGTTTACATCCTGAAGATCGTACTCCAACACGCAAACCAAGTACTCTCTTTTTAGCCATGCCCATTTCCTGGCGCGGGACTCTACAGCAGTACGTGGGACGCCTTCACCGGCTTCACGATAACAAACGAGTGGTGTAGGTTTACGATTACATCGACATTCACGTCCCGACGCTAATGCGGATGTACAAAAAACGCGTTAAGGGCTATGAAGCCATCGGCTATTCGATGCAGAATGGCCCTGAGAATTCAAAACGGCAGAGTGACGAATACGAGTATCTCCAAATTGATGAAGCCTGAAAAAATGGGGAGTTTTGACTGTGCCCATATTGTGCCCATGCCGAAAAAATTGAAGCCGATTCTTGACAACTAATACCAAGCATTGTCATCGGAGAGAAAATCCCTCTTCAAAAGCCCATTTTCTAACGAATTTTTCATGACGGGTATGACACCTGCGAACAATGAAAATCCCCCTTAGTCCCCCTGGGGCTGTGAAAAAATTGCTTCAAGTTGAGAGGGCGGGTAGGGATATCGGGCGGATTTCCGGGAAGCCGCCGTCAGGCGGGAATCTTCCCAAAGTTTTACAGCGGTATATTTTCGCGTTACCCCCCCCCGATGAAAAACTTCAATAATCGTTGTTATTTGCAGGGCCTTATTCCCTCTCCCTTCAAAACGACCGCAATTGTAAAACTTTGAAGATATTCCCACCCGACCGGCAGTCCCAATTTTTTCACACCTTCCCTTTTTCCAAGGGGGGATAATATTCCTCCCTTTGGCAAAGGGAGGTTGGGAGGGATTTAAGAAAGTTATTTTCTAAGTAGCATAGTTGGAAGTTTGGAGGTGCGAGTTCGGAGTTTGAACGAATCGGCTAAGAAGTTCGAATCAATGGCTTTGAGCCATAAATTCTTTAAAATTCATTGAGATGATTTAATAAACTACAATTTTACTTCGCTTTACCTATGTAACATTCTGATATTTAACAACAATTATTTTGTAAAAATTTTGATTTTTTTCTTGACATTCTATATTTTGTGTTCTAAGATATATTCCATCCAACATATAGAACACACTTCTCGATCTGGAAGGGAGATATTAACATGAGTTATCTTATCTGCGATAAAAGGAAAGGGAGTCCAAAAATTCATATTGAGGTATGCCGAAGAAAGTGTAAACTGCTTCAGGAATGTAAGACTTACAAGGAGTTTGTCAACAATTTGGAAAAAAAGGCAGCTTAGACACCTCTCTTCATACCCCTCCTTTCTTGTCTGGGGGCCATTCCAAAGGGGAATTGGCCCCTTTTTTTATCCCATATCGCCCCATTCATATTGAAGGATGCTGACGAGACAGAGGCTTGCCGTTTCAGACCTCAATATCCTCCTGCCCAAAGTGACCGGGGTAAATTCATTTCTTTTGGCTTGGCCAACCTCCTCTTCGCTCAGTCCTCCTTCCGGTCCGATGATGAAGAAGATTTTCGTCTTCTCCTTTGATCTCTCCAAAGCCTCTTTCAACCTCACTCCTTCCCTCTCCCAAAGGATGAGACGAAGGGAGTCAGGGGAAGCAGTTCTGAGAATTTCAGAATAATCTTGGAGGGGTTCGATTTTTAGAACCACTCCCCTTCCACATTGTTTCGAGGCCTCAACGGCAATTCTTTCCCATCGGTGATAGCGTTTTAGTCTCCTCGATTTTTCTAGTAATGGAACAGAGCGAGAAGAAAAAAAAGGGATAATTTCTTTGACCCCCAACTCAGTAGCCTTCTGAATCAGATAATCCATTTTATCCCCTTTGAGTAGGCTTTGGGCCAAGGTGATCTCTAACTGAGATTCTGTTTTGGAAGAAAAAATATTCTGAATCGTGATGACGACGGAGGAGGGCCCCTCTTCAACAATCGTGCCCCCATACTCCTTCCCGGAACCATTGAAGACCACGATCTCATCCCCTCTCTTCAGGCGAAGAACCTTCCGAATATGTCGCACCTCATCCCCTTCGATCTTCAACATCCCTTTTTCGATCCGTGGTTGTGGGAGATAAAACCTTGGCATAACATTTTCTCCTGATCCGCCGTAGCAGGAACCACAAAGGTGTATTGAAAAATCCTAAATCTCCATCTCCCGAAGTAGAGCTTCTGCGGAGGACGGGTGAATATCGGAATTCAAAACAAACTTAAACCCAAAATTTCAAAATGTAAACCGTTTTTAAATCTGGTGCCTCGTCAATTGGATTTAGAAAGAAAATAACAGCAAATCTCGTCCACCCCCACCCTCTCCCTCCCCCATCAAGGGGGAGGGGAAAGTTCGGGAATTTTCATGGTCCGTGGGTGGTAAACCTACTATGAAAAATTCATTTCGAATTTCGCCTGCCTATCGTTGGCAGGCATTTCGAGCTTCGAATTTTTATTTTTTCTTGAGGATGAGGCAGGCCCATCCCTCCTCCTGAGTTTTCTTGGCCGATTGAAAATCTCCTGTCTCAAGGTAGTGTTGACGGAGCCTCTCCCTTTCTCCTTCCAGTATTCCTGAAAGGATGAGAATCCCTTGGCTCTTGAGATGGCGAAGCAGAGGACTCCTCATCCTCTTCAAACTCCTGAGGTCGATATTGGCCACCACCACGTCGAACGTTTTCCGAACATCCCCAATCCTTCCTTTTCTAATCTTGACAATATTTCCAACATTATTCTGTTCCACGTTCTCTCTGGCATTCTCGACCGCCGCACCGTCGATGTCCAGGCCTAAGACCTCTCCGGCCCCGAGTTTGGCAGCGGCGATTGAAAGAATCCCTGAACCTGTTCCCACATCAAGAACTGAAAGCCCCTTTCTTTTGAGGCTTCCCTCTAAAGCTCGGATGCTCAGTTTTGTCGTTCCATGTGTTCCCGTGCCAAAGGCCATCCCGGGAGTGATATGGATGACCATCTGGCCCTTCTGCAGTCGGGTCCGGGACCAGGGTGGTTTCACCACAAACCTCGATGTCACCCGTAGAGGTTTAAAGAATCTCTTCCAGTTCTCGCCCCAGTCTTGTTCGAAAATGGTGGTGGTCTCAATTTTGGTATCGGATATTTCAGGATTAAGACTCCGGAGGGATTTCAGGTACCGACGGAGAGCGCGAAGAACTCTTTTCTCCTTTCCATCTTGTGGGATATAGGCCTTCAACCTTTTCCCTTTTGAATCTTCCTCGAGCTCCTCCACCCCTCTTGCCCCTTGTTCCATTAGGAAGTTTGAGATTCCCTCTTCGAATTCCTTCGGGGCAGAGAGGGAGACTGCCAGCCACCGTCTCATGGGACGATATCTACCATCCCTTTTTTCCACTGTCAATTCACCCATTCGGCGGTTTCCCTTTCCTGCTTGAAATGGGTCGATGGGGAAGGTAAAGTAAACCCCGTTAGAAAGGTGGGGCTTTGACCCCACCTTTACAAGGAGCTGATGCTTTCTATTTATGACATCCCCGGCATAAATGCCGGGGTTTTCTAACGGGGTAAAGATATTGGAAAATGAGAGCGAGGGCAATTGTGACCTTTTCCCTTTACCGTCTTCTAAAAAACAGCAACATCATCTTCCTCATCGCATTTCTTCTGGGGCTCTTTTTAGGGGACTACGCCTCACTGCTGAAAGAATACCTTTTGCCGGCCCTTGTCTTGATCATGTCCCTCTCCACCACTCAAGTCACCCTTACTGAATTAACCCATGTTAAAAAATATATCCGGGACATCCTTTTCGTTTTCGTTATCAACTACCCATTCTTGAGCGGTCTGATTCTTTTGGCCAATCACCTGCTGATCACAGACCATGACCTTTATGTGGGTTTCGTTGTAATGGCAGCTATTCCTTCGGCCGTGGCGGTATTGCCCTTCACCTACCTGTTAAGGGGAGAAATGATGGTCTCCCTGATGGGCTCTGCAAGTCTCTACCTCTTGGCTCTGGTGGTCGCTCCCCTTATTTCACTGCAACTCTTGGATGTGGCGAGAATAGAGCCTGTCAAACTGGTCACCGTCTTGATTCAGATGATCCTTGTCCCATTCTTAATATCCAGACTGCTCCTCAAATGGAAGGGCTTTCGTCACGTCAGAGAGAATACGAATCTCCTGGTCAATTTGGCCTTCTTTCTCATTATCTATGCCGTTATCGGAATGAACCGTTCCATCTTTCTAAAACATTTCGATATCCTGATCATCATCTCCTCAATCGCTTTCATAAGGACCTTTGTAAGTGGTCACATCGTTGACCTTTTCTCCAGACTTGCCGGAACGAGTCGGGAGCGAAGAATGAGCTATGTCCTCTTTGGGTCATTTAAGAACCTTGGTTTGGCTGCTGCGATCGCGATCGTCCTCTTTAACGAGAGGGCGGCCATTCCAGCGGCGGTCACCATTCCTTTCGAACTTCTCTTCTTCATCTGGTTCAACTATTTCCAAAAAAGGTGGGGTTAGCAACAAATTCTCCAACCTTCTCATTGAAAGCCTCAGGCGACTCAATCATCACCATATGGCCGGCATTGGGAAGGATCCCTAGTCTTGAACCTTTGATTCGACTGTGGATGAATTGTGAATATTTTACAGGCGTCAGTTCATCTTCGTCGCCACAGAGGACAAGTGTCGGAAGATCAATCTTCTCCACCTCATTCATAAGATCAAATCGGTCACAGGCCAGAAAGTCACCATAGAGAACTTCCGGCCGACATCGCATCATGTCGGAGATACCCTTTTCAACCAAATCGGACGAAGTCCTTCGAGAGTAGGCAAAACGGGTAATCGTCCGAACAGTCTCCTCGAAATTATTCATGATCCCATTCAGAATCATTGGGAAAACCTTTAACCTCACCCCGGTTGCTACCAACACGATTCCCTTGATCACCTCTGGGTGTATCAAGGCCAACGTCTGGACAATGGCTCCACCCATGGAATGGCCGACGAGAAAGACCTTTCGGAGACCCAGGACCTTCAGAAAAGCATGGACATCCTCGGCATACTTTCCAATCTCATCTTCCCCCTCTCCTCCTGATTCTCCATGGCCGGGAAGTTCGATGATGATGGGATTGAATCGTTTTTCAAAAAAACCCTTCTGATAACTCCATGTATACTGTCCTCCCCCTGCCCCATGGATGAAGAGGACAACTTCCCTTCCTTCGAGGAGACCATTTCTTCCTATCCAGTAGCTGATCTGTTTTCCCTCGATACGAGCGATTGGCATTGGTTTCTCCCCTCAATGAAATCGAAATAAGATTTGATAGCATCGAACAACGCTTCTTTTTCCTTCAGGCTTGATAACGTTGAACGAAAGGAGGCACTAAAAGGAAGCCCCTTCGTATACCAAGCTAAATGCCTCCGAATCTTTTTCATCGCTCCTTCATCCCCATAATGGTTTCTAAGGAGCGAGAAGTGATGCTCGATTGCCTTCTGCCTTTGGTCAAGGGAAGGACCGATGGCTGGCCCTTCCTCCAAAAAGTCTATATTCTTCGGACTGAAGATCCAGGGGTTCCCCAGAGCACCTCTGCCGATCATGACCCCATCACACCCTGTCTCTTCCACCATCCTCCTTGCTAATAAAGGCGTGGTCACATCTCCATTTCCAACGATAGGGATGTGGACCGCCTTCTTCACCTCTCCGATCAGGTTCCAATCTGCCCGACCACAAAATCCCTGAACTCTTGTTCGTGGGTGAAGAGTGATCGCATCCACACCGCAGTCCTCAGCGATTTTAGAAATCTCAACGGCATTGATGTGCTCATTATCCCATCCGGAACGAATTTTGATCGTAAGAGGGATTTTCACCTCTTTTCTCACCTTTGTGAGTATCCCCTTCACCTTTTCCGGAAACCGCATCAGGTCAGCACCCGCTCCGGTCTCAACGACCTGCTCGGCCGGACAACCCATATTGATGTCAATGACATCGGCCTCCATTGCCTCGGCCATTTTAGCAGCCTCGGCCAAGACCTCTGGCTTCGAGCCAAAGAGTTGAACAGAAATCGGATGCTCATCCTCCTCAATTCTTAGAAACGACGCCCCTTTACGTAACAGTCCTTCTGCACTGACCATCTCCGTGAAAACCAGACCGCATCCATTCTCCTTTGCTAAGCGTCGAAAAGGATAATCTGTATTCCCTGACATCGGTGCCAGCACGAGCGAACTATTTAATTGAAGTTTCCTCAGTCTCATAACAAATTTCGGATTTCGGAATTCAGATTTCGGAATTCTATTCCGCATTCCGCAATCTGCGATCCGCAATTAAATTTACTTCTTAGTCTCTTCCCAGTGTCTTTTAATCGATTGAATCGCCTCATCGATACGGAGGGGGTCTCCAAAATCGAGCCCCTCCTTTTTTAATCCCTTGAAGAGCCTCGTCAGGGTAGGTTCTTCCAGATTAAAACTTTCTAAATCCTTAAATCTTCCAAAAATTTCATCCGGTCTTCCCCGTTCGCTGAGATCCCCATGTCCATGCATGAGGTAAAGAATATCGGTCATTTCTGGCACCAGATCGACTTCGTGGAGTGTTATGATGAAGGTGACCCCTTTTTCTTTGTTCAACTCATTCAGAATCTGGATCAAATCTCTCCTGGACACAGAATCCAATCCTGTGAAAGGCTCATCCAGGATCAGCAGGTCCGGTTCCATAACTAACGCCCCTGCTAAAGCAACCTTTTTCTTTTCACCGCCTGATAAATAATTGACGATCTTTCCCTTAATGGACTCAATATTTAACCTCTCGATCACATCCTTGGCCAGCGCCTCTGCCTTGGCCTGCTCCATGCCATAATTCAGCGGAGCAAAAAGAATATCATCGTAAACCGTTGGGCCGAGGATCTGCTCGTCCACATCCTGCATGACAACCCCGATCCTCTCTCTGATTTTTGAGAATTCCTTCCCGGGATCCACTCCAAAAACCCTCACACTCCCGTCCTTTGGGACAAGCACTCCCAGGAGATGTTTGAGCAGAGTGGTCTTTCCACAGCCGTTCGAGCCCAGGATAGAAACTCTCTCCCCTCGATTCACAATAAAGTCCAGACCACAAATCTGTACCTTGGTCATATCCGGATAGACATGGGTAATACAATCCACTTCGACAATCTTCTCCCGATCCCTCATGGCCCTATTCTCCCCTGTAATGAATTTTGTTTTTAAAACCCCTGAGTACCATCGATTCGTACATTCTTTCGCTGGCATCTATCCCTTTAATGATCAAATGGCCGAACGCATTTGAAATATTGTTCAGACTCCTCCAGGGATGTCTCCACTGAAACCCTCCCCGAAGGTAGAGGGCATGCTGTGTCTCTTCAAGGACGTTGAGCAGGATGAAGATCGATCGGTATGTCAAAAAAAGAGCGGTCACAAAAAGAGAAGGGAGGACTCTTCCCAAGACACGAAAAATGGAGGGATAAGGAGTTGTGGCCAAAAGCAGAACAACCCCAGTAGACCCGCAGAGGACCTTCAGGAAGATGAGAAGAATAAAAAGGATTTGAAACCCTGAAATAAAAATGAAAAGGATGGCAAAGATGAGAGGGTAGAGGGTGAGAGAAAATATTCTCAGTGGAATTCGTGAAATGAAAAAAAAGGTGAGGAGGATCCCATAAAGGAGAATCAGTCCAGAAAGGTTCCTCAGCGTGACGATGCCTAATAAAACGAGGGCCATCCCGATGATTTTTAGCTTGGGCGAGAGATGATGAAGCCAGCTCTTTCCCTCAGCAGCCAAATAATCCAAATACGAAAGTTGAATCATAAGGATTTTCCTCTTAAACTTTATGACAGATTCATCGCCTACGAACGATGAAAATGGTTATTGAGTTAAGGCAAGGATGCCTGTTTAGGTTAGGGCAAGTGGTTAAGGCTAATAATTTTTAAGACTAACGACCTAACCCATCGACCAAACGGGCGTCTTAACCGTACCCCTTACACCAGAGACTCTTATTTTCTATCCAATCTTAATAAATCCGGTCGCAATCGGTGGATGTACCGAGCGATCAATGTGGTGATCACCCCTTCCATCATCCATCCAATGAAACCCAATGGAAGGACGATGGCTATAAATCGTTTCAAATTAACCTTATTCTCAGCTACCCCCTCTTGATGTTGATCATCCTTCTCCTTTGAAAGATGAAATTCGATGATCCCTTTCCTTTCCTGGTGGATCAGCTCTTCATAATGGGACGCCCCTAAACTGACCACCCCGATCATCGAAAGAGTTGAGCAGAAAAGGGCCAGAAAGGTGGCCAGAAAGATTGCAGGGGTTAATCTTCTCAACAGACTCCAGAAGAGGCGAAAAAGAAAATATCCCAGTATCCCTTCGATCGATAGAACAAGCGTGTTGAGTCCGATGACCGTAATCCCACCATGCCCGAATAACCCCAGAATCACATTAACCACAAAGGTAGCCAGAAAGATGAGAGAGGGTCCCAATAAAATCCCAGAAATGACCGTCAGGTTGACATGATAAGCGATGGGAACGATCTCGACGGAAGCGCCAAGGACCATTGCGGCGGCCATCATTCCAAGTAAGGGAAGGCGTCTGGCTAAATCCTCCTTCTTAATAAACCGAAAAAGAATTACTCCGACCAGAATGGCAATGAAGAATCCCGAAACCCAGAGCCAAACGGGCAAAACCCCATCCGGGAGATGAATGTGAGACATAGACTTCTCCTCTCAATCAAATTTCACCCCCACCCTTGCCCTCCCCCATCAAGGGGGAGGGATTCACCATGGATTTTCTGCACCCTCATGCAGTCCATTAACTTATCTCCCCTCCTCTTGCGGGAGGGGATGCACCCTGTTAGATAGAACATTTTTGACTAGGAAGGCCAAACAGAGCACCTTATCTAACAGGGTAAAGGGGAGGGGGATAGTAATCGCTCAAGTTAGATCCAAGTTTACCTTTGACACTCTTTGCAAAGCCCATAAAAACTCAATTGATGATCGGTGACCTGATAACCTGTGGACTCCATCACCTTCTTGGACCATTTAGAGATATCACAAAAGTCCAATTCGACCACATGACCGCATGTTTTACAGACGATATGGTGATGGTGATTCTCCAACTCACAGAGTTTATATTTCATATTTGACCCATTAATGATTTTGAAGACCATTCCCAGGGATTCGAAAAGATCAAGAGATCGATAGATGGAAGTGAGCCCAATCCTTTTCTTTTTTTAAAGAAGGCCTTGGTAAAGTTCTTGCGGGCTCAATGGCCTGGTAGCATTGAAAAGTTCTTGATAGACAAGAAGCCTGGGATGGCTCATACGGACCTTCTTCTCTCTGAAAAAGTTTTTAAAAAGCCCTTTACTCATAGAAAGTTAAGAAGAGAATGAAAATATTTTCATTAAGAATAAATGGTTCCTTTCCTTCTTGTCAAGACACCCTGTTGCCCTTAAAGGTTTTTGATTAATAAATTTACAAACAATACTCATTTTGATATAAATTTTCTATCATTCATTACAATAATTCAAAATATCATGCAGAAGCATCGGGGCTTGCCCTTGACATTTGACAAATCAAGAATTCATTCGGTCTGACAACTTGCTTAAGGTGACCGTTTACAGCTTCGCTGTTGGCGTAGCTTAGCTCAGCGTTCGCTCTTTTGTAATTATGAGATCGCTTGTAATAGGTATTTATTTTGAACTATATTTTTATTCATTAATACTTTTTAGGGAGTACGATGGAATCAAATAAAACAATTCGTATTTTTGATGGTGCCACTGCAATTGTCACCGGTGGAGCATCAGGAATTGGTCGAGCCCTTACCGAGGAATTGGCAAAGCGTGGCTCCGAGGTGGTATTGGCTGATCTTCAGATCGAATTAGCAGAAGAAGTCGCCTCAAAAATCCATGTTTCCGGTGGCAAAGCAAAGGCAGTGAAAATAGATGTGACCAATTTCCCTGCGATGGAACAGCTTGTCCAAGAAACCGTTAAGCGTACGGGTCGGTTAGACTATATGTTCAACAATGCGGGAATTGCAATTGGTGGCAACGTCAATAACTACGGTATCGAAGATTGGAATCAAATTGTAGATGTCAATCTCCGTGGCGTGATAAATGGAATTCAAGCAGCTTACAAGATTATGATGGAGCAAGGATTCGGACACATCATCAATACTGCCTCAATGGCTGGGCTTATGTCCTCTCCAGGAGCGGTAGCCTATGCGACAACCAAGCACGCAGTGGTAGGTCTTTCAAAATCGATGCGGGCCGAGGCCGCACAGATAGGAGTCCGCATTAGTGTCCTATGCCCTGGGGTTGTTCGTACACCTATTTTAGAAGGAGGAGGGAAATATGGCAAAATGCTTATAGACATCCCACCTGAACAACTACGTCGTATGTGGGAAAGACTCAGGCCTATGTCCCCAAATATATTTGCAGAAAAGGTGCTAAATTCAGTTGCGAAAAATAAGGCAATCATTATTGTACCATCATGGTGGAAGTTGTTCTGGTGGATAAACCGTCTATCTCCTTCACTTGGAATATTCCTTGCTCAAAAGCGTTTTCAAAAAGTGCAAAAGGAGCTGGGTATAGTACAAAAGGGCTAACCAAAATATTTGAAATTTCCCAAATATTTTCCCTCTCCCTTTGGAGACTGTGTCGTAATCATGAGGGAGGGTAGATACCAGCGGAACAGGCAGTCAGGCTTCTCAACTTTAGAATGCGGTCGTTTAAAATTATGGGTAATTGGCCTTCTTAGAAAGGGATTCTTATTCATGGGTTTGGAGCCCCGAAGCTGAGCAATGAAAGGTTTCCGCTCTAAAGCTTCGTCACCCGACCGCCTGTTCCGTCTTGCAACGGGAATAGTTTCTCGTTCATTATGACACAGTCTCTTGATGGGGGAGGGAGAGGATGGGGGTGGACAAGAAGGAATTTGGTCCCCCTCCCCTTCCTCCCCTCCCGCCAGGGGAGGGGAGGTTTTTGGGGGTCATCAAAGATGTTAGAGATAAATTCTCAGACTTCAATGTGTAAGAATCTACGCCTCGTCCGGGACTTCGCCCGGAAGAGGTGGCCCCTTCGGGGCAATTGTTTTCCAGGTAGCCGCAACCTTCAGGTTGCGTTTCGGAGTACGTTCTAATCCCGAGCCACATGCGCAGGCTAAAGCCTGCGACTACCAATTGGCCGTTAATAAATATCGACAATTTTTTGTCGATGTTGATTTACTAAGCGCCTAACCATTCACTGAGGTTGATAGTTTAATAATTTTGGTATTAGCCCGCGGAAATTGGGGTAATCCCTTAAATCAATTCAAGGAGGTTATTAATGGTAAAGATTGGCATTATTGGCGGTTCAGGACTGGATGATCCAAACTTATTGAGAGATGCGGAGGAACTTCATATGACCACTCCCTTTGGAGAGCCGAGTTCTCCATTAACGGTTGGCTCGATAGAGGGAAGAGAGGTTGTAATATTGGCACGACATGGAAGGCAACATACCATCCCACCCACTCAGGTGAATTACAGAGCTAATATCCATGCGCTGAAAAGTCAGAGCTGTACACATATTTTGGCAACAGCGGCCTGCGGTTCTCTGAGAGAAGAGATTAAACGGGGAGATTTTTTGATTCTCGATCAATTTATCGATTTCACGCGATTCAGACCGATTACCTTCTTTGAAACCTTTCCTCCAGGAGCGGAAAATGCGAAACACACTCCAATGGCCGATCCTTTTTCCGAACTGTTGCGACAGAAACTCATTGCAACAGCAAAGCAGTTGGGGCTGAGTTTTCATGAAAGAGGGACGGTGATTACCATTGAGGGGCCCCGGTTTTCGACACGGGCTGAATCACATATGTTTCGAATATGGGGGGCAGATGTCGTCAATATGTCCTTGGCTCCTGAAGTCATCCTCGCAAATGAGGCGGGGATCCCTTATGCCGCAGTCGCTATATCAACCGATTATGATTGCTGGAAGACTGACGAAGCCCCAGTCGAATGGTCTGAGGTGTTAAGAATTTTTGAGATTAATGTCAGAAGCGTCAAAAAACTCCTTTGGGGGACAATCCAAGCACTCTAAGTGGACGAGGCTATCGAAAAACAAAAGAAACGGAGACAGCACAAGAAATAGTAAATAAATATAACCTAATTTGAGCAATTCTTTTGACCAAAATGAAGAAAAACATTGAGCTAAAATCCTTTTAAATCACATCAGGTATCCACCTAATGAGTGAGATAGAACCATGTCATTCCTGTGAAAACAGGAATCCAGGTTCTTGGCTTTATTTCTGGATTCCCGCTTCTGCGGAGATTTTATTGAGGGTGATCATTTTACAATTGGTCCGTTTCCATTCGATCAATCGAGATGAAGTCCTCAGAAATAAGGGCAACCCTTCATGACGGAGCGTCACCTGCGAACAATGAAAATTGATTCCCATCTATCCCCCCCCCTTGATGCCTGCCTGCCGAAGCCTCGGCGCAGGCAGGGGGGAGGGTCAGGGTGGGGGTGGACCTCCAAACCATATCCCCCTCACCTCAATCCTCTCCCTCCGAGGGG
>Ga0315276_10002871_pt1 | contig 15746 bp, 12 predicted proteins | sample YL17G05_0_MG_FD_204542 | JGI IMG/M metagenome (GOLD analysis project Ga0315276, IMG submission 204542) | Sediment microbial communities from Yellowstone Lake, YNP, Wyoming, USA - YL17G05_0 | ecosystem: Environmental > Aquatic > Freshwater > Lake > Sediment | place: USA: Wyoming | collected... | reverse complement strand
TCTCGGGGGCGTGTATGCGCGGATGTGGCAGCTGCAGCAAACCGAATCGGATGACGCAGCCACGGTTGACGTGCCGCGGCAGCCGCGCGGCTCGCCGCAGGGTGTGGGCGCGTTCGACCCGGATGCGGCGGCCGTCGAGGTCGCGCCGGAGGCCGCTTCGCCGGTTGTACGCTAGACGTCACCCACGGGTGACGATCCGCGTCGACCGCGCGTGTATCGCTCCGATCCGCCGATCCGCCAAGGGTGGCAGGTCCTGGCCTCAACTGGCTGATTTGGAAACGCTATTGGCGGATCCCCGCCGGGCATGCTATAAAGCGGCTGATCTTGAGGCCTGACTTCATGAACCGACGCTTCCTTATTGTTTTCTTGGGTCTAATTGCGGGCGTTGCGGCCTGGCCGGTGGGCGCGCAGACCCGCGTGACGCTCGACCCGGCCAAACTTCGGCTGGCGTCGGCAAACGCAGTCGTCATCGACGCGTCGGCCCATCGCCCGGTGTTCACCAAGGGCGCCGACGACGTGACGCCGATCGCCTCCCTCACCAAGCTGATGACCGCAATCGTCACGCTCGATGCCGGCCTTCCGCTGGACGAAGCGATCGCGATCGACACCGAGGATTTCGATTTTCTCAAGGGAACGCGGTCGCGGCTGCGCATGGGTGCGCTGCTCTCGCGGGGGGAAATGCTGCGGCTCGCGCTGATGTCGTCCGAGAATCGCGCGGCCTCGAGCCTCGCGCGCAACTATCCGGGCGGCGTGACCGCGTTCGTGGCCGCGATGAATGCGAAGGCCGCTGCGCTCGGGATGACGCGAACGAACTTTGCCGACCCGACGGGCCTCTCGGCGCAGAACGTCTCGACGGCGAACGACCTGGCGACGTTGGTCGCTGCGGCCGCGCAGTACCCGGAGATCCGCGACTTCAGTACCACGCCGAGCCATTTCGTCGCGGTGCAGCCCACCGGCCAGGTGCTCGGGTTCAACAACACGAACCGGCTGGTCAAGAGCTCGGACTGGGACATCCAGCTGTCGAAGACCGGCTATATTCGTGAGGCGGGCAAGTGCCTTGTTATGCTGGCGACGATTGCGAGCAAGCCGTTCGTGATCGTGCTGCTCGATTCGGCCGGAAAATACACGCGGTTGGGCGACGCGCAGCGGGTGCGGCACTGGCTGGAGACGGGCCAGGCGTTGCCCGCGGCAGCCCGGGCCAAGGTCACGCCGAAGGCCACCAAGGCGAAAACCGTTGCTGCAGCGGCACGGCCGCCGGCCAAGGTGGCGCTCGCCGCCAAGACCGCGAAGCCACGCCGCGCCTGACCGATCGGTTCGGGCTGCGCCCTAGCAGGCGCGCCGATGCTGTTCGAGCAGTTCCCTGGCGTGCGCGCGCGTCTTCGCGGTGATCGCGGTGCCGGCGAGCATTCGCGCGATCTCCTCGATCCTGGCGCCGTCCCCGAGTGCTTCGACCTCCGCGCGCACGGTCTCCGCGTCGCCGCGCTTCGTGACGCGGAAATGCGCGTCGGCGAAAGCGGCGACCTGCGGCAGATGCGTGACGCAGAGCACCTGCCGCCGCGTGCCCAGCGACTGCAGGAGCCGGCCGACCGTCGCGGCAACCGCGCCGCCGATGCCGGCGTCGACTTCGTCGAACACGAGCGTGGGCACCTCGCCGATTTCGCTGGTCACGACCTGGATCGCGAGTGCGATCCGTGACAGCTCGCCACCCGACGCGACCCTGGCCAGCGGCCCGAGCGGTTGCTTGGGATGGCTCGCGACGCGAAACTCGATGTGCTCGACGCCGTAGCTCGCAGGCACGGCGAGAGGCTCGAGTGCGATTTCGAGTCGTCCGCCGGCCATCGCGAGTTGCTGCATCGTTTCGGTGACCCGCGTCTCGAGCTCGTTGGCGGCGAATTCGCGCTTCGCCGAGAGCTCGTCGGCGAGTGCGCGATAGAGCGCCGCGGCTTCCTCCGCGCGCGCCGCGAGCCGCGGGGCATCCGCCGATTCCGCGAGTACGGCGAGGCGGGCCTCGGTGTCGGCGAGCAGCGCCGGCAGCGCCTCGGGCCGGACCCGGTGCTTGCGCGCGACATCGTGGACCGCCGCAAGCCGCTCTTCGACGCGTGCGAGCTCGGATGGATCGAGGTCGAGCTTCTGACGATAGGTCCGCAGCGCGCGCGCGGCCTCGTCGACCTGGATCTGCGCCGGCTCGAGCAGCGCGACGACGTCCGCCAGCGCGGGGTCGTGCGCGGTGCTGGCCGCGAGCTTCGCGATCAACGCGGAAAGCCGGCGCCCGAGCGCGTCGTCGCTTTCGGAAAGCGCCTCCTCGGCGGCTGCCGCCGCTTCGAGGAGTGCCGCCGCATGCGCGAGTCTGGACTGCGTCTGCGACAGCGACGCCCATTCGTCGGCGGACAGGTGGAGGGCGGCGAGTTCACGCCGGTTTGCGTCGAGCAGGTCGCGTTCGGCAGCCGAGGCGGCGGCGGCCTGCGCTGCCGCATCGCGCTTTCCGACGGCAGCGTGCCATGCGTGCCACGCGCCGGCGGTCTCCCGGCTGAGCGCGGTGAACCCGCCGAACGCGTCGACGAGCGAGCGTTGCACATCGGCCGCGATGAGTGCTTGGTGCGCGTGCTGGCCGTGCAGGTCGACGAGCCGTTCGCCGATGTCCTTCAACTGCGCGAGCGTGGCGGGCCGGCCGTTGATCCACGCGCGGCTCCGCCCCTGCGCGTCCAGCGTCCTGCGAAGGAGCAGCGTACCCTCGCCGGCGGCGAGGTCGTGCTCGCCGAGCCACGCCCCGATCCCGGGGTGGTCGGCCACCTCGAAGGCGGCGGCAAGCTCGGCGCGCTCGGCGCCGGGTTTCAGCTGCCGCAATTCGAAGCGGTCGCCCAACAGCAGCGCGAGCGCATCGAGCAGGATCGACTTGCCCGCGCCGGTCTCGCCGGTCAGCACCGAGAAGCCGCTGTCGAACTCGAGATCGAGCGTTTCGACGACGACGAAATTGCGGATGGACAGCAGTCGGAGCATGAATCGGTCGAGACGCGAGGTTGCCGGTCAACGTGACATCGGTGCGCGCAGGCGTTTCGGGAAAATCGAGTCCGTCCCCGGCTATTTGCCGCGCAACCGCTCGGGCGTTTCGCTCCAGTGCAGCTTCTCGCGCAGCATGGCGAAGTAGTCGTGGCCTTCGGGGTGAAGGAACCGCGCCGCGTGGGGCGCGCGCTTGACCGTGATGCGCTCGCCTTCAGCCAGCGCAAAATGGGCCTGGCCGTCGCAGTGCAGCGCGGCGTCGCGCCCGCGCTCGAGCGTAAGCGCGATCGTCGCGGTGTCGGCGACCGCGATGGGCCGATGCGTGAGCGCGTGCGGCGCCACCGGCACCAGCGCAAAGGCCTGGACCTGCGGATCGAGAATCGGGCCGCCCGCCGACAGCGCGTAAGCGGTCGACCCGGTCGGTGTCGCGACGATGATCCCGTCGGCGCGCATCGAGTAGACGAAGCGGCCGTCGATCTCGACCGCGCACTCGATCATCGTGCCCCCGCCGCCGCGGTTCAGCACGACATCGTTCAGCGCGAAGGCGCCGTCGCGGGTGCCGTCGGCGCGGACGACCTCCGCAGCGAGCAGCGTGCGGCGTTCCTCGACGTAGCGGCCGCCGAGCAGCTCGGCGAGCATGGGCTCCATTTGCGTGATCGGAATGTCGGTAAGGAAGCCAAGCCGGCCCTGGTTGATCCCGATGAGCGGCACGTCGAAGGGCGCGAGGCGGCGCGCGATCGAAAGCATCGTGCCGTCGCCGCCGACGACGATGGCAACGTCCGCGCGCGTGCCGAGTGTCTCGGGTGGGGCGCAGGCATAGCCGGAAAGCGGCGCGGAGCGCGCCGTCTCCGCCTCGATCACGACCTCGTGCCCGTTGGCGACGAGGAACGCGGCCAGGCGCGACAGCGGCTCGCCGATGCCGGGGCTCACATGGCGGCCGATCAGCGCGACCCGACGGAATCGGGCGGCAGGCAAACGGGGAGGGGAAGACGGGGACATCGCCGCGATTAGAGCACAGGCGCGGGCTGGGCCAAAGTCGACCGACGCATGATCCCCCAGAAGCAGGGCGGGAGACGACTTTTGGCGGGATCCGGTACGGCCGCAGGCGCAAGGAATGGAATCGCCTTTGACCCGGCATTCCGGGAAAAATCGTCTCCAACCCCGCTTTTCCCGCTCCGTGCCGGACGAGCGGGAGCGGATTTGGCGGCGGCGTCTGTAAAATAGCCGGCATGCTGGACCCCCGAGCTCAACATCTGCTGAAAGCGCTCGTCGAGCGGTACATCGCCGAAGGGCAGCCGGTCGGCTCGCGCGTGCTGTCGCGGCAGTCCGGCCTCGAACTTTCCCCGGCGACGATACGCAACGTGATGGCGGACCTCGAGGAGCTGGGGTACATCGCGAGCCCGCACACGTCGGCGGGGCGCGTGCCGACGTCCAAGGGCTACCGGTTCTTCGTCGACAGCCTGATGGTGACGAAGCCGCTCGAGCGGATCGAGATCCATCGGCTCGAGGGCGAGCTCACGGCCGACCGGCCGCAGCAGCTCCTCAACGCGGCCGCGACCCTGTTGTCGCAGCTCACGCATTTCGCGGGCGTCGTGATGACGCCGAAGCGGCGCGAGGCGAGTTTCCGGCACATCGAGTTCCTGCACCTTTCCGAGCGGCGGGTGCTGCTCATCATCGTCACCTCCGAAGGCGACGTGCAGAACCGGATCCTCCACACGGACCGGACGTACACCCACTCGCAGCTGGTCGAGGCGACCAACTTCTTCAACCAGCACTACTCGGGCCAGCCGTACGACGCGGTCCGTTCCCTGCTCGCGGAGGAGCTGAAATCGCTGCGCGAGGACATCGTCGGTCTGATGACCGCCGCGGTCGAGGTCGGCGGCGCGGCGCTGAACGAGGGCGAGGCGCTGGTCGTGACCGGCGAGAAGAACCTGCTTGCGGCGTCCGATCTCGCGTCGAACATGGACCGGCTGCGGCGGCTCTTCGAGCTGTTCGAGCAGAAGACCTCGCTGCTGCACCTGCTCGACCTGTCGCAGCGCGCGCAGGGCGTGCAGATCTACATCGGCGGCGAATCGGGGCTCGTCCCGCTCGACGAGTGCAGCGTCGTCACCGCGCCGTACGAGCAGGGCGGCCGGGTGATCGGCACCCTGGGGGTGATCGGACCGACGCGAATGGCGTACGAGCGGGTGATCCCGATCGTCGACATCACGGCCAGGCTGCTGTCGAACGCGCTGACTCAGCAGCTGAACGACTGATGGCCGGCCGCGCTTCCCATCCGAATGTGGCGCTGATCGAGCGGTTCTATTCTGCGCTCGGTCGTCGCGATGCGGCGACGATGATCGCCTGTTATGCCCCGGATGCGACGTTCTCCGACCCCGCATTCCCGGCGCTCGATGCCGCCGGGGTCGCCGCGATGTGGCAGATGCTGTGCGCGCGGGGCAAGGACCTCGCCGTCGTCGCGTCCGGCATCGACGCCGACGCGGAAAGGGGCCGCGCGCACTGGGTCGCGACGTACACGTATTCCGCGACGAACCGGCGCGTCGAAAATCGGATCGACGCGACGTTCGTGTTTCGCGACGGGCTCATCGTCCGGCACGAGGACCGCTTCGACCTCTGGCGCTGGTTGCGGCAGGCGCTGGGGGCCAAAGGCGCGCTGCTCGGCTGGCTGCCGCCGGTCCAGCGCGCGGTGCGCGGGCAGGCCGCGAAATCGCTCGCCGAATGGCGTGCGCGAAGTCCGTGAACGCGTATCTTCCCGAACCCTCGTTCGAGCACGACCGGCACCCGAGAATCGGCGTCCTGCTGCTCAACCTCGGCACGCCGGACGCGCCGACTGCCGCCGCGGTGCGCCACTATCTCGCGGAATTCCTTTCTGACCGGCGCGTCGTCGAGATTCCGCCGGCCGTGTGGAAGCCGATCCTGCATGGCGTGATCCTGCGCACGCGGCCGGCACGCTCGGCGAAGAAGTACGCCATGATCTGGGGCCCCGAGGGCTCGCCGCTGCTCGCGCACAGCCTCAAGCAGAAGACGCTGCTCATGGGCTACCTCGGCCAGCGCCTGAAGGACGCGGGGCTGCCGTCGGACTTTGCGCCGGTGGAGCTCGCAATGCGCTATGGCAATCCCGGGATCGCCGACGGGATGGGCAGGTTGAAGGCGGCGGGCTGCGACCGCATTCTCGCGGTGCCGCTCTTTCCGCAATATTCGGCGAGCGCCACCGCGGCGGCGCTGGACGCGGTGTTCATCCATGCGCAGCGGATGCGCCGGATGCCGGGTCTGCGTACGATCGACTGCTTCCACGACGATGCCGGCTACATCAAGGCCCTGGCGCGAAACGTCAATGACTACTGGATGCGCCACGGCCGACCGGACATGTTCGTGATGAGCTTCCACGGACTGCCCCGGCGCTCGCTCGATCTCGGGGATCCCTACCACTGCCAGTGCCACAAGACCGCGCGCCTGCTCGGAACCGAGCTCGGACTCGAGCCGAAGCAGTACCTGGTGACCTTCCAGTCCCGCTTCGGCCGCGCCGAGTGGCTGAAGCCCTACACGCAGGACACGCTGGTGCGCCTGGCGAAAGACGGTGTCGGGCGCGTCGACGTCGCCTGTCCGGGGTTTGTCTCCGATTGCCTGGAAACGCTGGAGGAGATCGGCATCGAGGTGAAGCAGGCATTCCTCGGCGCCGGCGGTCGGGAGTTCCATGCGATCCCGTGCCTCAACGAGCACCCGCTGTGGATCGCGGCGCTGGTCGACCTCGTCCTTGCGAACCTGCAGGGCTGGCTGGCGCCTCCGCCCGATGCGGGTGCACGCGAGACGACGCTGCTGCGGGCGAAAACGCTCGGCGCGGCGCGGTGATCGTTGAAGGCTCGGCACGGACGGGCTGATATCGGGTACCGGCAGGGACGGAATGGCAGGTCATGCCGCCTGCCGACCCCGGCCCCTGGCGCAGCCGTCCGGGCGTGGCGGCGTCCTCGCCGAAACCGGTTGAAAAGTCTTCGGACGCCCCAATTCTGACTCTTGGGCGCCGGCGGCGGTGGCAAGGGAAGAAACAGGGTTTTCACGGAGTTTCGATGCCGACACAGCAGAATCCAGACGTTTCCGCGATCGACAAGGCTGGCGAGGACGTGGCACCGCCCCCGGCCGCGGACGGGCGTGGCGCGGAAACCGCGGGCGCAGCGCCTGCGGCAGAATCGGCGCCGGACTTGGCGGGTTTGCTGAAAAAGGCCGAGGCCGAGGCCGCCGAATTGCGGGAAGGTTGGCTCCGCGCGCGTGCCGAGGCCGAAAACGTCCGCAAGCAGGCGGCGGTCGACATCGCGCGGGCGCACAAGTATGCGGTCGAGCGTTTCGCGGGCGACCTGCTGCCCGTGAAAGACGCCCTCGAATCTTCGCTGGCGGCGGAGAACGCGCCGTCCGAGGCGCTGCGCGCCGGCGTCCTGCTCACCCTCAAGGAACTCACGGCCGCTTTCGGGAAGGCCCAGATCGTCGAAATCGACGCGGCCGGCCGGAAATTCGACCCGCACCGACACCAGGCAATGGCGATGGTCGACAGCCCGGAACCGGCCAGCACGGTCGTCCAGGTCTTCCTGAAAGGCTATCTCCTCAACGATCGCATGCTGCGGCCGGCGATGGTGGCGGTGGCAAAACCCAAGGAAACGGGCGAATAAAAGCGGAGTTCGCTGGGGTAGCCGCTTGATTCGGCGGCCAAAAACCCCCACGTCTCGAAAAGGCAACCATTCCAGCATCCGGAGGTAAGCGAATCATGGGCAAAATCATCGGCATCGACCTTGGCACGACGAACAGCTGTGTTGCGATCATGGAAGGCGGAAAGCCCAAGGTGATCGAGAACTCGGAAGGTTCGCGGACGACGCCTTCGGTGGTCGCCTATCAGGAAGACGCGGAAATCCTGGTCGGCGCATCGGCGAAGCGGCAGGCCGTGACCAACGCCAGGAACACGTTGTTCGCGGTCAAGCGGCTGATCGGCCGGCGCTTCGAGGAAAAGGAAGTGCAGAAGGACATCGACCTGATGCCCTACCGGATCGTCAAGCACGACAACGGCGACGCGTGGGTCGAAATCCGCGGCCGGAAGATCGCGCCGTCGCAGGTGTCGGCGGAGGTGCTGCGCAAGATGAAGAAAACCGCCGAGGACTATCTCGGCGAGGAAGTCACCGAGGCCGTGATCACGGTCCCCGCGTACTTCAACGACTCGCAGCGTCAGGCGACCAAGGACGCCGGCAAGATCGCAGGGCTCGAGGTGAAGCGGATCATCAACGAACCGACGGCGGCGGCGCTCGCGTTCGGCATGGACAAGAAGGAGGGCGACCGCAAGATCGCCGTGTACGACCTGGGCGGCGGCACGTTCGACATCTCGATCATCGAGATCGCCGAGATCGAGCGCGAACACCAGTTCGAGGTGCTGTCGACCAACGGCGACACCTTCCTGGGCGGGGAGGACTTCGACCAGCGCGTGATCGACTTCATCGTCACCGAGTTCAAGAAGGAGCAGGGCGTCGACCTCAAGAACGACGTGCTCGCGCTGCAGCGGCTCAAGGAAGCCGCCGAGAAGGCGAAGATCGAGCTCTCGTCGTCGCAGCAGACCGACATCAACCTGCCCTACATCACGGCCGACCAGTCGGGCCCCAAGCACCTGACGCTGCGGATCACGCGCGCCAAGTTCGAGTCGCTCGTCGAGGACTTGATCGAACGCACGATCGAGCCCTGCCGCATCGCCATCAAGGACGCGGGCGTCAAGCTGACCGACATCAGCGACGTGATCCTCGTCGGCGGCATGACGCGGATGCCGAAGGTACAGGACAAGGTCAAGGAGTTCTTCGGCAAGGAGCCGCGCAAGGACGTGAACCCGGACGAGGCGGTCGCGGTCGGGGCCGCCATCCAGGGCGGTGTGCTCAAGGGCGAAGTCAAGGACGTGCTGCTGCTCGACGTGACGCCGCTGTCGCTGGGCATCGAGACGCTCGGCGGCGTGATGACCAAGCTCATCCAGAAGAACACGACGATCCCGACCAAGGCGCAGCAGGTGTTTTCCACCGCCGACGACAACCAGTCGGCGGTGACGATCCACGTGCTGCAGGGCGAGCGTGACGTCTCGTCGGGCAACAAGAGCCTCGGCCAGTTCAACCTCGAGGGCATCCCGCCGTCGCCGCGCGGCATGCCGCAGATCGAGGTCGCGTTCGACATCGACGCCAACGGCATCCTTCACGTGTCGGCGAAGGACAAGGCGACCGGCAAGGAAAACAAGATCACGATCAAGGCGAGCTCCGGGCTGACCGACGACGAGATCCAGCGGATGATGAAGGACGCCGAGGCGCATGCCGAGGACGACCGCAAGCAGGTCGAAGTCGTGCAGGCGCGCAATTCGCTCGACGCCCTGGTGCACAGCGTGAGGAAGTCGATCGCGGACTACGGTGAGAAGATCGGCGCCGACGAGAAGGCGAAGATCGAGGCCGCCGTGAAGGAAGCCGAGGATCTGCTGAAGGAGAAGGACGCCGCCAAGGAAACGCTGCAGGCGAAGGCCGAATCGCTGGGCAAGGCGGCGCAGAAGCTGGGCGAGGCCATGTACGCGGACGCGCAGGCCAAGGCGCAGCCGGAGGGTGGTGGTGGGGGGGGCGGGGGCGGCGGGGGCGGCGCGAAGTCGGAAGAGAAGGTCGTCGACGCCGAGTACACCGAGGTCAACGACAAGAAGTAGACTTTGGCCGCGGGCGAAGCCAGTCGCTCGCGCGCCGGTAGTGTGGCCGGATTCGAGCGTGCGCCAGCTTGAGTAACCTCATGGCGACGATCGGTCCGGCCGCTTGCGTTGACGCTGGCGGCCTGCAACGGCTGAACCGATCCGGGCTTTTCGAAAGAGATTGATGGCAAAGCGCGACTACTACACGGTGCTCGGGGTCAATCGCGAAGCCTCCGAGGAGGAAATCAAGAAGGCCTACCGGAAGCTCGCGATGAAGCATCATCCCGACCGCAACCCGGACGAAAAGGGCTCCGAGGACAAGTTCAAGGAGGCGAAGGAAGCCTACGAGGTGCTCTCGGACACCCGGAAACGCGCCGCGTACGACCAGTTTGGCCACGCCGGAGTCGATCCCTCATCGGGCTTCGGCGCAGCGGGCGCGCGTGGCGCGGGACCCGAGGGCTTTGGCGGCTTCGCCGACGCGTTCGGCGATATCTTCGGCGAGATCTTCGGCGCGCAGCGCGGCGGACGCGGCAACGGCGTCTACCGCGGCGCCGACCTCCGCTACAACCTCGAACTCGCGCTCGAGGACGCAGCGCGCGGCACCGAGGCGAAGATCCGCATTCCGACGATGGAAGCGTGCGCGACCTGCCACGGCAGCGGGGCGAAGCCCGGCACGCAGCCGAAGCAGTGCCCTTCCTGCCACGGGCGCGGCGAAGTGCGCGTGTCGCAGGGCTTCTTCTCGATCCAGCAGACCTGTCCGACCTGTCGCGGGACGGGCAAGGTGATCTCCGATCCCTGCACGGCTTGTCACGGCGCCGGTCGCACCAAGAAGCACAAGACGCTGTCGGTGAAGATTCCGGCGGGCGTCGATCAGGACGATCGCATCCGGCTCTCCGGCGAAGGCGAGGCGGGCGTGAATGGCGGGCCGGCGGGCGATCTCTACGTCGTCGTCAACATGAAGCCCCACGCGGTGTTCCAGCGCGAGGGCGCCGATCTGCACTGCGAGATGCCGATCAGCTTTGCCGTCGCGGCGCTGGGCGGCGACATGGAGATTCCGACGCTCGATGGCCATGCGAAGATCAAGATCCCGCCGGAAACGCAGACGGGGCAGGTGTTCCGTTTGCGCAACAAGGGCATACGGCCCGTGCGCGGCTCGGTCACCGGCGATCTCTTCTGCCACGTCGCGGTGGAGACGCCGGTCAAGTTGACCTCGCGGCAGAAGGAGCTTCTGCGCGAGTTCGAGGCGATCAGCGAAAAAGACCCCGGCGCGCACAACCCGCGCGCGAAGTCGTTCATGGAAAAGGTCCGGGACTTTTTCGGGCCGTGACTGGCGCGAGAGGGCCGGATCGCGTTTCCGAGCGTGGGCAAGGCGGCGCGATGAACGCGGCTGCAGCGCCTGGCACCGTCGGCATCCTGCTCGCGGCGGGACGCGGCACCCGCTTCGGCGGCGACAAGCTGCTCGCGCAATTGGGGTCGAACTCCGGCCTGGCCGGCGAATGCATCGGCGCGACGGCGTGCCGCCACCTCCTCCTGGCCCTTCCCCGGGTGATCGCGGTGGTGCGCCCCGACGATGCCGCGCTTGCCGCGGCGCTCGGTGCGGCGGGTGCGCGGATTGTCCGCTGCGTCGACGCCGACGACGGCATGGGCGCAAGCCTGGCGTGCGGCGTCCGGGCGACCCGGGACGCAGCCGGATGGGTGGTCGCGCTCGCCGACATGCCCTGGATTGAACCGTCGACGATCGCGCGCGTCGCTGCGGCTGTCGCCGAGGGCGCTCCTGTCGCCGCGCCGTTCCATCGCGGCGCGCGCGGGCACCCGGTCGGTTTTTCGTCGGCGTGCTACGCGGCGCTCGCTGCGCTCACCGGAGACGAGGGCGCGAAATCAGTGGTGGCCGCGCACAGCGACAGTCTCGCGCGGATCGATGTCGACGACGCGGGCACGCTGCGCGACATCGACACGCCGGCGGACATGGCGTAGCGCGTTCAGTCGCTGCCTTCCGGCTGCCACATGTCGGGCTGGAGCAGTGCGGTGCGCATTTCCTCCTCCTGCGTCTTCCACCACGCCAGGAATTCGCGCTCCTCGAGCGGACGCGCGATCAGGAACCCCTGCGCCGCCTCGCAACCCTGGTGTTTCAGGAACTCGAACTGGGCGGAGCTTTCGACGCCTTCGGCGATCACGCGCAGGCCCAGCGAATGCGACAGCGCGATGATCGCCTGGGTGATCGCCACGTCGTTGCTGTTGTGCGTGAGACCGTGAACGAAGCGCTGGTCGATCTTCACCGCGTGGATCGGCAGCCGCGCCAGGTAGGACAGGCTCGAGTAGCCGGTTCCGAAATCGTCGACCGTGATCGAGATGCCGCGCTCCTTCAGCTTGGCCAGCGTGGCGACCGCGCGTTCGGGGTGGGTGATGATGACGCTCTCGGTGATCTCGAGGTCGAGGTACTGGGGCGCGAGGCCGCTCGCCCCCAGCGCCTCTTCGACGATGGCAAGGCAACTGTCGTGCTGCAGCTGCTGCACCGAGAGGTTGACCGAGAGCCGCAACATCATGCCCAGGCGATGCCACTGGACGACCTGGCGACAGGCGTCGCGCAGCACGCGGGAACCCAGCGCCTGGATCATCCCCGACTCCTCGGCGATCGGGATGAATTCCGTCGGCGCGATCACGCCGCGCGCCGGATCGCGCCAACGCAGCAGCGCCTCGACCGCGCAGACACGGCCGGTCTGCATGTCGATCTGCGGCTGGTAGGTGAGGAAGAACTCGTTGTGCAGCAAGCCGCGCCGCATGTCGGTCTCGAGCTGCAGCCGCGCCTGCACGCGCGCGTTCATGTCGGCGGTGTAGAACCGGTACGCGTTGCGGCCGACCTCCTTGGCCGCGTACATCGCGGTGTCGGCCTGCTTGATCAGCGTGACGGTGTCGTTGGCGTCGAGCGGGTACATCGACACGCCGATCGAACAGGTCAGCGTCGGCGTCTGGTCTGCCAGCCGGAACGGCGCGAGGAACGACTCCCGGACGCGCGCCAGCACCGTCATCGTCTCGAACGTCGCATGCGCCGGATCGAGCCCGGGGAGGATCACGACGAACTCGTCGCCGCCCAGGCGCGAGACGGTGTCGGATTCGCGTACCGCGGTGGTGAGCCGCTGGGCGACCGCCTGCAGCAGCTGGTCGCCCGAGTCGTGACCGAGCGTATCGTTGATCCGCTTGAAGTGATCGAAGTCGAGGAAGAGGCACGCGACGTGCGTGCCGTTGCGCTGCGACTGCGCGAGTATCTGCTTCAGCCGCTGGTTCAGCAGCGCCCGGTTCGGCAGTCCCGTGAGGATGTCGTGCTGCGCGAGCTTGTACGCGTGCGCCGTCGCAATTTCCAGCTCTTTGGTCCGCTGGATGACCTTCTCCTCGAGCGTGCGCTGGTAGCTCCCGACCTCCGCCTGCGATTCCGAGAGCCGCTGGGTCATGTGGTTGAACGTGTGCGTGAGCAGGCCGAGCTCGTCGGACGAACTCGCCGGCACGTAGACGTCGAGCTTGCCGGACCCCACGGCGCGCGCTGCGCGCATCAGCCGGTGCATCGGCGCGACGAGGCCGCGCGTCAACAGAAAGGTTGCGCCGATCGTCAGCACGATCAGCGAGGCGACGACGGACAGTGCGCCGACCAGGTGCCTGCGGAACTGCTGCTGCAGGCGGTCGAATGTCATTCCGAGCCGGACATAGCCGATCGGCGTGGCGCTCGGCTGGATGGTGCCGGGGTTGCGCGCGGCGGTGTCGCCGGGGCTCTGCGCGAGCGCCATCGCCATCGCCGTCTTGGTGCCGCCGACCGGCGCGATCAACTCGACGTAGCGCTGTCCCCGGAGGGTCAGATCCGCGCTGGCCGTGGCGCCGACGGAGGGCAGTTGCGCATCGGCGGGCAACGCCGGCGGCCCTGCCGCGCCGAGCGATTCGTCGATGCGGCGCGTTGCGACCGGCTCGCGCCTTGCGTCGATGACGACCGCGTAGGCGAGGTCGCCATCGGCGGAAAGGCTTTCCAGGATCGCGTCCAGATAAGCGCGGTTGCTCGTGTACAGCCCGAACTCCGAAAGTTCGGCCAGCATCGCGAGCGCCATCGACCCGCGCTGCCGCAACTCGGCGCTTTCATCGCGCCACTGCTGCCAGAGGTGGAAGCCCGTGGTCGCGATCGCGGTGAGGGAAATCAACCCGATCGTGAGCAGATTCAGCTTCGTCAGCAGCCCCATCCGCACCGGCGGCAGGTTGAGCGACGAGGTCGTGTCCGTCGCGAGCGGTGTCAGATGCCTGCGGAACAGTCTCATGCGACTGCCAGCGGTATCTTGCCGATTCGCTGCTGCCACTCGCGCGGGCCGGTCTGGTGCACCGACGTGCCGTTCGCATCGACGGCAACGGTCACCGGCATGTCCTTCACGTCGAATTCGTAGATCGCCTCCATCCCCAGGTCGCCGAACGCGACGACGCGCGCGCTCCTGATCGCTTTCGACACCAGATACGCGGCGCCGCCGACGGCCATCAGGTACGCGGCGCGATGCTTCCGGATCGCCTCGATCGCGACGGGGCCGCGTTCGGCCTTGCCGATCATCCCGACGAGTCCCGTCCTGGCGAGCATCATTTCGGTGAACTTGTCCATCCGCGTCGCGGTGGTCGGGCCGGCGGGACCGACGACCTCGTCGCGCACGGGATCGACCGGGCCGACGTAGTAGATCACGCGGTTGGTGAAGTCCACGCCGGGCGGCAGGCCTTCGCCCTTCTCGAGCAGGTCCGCAATCCGCTTGTGCGCCGCGTCGCGCCCCGTCAGCATCCTGCCCGAAAGGAGCAGCGTCTCGCCCGGTTTCCAGGTCGCGACCTCGGCCGGGGTGAGCGCGTCGAGATCGACGCGCCTCGCGGTGGGGGCCGGCGTCCACTGCACGTCAGGCCAGCGCGCGAGATCCGGCGGAGCGAGCTTCGCCGCGCCGGAACCGTCCAGCGTGAAATGCGCGTGGCGTGTCGCCGCGCAGTTCGGGATCATGCCGACGGGCTTCGACGCCGCGTGCGTCGGGTAGTCGAGGATCTTGACGTCGAGCACCGTCGAGAGGCCGCCCAGGCCCTGCGCGCCGATGCCGAGCGCGTTCACCTTTTCGTACAACTCGAGCCGAAGCGCCTCGAGCGGGTTCGCGGGGCCGCGCCGCATGAGCTCGTGCATGTCGATCGGGTCCATGAGCGCCTCCTTGGCCATCAGCATTGCCTTTTCCGCACTGCCGCCGATGCCGATGCCGAGCATTCCCGGGGGGCACCAGCCGGCACCCATCGTCGGCACCGTCTTCAGCACCCAGTCGACGATCGAGTCCGACGGATTCAGCATGGCGAATTTCGACTTGTTCTCCGATCCGCCGCCCTTGGCCGCGATCTTCACCTCGACCGTGTCGCCGGGGACGAGGTCGAAGTGGACGACCGCCGGCGTGTTGTCTTTCGTGTTCTTCCGCGATCCGGCCGGGTCAGCCACGATCGACGCCCGAAGGGGGTTGTCGGGATCGAGATAGGCGCGACGCACGCCGGCGTTGACCATGTCGGCAATCGACATCGTGCTGCGGTCCCACTGCACGCCCATGCCGACTTTCACGAAAGCGACCACGATGCCGGTGTCCTGGCAGATCGGGCGATGCCCCTCGGCGCACATCCGCGAGTTCGTCAGGATCTGCGCGATCGCATCCTTCGCCGCCGGCGACTGCTCGGCGCGGTACGCCTCGCCCAGCGCCTCGATGTAGTCGAGCGGGTGATAGTAGGAGATGAATTGCAGCGCGTCGGCGACGCTCTGGATGAAGTCGTCCTGCTTGATCGTGGCCATGCGGCACTCCAGGGTTTCAGTGGGCACTTTGATCGCCGCCGCCCGCCGCCGCCTTCGCGGCGTGGGCACGACCTTGCGGCATGATGCGGTCGACCGCGGCGATCGCGAGCGCGGAGATCAGGAACGTGATGTGAATCACCGTCTGCGCGATCAGCACCTTCGGCTCGTACGAATGGGCGTTGATGAACGTCTTCAGCAGGTGGATCGACGAGATGCCGATGATCGCGGTCGCCAGCTTGACCTTGAGCACGCTGGCGTTGA
>Ga0315276_10002870_pt1 | contig 15751 bp, 14 predicted proteins | sample YL17G05_0_MG_FD_204542 | JGI IMG/M metagenome (GOLD analysis project Ga0315276, IMG submission 204542) | Sediment microbial communities from Yellowstone Lake, YNP, Wyoming, USA - YL17G05_0 | ecosystem: Environmental > Aquatic > Freshwater > Lake > Sediment | place: USA: Wyoming | collected... | reverse complement strand
GCTTGCCGCGGGGACCGCGAGGCCGCGCCCCCGCGCGCCGGCGACGATGGCCGCCGCCAGCGGGTGCTCGCTGCCGCGCTCGAGGCCGGCGGCGAGCCGAAGGAGTTCGTCCTCCGCGACCGCGCCATCGGCGACCACCCGCTCGAGCCGCGGCTTGCCGGCGGTGAGGGTGCCGGTCTTGTCGAGCAGGATCACGTCCACGTTGCCGAAGGTCTCGAGCGCCTCGGCGCTCCTGACCAGGATGCCGGCGGATGCGCCGCGCGCGGTGCCGACCATGATGGCCATCGGCGTCGCGAGCCCCAGAGCGCACGGGCAGGCGATGATGAGCACCGCGACCGCGTTCACGAGCGCGTAGGCCAGTCGCGGCTCGGGTCCCCAGACGGCCCAGGCAGCGAAGGCCGCCGCCGAGGCAGCCATCACCGCCGGGACGAACCAGCCGGCCACGGCGTCTGCGAGCCGCTGCACCGGTGCACGGCTGCGCTGGGCCTCGCTCACCATGCGCACGATCTGGGCGAGCAGGGAGTCGGCCCCGACCCGCTCGGCCCGGAGCACGAAGCTGCCGTTGCCGTTCACCGTGCCTCCGGTGACGGGATCGCCGGGCCCCTTCTCCACGGGGATCGGCTCGCCGGTGACCATCGACTCGTCGACCGACGAGCGCCCCTCCAGCACCGCGCCGTCCACCGGGACCTTCTCGCCGGGCCGGACGCGGAGCAGCATGCCCGGCAGCACCGCCGCGACCTCGACCTCCTCGTCGCGACCGTCCGCGTCCACCCGCATCGCCGTCTTCGGCGCCAGCCCGAGGAGGGCATGGATGGCGCCCGAGACCCGGCTGCGCGCGCGCAGCTCGAGGATCTGCCCGAGCAGGACGAGCAGGACGATGACCGCGGCGGACTCGAAGTAGATGGGGACCGCGCCCCCGTGGCCCCGAAAGGCCGGCGGGAACCACGACGGCGGGAGCACGGTGGCGGCGGCGCTGAAGAGCCAGGCGGCGCCCGTGCCCAGCCCGATGAGGGTGAACATGTTGAGGTGGCGGGTGCGGAGCGAGAGCCAGGCCCGTTCGAAGAAGGGCCAGCCGCCCCACAGCACCACCGGCGCCGAGGCGATGAGCTGCATCCAGGCGAGCGGGCGGGGGCCGAAGAGGCGTGTCACCGGGTGGCCGGGCAGCATGTCGGCCATCGACAGGTTGAAGACGAACATCACCGGCACGAGCGAGAGCCAAAAACGCCGGTTCATGTTCTCGAGCTCCGGATTCCTCTCGCTGAAGATGGGCATCCCGCCCACCACCAGCGGCTCGAGCGCCATGCCGCAGATCGGGCAGGGGACCGGCTCCTTCTCCCGGACCTCGGGATCCATCGGGCAGACCCACAGCACCTCCGCACCCGGAGGGGGTGGAGGAGAGCTCTCCATCCCCTTCGGGCCCCCCGCGAGGAAGGCGCCCGGGTCGGCGGCGAATCGCTCCCGGCAGCGCACGCCGCAGAAGTGGTAGCTGGTGCCGCCGTGCTCGTGGCTTCCCCCGCGCGGCGCGAGCGGGTTCACCTCCATGCCGCAGACGGGGTCGCGCGTCTGGGGCGGGATCGGGGTCTTCGCCGCCGAGGGCGCGGCAGGGGAGGGGTCGGTCATCGGCGTCATGCTTAGCACTCGCCGGGGAAGAGCGGGAGGTGCGGCCGCGGAGGTCGGAACGGGGAGGGCGCACGGAGCCCGGCGAAGATGAAAGCGTGGGCATGGTCACGGTAAGTATTGACACCGTAAGTGAACCACGTGAACGGGTCGTCATCCCGTGACAGGGGTCGCGCGTGGCATCGGTCAGTGGAGCCCCGCACCCGATCAGGCCGGTCGTGCGTCCTGTTGGGGCCTCCCGGGAGGGTATCGACACCACCACTGGGTCGCTCGCGCCGCCATATACGTAAGATCACACATCAAGGTCCGGTGCGGTCGCCATTGAAGCACTACCCGATGAGGTGTCCTGAGCCATGGCGCACCGGATCGAGGGACTCTCTGCGTAGATGTATGACCGTATGGTTCCTGCACGGATGTTGTAGTGGTTAGGTGCGGTGAACGCAGCGACTCGAGTCCCCGGGGGGGGATCGTGCACGACGACGTCTTGGCGCTCTGGCTCGACGAGTCGGGCTCTCTGCTGATGGAGGGCACGCTCCTCCTCGCCTTCGCGGTCGTCGTCATCGTCCTTGCCCTGGCCGCGTTCGGAAAGGTCTCCGAGGCGAAGGTCCACCCGCGGAGGATCGAGCTGCGATGACGACGGCCGCTCGCAATTCCTGGAGTTCCCACGATGGTGAGCGACCCGCTCACCTGACCCGCCGGCGTCTGGTCTGCGTCCGGCACTACCGAGCAACCGAACGGAGGAAGTCATGAAGAAGATGTTCCTGAAGCTGATGAAGGACGAGAGCGGCGCCAGCTTGATCGAGTACGTGCTGCTGGCTGCGCTAATCGGGGTGGCTGCGATCGTAGGCATGCGGGCAATCGGGACGACCGCGAACAACACCCTGAACACGACCGCCATCGACATGGCCCGGTAGTGGGCCCCGGGCCGGCCGCGCGGCGCCACGCCGGCGCCCGCGGCCGGCTTCAGCCTGGTTCGGGAGATCCGCGCATGATCGTGCACGCCGCTCACCTTGGGCTCCTCGGAGGATTGCTCGCCGTCGCGGTCGCGTGCGACGTGGCCCAGCGACGAGTCCCGAACCTGGTGGTCGCACCGCTCGCCATGGGTGGTCTGGCCGTCCAGTGGGTCGCCGGCGGGCCGACGGCCGCCCTGTGGGCTGGCCTCGCGGGCCTCGGCGTGCTGGCCCTCCTGCTCCTTCCCTGGGCCTCGGGAAAGATCGGCGGCGGTGACCTGAAGCTGATGGCGGCCACCGCCATCTGGATGGGGCCGTCCAAGCTCCTCGCATTCCTCGTGCTGACCGCGATCGCCGGGGCGCCGGTCGCGGTGGCGACACGGGTTACCCGCCTGGTCGAGATGCGACATGGCGCGAGGCGGGCCACGGCGGCCGGCTCCTCCGAGCCGGCGATCCCGCTCCCGCGGGAGACGATTCCATTCGCCGCTGCCATCGCGCTTGGCGCATTCGCGGCGTTGCAGTGGGGCTTGCCATGAGCCAGGAGAGCCGAAGGAGATCGCGGGGAGCCGTACTCGTGGAGTTCGTCATCGTCCTGCCCGTCTTCCTGCTGCTCCTCCTCGCGGCCATCGACTGGGGCTGGTACTTCGTGCTCCGAGAGAACACCATCCACGCCACCCGGGAGGGCGCCCGGGTCGGCTCTGTCGCGCCCGACACCGGGACAGCGACGACGGACGCCACGCTGGCGGTCCGGACCTATCTCACGAACGCCCTGGGTCCGCGACACGTGAGGGACCCGGTGGTGACCACGAACGGCGTGGTCGGCGGCCACCGGGTGATCTCCGTCCGCCTCGTTGGCTACCCGGCCGGCTCCATCACCGGCCTCGGCGATTGGACCCATGTTCCGGAAACCATCACCACGCGCGCGGACATGCGGCTGGAAGTCCAGCCCTAGGCTGGGAGAAGGGGAAGTGCCATGGCGGAGAAGCCGGGTCTCACCGCAGCACTGCACAAGGCCGCCGACAGGAAGAGCCGCCGGTCGGCTCTCCGGGCCGCCTTGTTTCTGGCGCTGGCGCTGGTGGCTGCCGTGGGCTCGGCGCTCCTCTTGACCCGCTACATGGAGGCGAGAACCGCCGCGGCCCGGGTGCCCACCGACGTCGTCCTCGTGGCGGCCATGGAACTCCCCGTCGGCACCGAGATCCGCGCCGAGCACCTCCGAGGGGTGGACTGGCCGGTGTCGAGCCGGCCGGAGGGAACCTTCCGGGAGCCGAAGGAACTCGAGGGCAAGGTGGTGAGCCTGCGGATGGTGAAGGACGAACCGTTCCTGGCGGCGAAGCTCTCGGGAGACGAGGCGGGGACCGGCCTCTCGGCCCTGTTGACCCCCGGCATGCGAGCGCTCGCGGTTCGCGTGGACGACGTGGTGGGCGTGGCCGGGTTCATCCACCCCGGGGACAGCGTGGACGTCATCGCCACGCTCCGTTCCGAAGGGGGGAACTCGGCGACCTCCTCCAAGGTGATCCTTCAGGACATCAAGGTCCTCGCGGTGGGCAAGGAGCTCGACCACCGCTCCAGGGGTGCGGACAAGGTCGTGCCCGCCACGGTGGCCACCCTGATGGTGGACGCCGAGCAATCGGAGCGGCTCGCACTGGCGGCCGCGCAGGGGAAGATCCTGCTGACGCTGCGGGGCGGGGCCGACCGAGAGGTGGTGGCCACGAAGGGCGTGACGCCGGCGACGCTGCTCGCCGCCGTCAGCGAGCAGCCGTCAGCGGCGACCTCGAGCGGGTCGAGGCGCTCGACGCGCGTGCGTCCGATCCAGCCGGAGCAACCCGCGCGTCCCGCCGAGGTGGTGGAGATCCTGCGAGGCGACCTATTCGAGCGCCGGGACTTCCAGAAGAAGGAGTCGAAGTGATGACCACCGCCGCCGTGCTCGCGTCCTTGCTGCTGGGAGCGCCCGTGGCAGCGAGTCCCACTCCGGTGGCGGCCATCGCCACGTCCTTGCGCGTGGATCGAGAACTGGGAGCCGTCCGGGAGATGTCGCTCGAGGTCGGCCAGAACCGCCTGCTGCTCCTCTCCGAGCAGATCGTCCGGGTGGCCGTGGCCGATCCCACGGTGGCCGACCTCAAGGTGGTGACCTCGACCCAGGTCCTCCTCACCGCCAAGGGGGCGGGGACCACCGATCTCACGCTCTGGAACCGGGACAACCAGCCGCTCGTCATCGCGCTTCAGGTGAAACGGAGCGTGGAGGCCCTGAAGCGGCAACTGAAGGAGCTCTTCCCCAGGGACAACGTCTCCGTGTCCGCCTCGGGCGACTTGGTGGTGCTGGTGGGCGAGGTGAACGACCTGCGCACCCCCGAGCGCGTGGCCGAGGTGGCGCGCCTCCACTCCAAGCAGGTGGCGAATTTCATCACCGTGAGCGGAAACCACCAGGTGCAGCTCTCGGTGCGCTTCGCCGAGGTGTCGCGGAGCGGCCTGAAGCAGATCGGGGTGAACCTCTTCGGCGCCTCGAAGAACGGTCAGCAACTCGGCGGCGTGATCGGGCCGAAGAACTCCCTCGGCACCTGGCTCAACACGGAGAATTTCAGGGTCCCCGGCACCGGTCTCCCCGGTCAGCCTCCCAGCTTCCCCACCCAGGCCTTCGGGCAGTCGTTCCAGCTCTTCTTCGGGTCGGCCTCGCCTTTCCCGTTCAACGTGACACTGAGCTTGCTCGAGGAGAACGGGCTCGCCAAGGTGATCGCCGAGCCGACGCTCGCCACCTTGAGCGGCCAGGAAGCGAAGTTTCTCGCCGGTGGCGAGATCCCCATTCCGATCTCCTCGTCGCTGGGCGCCCTGAACGTCACGTGGAAGAAGTTCGGCATCCAGCTGGGGTTCACCCCCACGGTGCTGGACCAGGGGACCATCAACCTGAAGGTCGCCGCCGAGGTGAGCGACATCGACCCGACGAACGGGATACAGGCGAACGGCATCTTCATCCCCGGCCTGATCTCCCGCCAGGCGGAGACCACGGTACGGCTCGGCGACGGCCAGAGCTTCGCCATCGCCGGCCTCATGTCCGACAAGGTCCGCTCCACCGTCGACAAGGTCCCGGGGCTGGGGAGCATCCCCATCCTCGGGGCCCTGTTCCGATCCAGCAGCTACCAGCGGCAGGAGACGGAGTTGCTCGTCGTGATCACCGTGCGGCTCGTGAAACCGGTGGCCCCGCACCAGATCCAGCCGCTGCCCAACGACTTCGAGGGGGGCGAACCGGACGGGTGGGCCTTCTTCCTCCTGGGCCAGGACGAGGCGGGATCCCCGAAGCGCGATCCCCAGGCACCGCCGCGAGGTCCCTCGGGGCCGGGTGGCTTTTCCCCGTAGCGAGAACCGGAGGAACTCCGTGGAAAAGAAGAACATCCTGCTCGTGGGCGTGGGGACGGACGTCGAGGTGGCGCTCGGGGAGACGCTGGGCCCGGATCACCTCGCTGCGGCGAGCGACGTGCCCCAGGCGCGTGCCCTGGCGCGCAAGGGGAAGCCCGCCGCGGCCGTGGTGCGGCTCCGCGAGCAGCCCCTGCCGGAGTCGTTCGATCTGGTGCGGGAGCTGGCCGCGCAGGGCGTCCCGGTGCTGGTGCTGGGTGCTGCCAGGGACCCCGACTCCATCCTGGCCGCAATGCGGGCCGGCGCCAGGGAGTACCTGGCCGCGGGCGAGGAGAGCCAGATCGCGCCGAGGATGCAGGCGCTTCTCGAGGCCACCGGGGCGCTGCAACTCGGGCAGGTGACCGCGGTATTCCCCGCCAAGGGCGGGATGGGCGCCACCTCGCTGGCCATCCACCTGGCCGGGGCGCTGCGCCGCGCCGGGAAACGCGTGTGCCTCCTCGACCTCGACCTGGAGCTCGGGGACGTCCTCTCCTTCCTCGACCTGCACGGCACGTACTCGCTCGCCGACGTGGCGGCCAACACGCACCGTCTCGATCGGGACCTCCTCGACGCCTCGGTGCCCCACCATGGATCGGGTGTCTACGTGCTCTCCCAGTGCGAGAAGATCGCCGAGGGCGAGCGCCTCGACCCCGGCAAGGTGGTGACGGTGCTCCGCTTCCTGCGGCAGCACTACGACCACGTGATCGTGGACGGGCTTCGCGACTTCGGGGACATCGCGCTGGCGGCGCTCGACCTGGCCGATCGGATCCTCCTCGTCGTCACGCAGGAGGTGCCGGCGGTTCGAAGCGCCCAGCGCTGCGCGGAGTACTTCCGGCAGCTCGGCTTCGAGACGAAGCGGGTGATGCTGGTGGTGAACCGGTACCACAAGGGCTCGCCCATCACCCGCCAGGTCGTCGAGGAGACGGTCGGCCTGCCCGTGGGGCAGGTGGTGGGCAACGACTTCCAGGCCCTGTCCCGCGCCGTGAACCGGGGCGTCCTGCTCTGGGAGGAGGCGCCTCGGTCGACGGTGGTGCGCGACGTCGAGGCCCTGGCGGCGCAGTTCCTGCCGCCCTCGCCCCCCGAGTCGCAAGGGTCCTTCCTGAAGAAGATCTTCGCGTCCAAGGTGGCCGCCCATGGGATTGACTGAACGTATCCGCCAGCGCAAGGACGGGAATGGCGCGGACGCGGCGGTGGCCGCCGGCGTGAGCGCGCAGGTCTTCTACGACCTGAAGACCGACCTGCACCGGCGGGTGGTCGACAGCCTGGATCTGAAGACCCTGGAGAAGCTCTCGCCGGAACGCCTGCGAGAGCAGCTCCGGTCGGTGGTGGGCTCGCTCCTCGCCGGGGCCAACGTGCCCCTCAACCAGTCCGAGCGGGACCAGATGGTTCAGGACCTGCTCGACGAGCTCACCGGGCTGGGGCCGCTCGAGCCCCTGCTCCGGGACGGGAGCATCTCCGACATCCTGGTGAACACCTACTCCACCGTGTACGTGGAGCGCGCCGGGAAGCTGGAGCTCACTCCGGTTCGCTTCACCGACGACGACCACCTCCTGCGCATCATCAACCGCATCGTCTCCCGGGTGGGCCGGCGGGTAGACGAGACGTCGCCCATGGTGGATGCGCGCCTCCCCGACGGGTCGCGGGTGAACGCCATCATCCCTCCACTCTCCATCGACGGCCCGGTGCTCTCCATCCGGCGCTTCGGCGTCTCCCCGCTGAGGGCCTCGGACCTGGTCGCCCTGGGGACGCTCAGCTCCGATTGCCTGGAATTCCTCGGCGCCTGCGTGAAGGCCAAGCTCAACATCCTCATCAGCGGGGGCACCGGCACCGGGAAGACCACGCTCCTGAACGCGCTCTCCGCCTTCGTCCCCGCCCAGGAGCGCATCGTCACCATCGAGGACTCCGCAGAGCTCCAGCTGCAGCAGCGGCACGTGGTCCGGCTGGAGACCCGCCCGCCGAACATCGAGGGGGAAGGGGAGATCGTGGCCCGTGACCTGCTCAGGAACTCGCTGCGCATGCGCCCCGACCGGATCATCGTCGGCGAGGTCCGAAGCGACGAGGTCCTCGACATGCTGCAGGCCATGAACACCGGCCACGAGGGCTCCATGACCACCATCCACGCCAACTCGGCGCGCGACGCGCTGGCGCGCATGGAGGCCATGGTGGGGATGAGCGGGATCCCGCTTTCCGACGCCTACATCCGCCAGACCATCGCCCGGGCGCTCAATCTCGTGGTGCAGCTCGGCCGCGGCACGGACGGGCGCCGGCGGGTCCTCGGCGTGGCCGAGATCACCGGAACCGAGGGGCCGACCATCGTGATGCAGGAGATCTTCCGCTTCGACCAGCGCGGCGTGGACGGGGCTGGCCACGTGGTGGGGGAGTTCCTCCCCACCGGAATCCGGCCCAGGGTCCTGGAGCGGATCCAGCGGGCTGGCATCGACCCGGGACGCCTGGCGGGCCACTGGAGCTAAGGGGGCGGGATGCGCACCACGCTCGTCGTCGTACTGAGCATCGCCCTCCTCGGGCTCCTCGAGGCCGGCTACCATGGACTGCGCTACCTCTCGGAGCGACGGGGCCGCGAGCTTCGCCGGCGCCTCCAGGCCGGGGACGGCGCCATCGGCCTCGACTCCGTCCTGCTCCGCCAGGGGCGGTTTGCCACGCTGCCCTTCCTGGATCGCTGGCTCTCCTCGCTCCCGTGGGCACGGCGGCTCGAGCACCTCCTGGAGCAGGCCGACTCCCGCATGACCGTGGCGCAGCTCTGCGCCTTCTCGCTGCTCGGGGCCGGAGCCGGGGCGCTGTCGAGCCTCCGGCTCGGCCTGGGCGCAGGGCTGGCTTTGGCCCTCGCCGGGTTCTTAGCCGCACCACTCCTGCTCGTGCGGGCCCGTGAGCGGCGAAGCAGGCAGCTCTCCGAGCAGCTGCCCGAGGCACTCGACATGATGGCCCGGTCGCTCCGTGCCGGACACTCCCTGTCCAGCGCCTTCCATCTCGTGGCCACGGAGATGCCGGAACCCATCTGCATCGAGTTCGCCCGGGCCTTCGAGGAGCAGCGCCTGGGGGTGCCGCTGGAGCGCGCCGTGCGCGAGATGGGGGCTCGGGCGCCCTCCAACGGCGATCTCAAGATCTTCGCGGTCTCGACGATCATCCAGAAGGAGACCGGCGGGAACCTCGCCGAGATCCTGGACGGGATCGCCACCACCGTCCGGGAGCGCTACCGCTTCTTCGGGAAGCTCCGGTCCCTCACAGTCGAGGCCCGGGTGAGCGCCTGGTTCGTGAGCCTGATGCCCATCGCGCTCGCCGGGTTTCTCGTCTTCTCCTCGCCCGGCTACATGGTCCGGCTCGTCGACAACGACATGGGACGCATGATCCTCGCCGGCGGGGTCGGCGCCTGGATGCTCGGCGTCGTCTGGTTTCAGCGGCTCACGCAGTTCGACTTCTAGGAGGCCATCGTGCACCTCGACTGGATGGCGCTGGCGATCGCCGCAGGATTCCTTGGCGCGTTCTCCGCGGCGGGCGCGATGGTCTACTCCATCGTCGGGACGCGCAGCGGGGCGGCCCGCCGCCTCCAGCGCCGGCTCGCTCCCTCGCACGACCTCCCGGACCTGGTCGCTCCTCGCGGGCAGGCCGCGCGCCTCATGGCGCAGGGGCTCACCCCCCTCGCCAGGCTGGCGAACCCGGGGGAGGGCGAGCTCGACGAGGTCCGGGGAAAGCTCTCCCGAGCTGGGTACCGTTCGCCGCACGCCATCCAGATCTTTCTCGCCGCCAAGGCGATGCTCTCGCTGCTCTTTCTCGCCGCGGTTCTCTGGTTCAATGCGGCCAGGCTACAGCCTATCCCGCTCGTCTCCGCCTGGGCCGTCGGCCTCGCCGCCATCGGCTACTTCCTCCCCAACGTGTGGCTGGAGCGGCGGATGCGCGCGCGTCAGACAGCCATCGATCGGGGTCTTCCCGACTCCCTGGATCTCATGGTGACCTGCGTGGAGGCGGGCCTGGGCCTCGACGCCGCGGTGCAGCGAGTGTCGGGCGAGGTCGCCCTCGCACACCCCGTGCTTGCGGAGGAACTCGCGTTGACCTTCCTGGAAGTGAAGGCGGGTGTCCGTCGCACCGAGGCCTTCCGGCGGCTCGCCGACCGGACCGGCGTCCGGGATCTGAAGATCCTCGCGGCCACGCTGAACCAGACCGAGCTCTTCGGCACCAGCGTGGCCAGGGCGCTCCGCATCCAGGCCGACGGGATGCGAACCCGGCGCATGCAGCGCGCCGAGGAGAGGGCCGCCATCCTCAGCGTGAAGATGGCCGTCCCCCTGGTGTTCTGCTTCATGCCCGCGCTCTTCGCCGTCCTGATCGGGCCCGCCTGGGTGAACATCGCCGTCAACTTTCTGAAGGGGGGGTCGCCATGAGGCGTGGCATCAAGATGGGCGCGGTCTTCCTGGCGCTGCTCGTCGCGGGCTGCGCCGGCGTGCAGAAGACCGAGGTGGAGAGCAGCCGGCAGGTGCGCCTGGCCATGGCGGATCAGCTCGCCCAGCGAGGCGACTGGGCCGGCGCCTTCCAGATCGTCGACGGGTTGACACGGGAGGACCCGACAGACGCGACGGCGCTCCTGTTCCGGGCCAAGGTACTTCGCAAGCAGGCGATGACCGCCGAGTCGGAGGCCGACCTGCGTCGCGTGCTCCAGCTCGAGCCGCGGTTCGCAGAGGCGCATTCGGAACTGGGTGTCCTCTGCGAGCACGCGGCGCGGCCCCAGGAGGCGATGGAGCGTCACCAGGAGGCGCAGCGGCTCTCGCCCGCTGACCCCCGCTACCTGAACAACCTGGGTTTCGCGATGGTCATCCGGGGAAGGGCGAAGGACGCCATCCCCTTGCTGGAAGAGGCACTGCGCGCGGAGCCCGGAAGCGCCCGGCTGCGGAACAACATGGGGTTCGCCATGGCCAGCACCGGGGACTTCGGGCGTGCCGCCGAGCAGTTCCGCCTCGGGGGAACGCCCCTGCAGGCGACGATCAACCTCGGCTTCGCCTACGAGAGGAGCGGGAACCTGGCACAGGCCTACCCGCTCTACCTGCAGGCGGTGCGGCTCGACCCCGCCGACGCGCGGGCGCGAAGCAATCTGGAACACGTGGCCCGGGAGATGGGCCGTGAACTGCCGCCCGAACTGGCCGTCGGGGCCCCTGGGGCGGGCGAAAAGGGAGGAGGCTGATGCGTACCATCTTCGCGGTGATCGTCGGGGCGGGGCTCCTGGCCGCCGGTTGCAGCCGGGCGCATGTCTCGCCGGGATTCGGCCTGGCCAACAAGGAGGCGTTCGCCATGCAGGAGCCGCCCCTGGCGAAGCCACCCCAGGCCACCAACATGACCCTCGACACCCAGGAGGCCGACGTGATCGCCTCGAGCTACCTCCGCAGCCTCGCCGGCAAGACGAACACGGCCGAGCCCGATCCGGTCCTCTACGTGGCGCCGCCCCAGCAGCGGCAGGCGGCGCAGCCGCTCGCGCCGTCCGTCCCCAAGAACTGAGGCGAGCCATGGAAAGCCGATCGTCGAGGGACCGAGGCGCCATTCTGATATGGGCGACGCTTTCCATGGTGATGCTGGTCTCCATGATGGCGCTGGCGCTCAACGTGGGTCACATGGTGTCGGTGCGCGGGGAACTGCGGAACGCGGCGGATTCCGCAGCGCTCGCGGGAGCCCTGCAACTCCGGGGGACGCCCGCGGAGCTCATTCCAGCCGATTCCTCCGCGGACGCCCTGGCCGCAGTGCACGACACGGACCGATTCGCGGTCGAGACCAGCCAGGTGAGCCTCGGGCAGTGGGTCCCGCCCAGCAGGAACTGCGACGCGCGGGACACCCAGATGCCCCTTCCGAGCGGGTACCGTGGCTATGCAGGCTACCGGTTCTGCGAGGTGACGAGCACCGACGCCGCCGCCGCCTTCCGCATCAACGCCGTCTACGCCAGGGCCGAGCGCAGCCAGACAGCTCCGGGAGGCGGCGCGGTCCCCATGGCTTTTGGAAGGCTCCTGGGCAGGGAGTCCGCCGACGTGGGAGCGAGTGCCATCGCGGTGACCGGGGGACCGTGCGCGTCGGGCTGTCTCAACGTACCCATGGTGGTCGGGGTGGGCTGTCTCACGGACAGCGGTGGCGGCCTGGTGTGTGACCCGAACCAGGGAGCCGACCAGGGGGGCCCGCTCTACGCGCTCGGCCTCTCCTCCACGCAGGTCCGGAGCGCCGGCTGGTCGACCTTCACCCAGAGCAACCCGAACGAGAATGCCGTCTGCGACTACCTGAAGAATTCCCAGGGCACCTGTACCAAGATCGACGTGGGTACCGAGGTGGAGTTGATCGACATCGGCCAGGGAAACAAGTTCAACGGGGGGTGCAAGGGCGGTGACGACAACAAGAAGACGTGCGACTGGTTCGCGGACTACGTGGGGCAGCAGATCGAGGTCCCCGTCATCAGCAAGTCTGGGAGCCTGGGCGAGGCATGCCCCAGCATCTACAACGGCAGCGCGTGGATCGTGGGCTTCGCGACGTTCAGGGTCCTGGCGGTGGATTGCAAGACGGGGAACGGCTGCGTTCCGGGGACCTCGCCATGGTGCGCCACCTGTGATCAGTACGCTTCGGGCACGTGCGTGGTGACGCAGCTCGTCTGCAACCACCGTAACGGGGACGACCGTTCGACCGGGTGCGCCTGGACCGGCACCTCGCCCCTGCGCCCCATCCTGGTCCGCTGAATCGAGGGAAACGTCACAGGGGGAGGCCCCATGCACAGGTTCGCGATCGGCTGCGGTTGCTTGATGTTGTTGGTCGCCTGCAGCAGCACGAAGGAGATCTGCGACGACGGGATCGACAACGACGACAACGGCAAGATCGACTGCGCCGATCCCGGTTGCGGGATCGGCGCCGCCTGCGCCACGCATGGCCTCACCTGCGCATCGGACCAGACGTGCTCGGTCTGCTCGGGAAACGGAGGTAGTCCCGAGACGGCGGAGTCCACCTGTGGGGACGGCATCGACAACGACTGCGACGGACTCGTCGATTGCGCGGACCCGGACTGCCAGCCCCGCGGGACCAGTCCGGGCGGACTCTGCGACGCCGCCGGCCACAGGTGCGGCGCGCCGGACTTCGCCGGCCATTCGAGTTGCGGCTCAGGCGGCTCGACGCCGGGCTCCAGCGCGCTGGGGGCCGTTCGTTTCGTGGGGAGCGACTACTACGTGCTCGGGTCTCGTGGGTCGGGCTACCAGGAAAAGGCCAGGCTGACGTTCCAGGTGACGGCCTCGGACAATCTTCCCTACCGGGCGGGCCAGAAGGTCACCTTCACGCACGCACCCGAGGGAGGCTCGTTCATCGGGACCGCGCCCTCCTGCACGACGGGCACGGCGCCCATCTGCACATGGGATGGCGCCACCGACTCCGAAGGAAAGGCGCAGGTGCTCCTCACCTCCGGCAGTCGCTTCGCCTTCCTATCGGTCAAGGCCGAGGTCACCGTGGGGGAAGAATCCCGGCACCTGGTCGCGGGTGGTTTCCCGGTCGTCGGCGCGAAGCCGAACGGGGCTCGCCTCTCCTTGGACTGCGACCGTCACAACGTGCCGGCGCTGACGCACCACGACTGCCTATACTCGCACTACTGCGGTGCGCTCGGGACCGTGCCGTGCACCGTCAAGATGGCCGATCGGTTCGGGATCGCCATCGGGGTGCCCACCTTGGTCGGCTTCCGGGCCGAGGCGGGCGTGGTCCCTCCGGCCACGGTCAGCGTGGCATTCGACGTTTCGCGTCCGGCCTCGGAGCAGCAGGAACTCGGTCACGCCAGGGGCTACCTGGAGGTGTGCAACTCGAGCCTGCCGTTCGACGTGGCCCCGTTCCCGGGGGAGCGGTCCAACGTGATCGACTGGGGTTGTGGGACGAGGACCGCCAACCCGCGAGACGGCCTGGTGACGCTCGTCGCCTACGTCGAAGGCGAGGAGGGGTTCGTCGACCTGAACCTGAACGGCCAGTACGATCCCGGCGAGCCGTTCGTCGACGTCGGCGAGCCCTTCGTCGACCTCGACGACGACGGCAAATGGAGCCCGGGAGAATGGTTCCTCGACGTGAACGGGGACGGACAATACTCCGGACCGAACGGACGGTGGGACGCCGACACCGTGATCTGGACGCAGACGCGCGTCCTGTACACGGGATACCCGGCCACGGGGCGGGACGCCTCGGGGAACGAGATCTACTCGCGGTTCTTCACCTCGGGCGCGCCACCCGCTCCGACTCCCCCGGCGCCTCCCTTCTCGGTCAGGGCGGGACCGCCACCCACCAGCGTCGAGTACGGGGTTTTCCTCACGGATCAGAACTTCAATCCATTGACGTCGATCGCGACCTATTCGGTGGCACCCCGCGTCGGCAACGTGAGCGCATCCCTCTTCGGGCCGCTCCACACGGTTGACTCCATGGGAGCCCAGCTCCGGCAGCTTTACTGTGACGCCCCACAGGCGCCGGCGAACTGCCACGACGGCCCCGCCGAGACGGCTTGCTCGACCTCCCCTTGTTACGTGCAGTGGGATCTCGGCTCCTTCATCTACGGGAACCCGGGAACCGTGACCATCACCGGCGCGCGCCCCGGTCCGGACGTCGTCGATCTGGCGACAACCATCGAGGGGGTCACGGCATACCTGAGCATCGCCGGACAGTGCCTCCCATAGGCCCCGCGACCCGCGTGCTATAAGTCCTCGTCTTGCCTGACGAGATCCTCATCGTCGCCGCCGAGGCGAGCGCGGACCTCCACGCCGCGCGGGCTCTCGAGGAACTCCGGAAGATCCGCCCCGACATCCGCGCCTTCGGGGTTGGCGGCCCCTGCCTGCGTGCCGCCGGGCTCGAGACCCTGTATTCGGCCGAGGACCTCAACGTGATGGGGATCGCCGAGGTGCTTCCAAAGATCCCGAGGATCCTGGCCGTGCTGCGCGGCATGCGGGAGGCCGCCACGCGGCGCCGCCCGGCGGTCGCGCTCCTGGTCGACAGCCCGGACTTCAACCTGCGCCTCGCCAAGCACCTCAAGCGACAGGGAGTGAAGGTCGTCTACTACATCTCGCCCATGATCTGGGCCTGGCGGCGAGGCCGGGCGCGGAAGATCGCCAAGGTGGTCGACCGGATGCTCTGCATCCTCCCCTTCGAGGAGCGCTTCTACGAGGGCACCGGGGTCTCGGCCCGATTCGTCGGCCACCCCTTCGCAGAGCGAGTGCTCCCCGGCGACCCCGCCAGCTACCGGGTTGCGCTCGGGCTCCCGGCGGGGCGCACCACCATCGCGCTCCTCCCCGGCAGCCGCCGCAGCGAGATCCAGCGGATCTTCCCGGCCATGCTCGAGGCCGCCGAGCGCATCCAGGCCCGCCACCCCGACGTGCAGTTCGTGGTGCCGGTGGCGGTCACCCTCCCGGAATCGGTGCTCCGCCCCGCGCTCGCCCGCCACGCCACCCTGGACGTCCGCCTCGTCGCCGGCCGGGCCGACGAGGTGGTGGGGGCGAGCGACGCAGCGCTGGTGAAGAGCGGGACCTCCACGCTCGAGAGCGCGCTCATGCAGCGTCCCATGGTGGTGGTCTACAAGATGGCCTGGCTGTCCTACTGGGTGGCGCGGCTCCTCGTCCGCATGTCCCACTTCGCGCTCGTGAACATCCTCGCCGGGCGCACGGTCGTCCCCGAGCTTCTCCAGCAGGCGGCCAGCCCGGAGCGCATGGCCGCCGAGATCGAGCGGCTCCTCTCCGACCCGGGCGCCCGGCGGGCGCAGCTCGACGGGCTCGCCGAGGTGCGCAGGTCGCTGGGCGAGCCAGGTGCGGCACGCCGCGTCG
>Ga0315276_10002869_pt1 | contig 15752 bp, 12 predicted proteins | sample YL17G05_0_MG_FD_204542 | JGI IMG/M metagenome (GOLD analysis project Ga0315276, IMG submission 204542) | Sediment microbial communities from Yellowstone Lake, YNP, Wyoming, USA - YL17G05_0 | ecosystem: Environmental > Aquatic > Freshwater > Lake > Sediment | place: USA: Wyoming | collected... | reverse complement strand
GCGAGTTCCTCTCCGGCCACGCCGAACACCGCGAGCCCCGCGCGCATGGCAGCCTCGAAGACGCCCGCAAAGCCCGGCGGCGCGGGCAGCGCGATGCCGAGCATGGTGATTCCGAGCACCCCCATCGCCTCGCCGAAACCGATCCACTGCTGGAACTCGAACGCGCACGCGAGGGCCCAGGTGAATCCGGCCATCGCCACGAAGAGCGCAGCGGTGAGCAGCACGATCATCACGAGACGACGCGGCTCGCGCAGGCTCGCGACGCCGTCGACGAAGCTGCCCGCGAAACGCAGCAGGCCGCGCAGGACGCGCTTCACCCTCGGCGCCGCCACGCGCGACTCGATCGCCACCACGATGCGTTCGCCCAGCGCGAGCGCGCGCGGCCCGAAGGCCGCGAGCACGACGACGCCCGCGATCAGCGGCGGCAACAGCAGGATCGCCGTGCCACGCGCCCACTCCACCACCGAGATGTTGCGCCCGAACAGCTCGATGCTGCGGTCGGGCACATCGGCAAAGAACACCACCAGCAGCATCGCGATCAGCAGCGCGACGAAATCGATGACGCGTTCGACGAACACGATGCCGAGCCCGGCGCCGATCGGCACCTGGTCGCGCTCGTACATCAAGTAGGGACGCACGACTTCGCCAAGCCGCGCCGGGAAGGTGTTCACGCAGAAGAAGCCGACGATCGTGATGGCGACCTGGGTGCGGAACGTCGTGGCCGGCGCGAGCGGCTGTACGAGCAGGAGCTGGCGCCACGCGCGCAACTCGTACTGGACCGCCCACAGAGCTGCCGCTGCCGCGAGCCACCGGCCATCGACGTTCGCGATGGCGTCGCCCACCTGGTCGAGCGGCACGCCCCACAGCGCGAGCCCGAGAAAGAGCGCACCAACCACGAGTCCGAGCACGAGACCCTTGATCACTGCGCGCTCGGAACACGACTCGCTGCGGGCACTTCCATCACGAAGGGAAAGCTAGCCCAGTCGCGCAAGCAGACGGCTTCGCCACTGTGCAGCACGCCGCTCCGGAACACGACTGCCTCGACTGTCAAACCAGTTCGAGCACGGCGATCTCGGGGCGGCTCCCGAACCGCACGCGAGGCCCCGCAAAGCCCAGACCGCGGCTCACGTAGAGCGTCGCCTCGCCCAGCCGGTAGAGACCCCGGTGGTACGGCGTGAGAAATCGCGCTGCATTCCAGCGGCCCTTGCCGACGGGAAGCGCGAGCTGGCCGCCGTGGAAGTGTCCCGCCAGCACGAGACGGAAGCCCAGCGCCGCAGCCTGCGCGAACGCGTCCGGGCGGTGCACGAGGAGCAGCACCGGTCCGTCCGAAGGAGCGGCGGCCGCGAGTTTCTCGATCATCGCGAGCCCGTGACCATGCTCCGTCCAGTCGCGCCCCGGATCTTCGATGCCAGCGAGGTAGAGCGGCGCGTCGGCAGGGAGTCGCACGCACTCGTCGCGGAGCAGGCGGAGCGCCGGCGCGTGTCGCACGAGCGCGTCGGCCACCCGCTCCTTGCCGGTCATCAGATCGTGATTGCCGAGCACCGCGTACACGCCGAGTGGAGCACGCAGCCCCGCCAGTCGCTCCGCGCCCGCTCCGAGATGGCGCGGGTCGTGATCGAAGAGGTCGCCGGTGATGACGACCAGGTCGGGCGCGAGCGCGTTGGTCTTCTCGACGATCGCGGCGAGGCGACCGTCCTCGGTTCCGTTGCCGATGTGGAGATCGGAGAGATGGGCGACGCGCAATCCGCGCAGGCGCTCCGTCAGGCCGGGCATCGGGATCTCGAGCGAGGTGATCTCGAGGTGCTGGGCGCCGTACCGGAACCCCCATGCCAACGCCCCGCCGAGGCCCGCCACGGCCAAAGTGCTGGCGGCGCGATAGAACGCGAGTCCGGCCTTTGGGGGCATTCCCGCGAACGCGAGCAGCGGCACCGCGATTGCGAACCCGAGCGTGACGGCGCAGACCCCCGCGGCCAGCACGATCGCTCCGAAGCCGCTGGCCACGTACGCCTGGTCGAGCCAGGCGCCGATCCGCCCTTGCGGCTGCGCCAGACCGACCCGTGGCATCAACAGCCCGTTTCCCAGCGCGAGCACCAGCGCCGACCCGAACAGCCATGAAAATGGAATGGACCCCGGCCCGCCGGCGATCGCGAAGCCCCATGCCACCAGGATGCACTGCGAGAAACCGAGCGAGATTCCCACCACGAGAGGGAATCGCTCGAAAATGTGCGTGCGGATGAAATCGCGGAACACTGGGACGACCTGTTCGTCGGGCTGACGTCTAGGGTTCGGTGCCGCCTCGTGCAGACTTGAGCAAGGGAGAGTTCCAGCGTTCTGGAAAAGTGACCGCGCCGGGCGCTTCGATCTTGCGTCGCGCCCCGCTCACAACGAGACGCGACGCAGCCGCAGCGCGTTCGCGATCACCGACACCGAGGACAGGCTCATCGCCGCCGCGGCGATCATCGGCGAGAGCAGGATGCCAAAGGCCGGGTAGAGCACACCGGCCGCGATCGGGACGCCGAGCAGGTTGTAGAAGAACGCGAAGAAGAGGTTCTGGCGGATGTTGCGGACGGTGGCGCTCGAGAGCCTGCGCGCACGCGCGATGCCGCGCAGATCGCCGCGCACCAGCGTCACGCCCGCGCTCTGCATCGCAATGTCGGTGCCGGTGCCCATCGCGATGCCGACCTGCGCGAGCGCGAGTGCGGGCGCGTCGTTGATGCCGTCGCCCGCCATCGCGACGACGTGCCCTTCGGCCTGCAGCTTCGCCACAAGCGACGCCTTCTGCGCGGGCAACATCTCCGCGTGCACTTCGTAGAGCCCGAGTCGCAACGCCACAGCCTGCGCTGTCGTGCGATGGTCGCCGGTCAGCATCACGACGTGAACGCCGTCCTCGCGCAGCCGGCGCAGTGCCTCGGGCGTCGTCGCTTTCACGGGATCGGCGACGCCGAGCACGCCGGCTGCGCGACCGTCGATCGCGACGAAGAGCGCCGTCGCGCCGTCCGCGCGCAACGCCTCGGCGTGCGCGGCGAGCGAATCCGCGTCGACGCGCTCCTCGTCGAGCAGCGCGCGGTTGCCGAGTACGACGCGGCGACCGCCGACGCTGCCGACCACGCCGCGTCCCGGCCGCGCCTCGAAATCGCTCGCCGCATCGAGCGCGATGCCGCGCTCGCGCGCCGCCGCCAGCAGCGCCGCAGCGAGCGGGTGTTCGCTCGCGCGCTCGAGTCCCGCCGCCGCGCGCAGCAGCTCGGTCTCGCCGAACTCGGGCGCGGGCAGCACGGCGACGAGGCGCGGCCGTCCTTCGGTGAGCGTGCCGGTCTTGTCGACGACGAGCGTATCGACGCGGCGCAGCACTTCGATCGCCTCGGCGTCGCGGAACAGCACTCCCACCGAGGCGCCCTTGCCGGCGGCAACCAGGATCGACATCGGCGTCGCGAGACCCAGCGCGCAGGGACACGCGATCACCAGCACTGCCACCGCGTTCACCAACGCGAACGCGAGCCGTGGCTCGGGACCGAACCAGGCCCAGCCGGCGAAGGTCAGCACGGCGGCAAGCACCACCGCGGGCACGAACCACGCGGCGACGGCGTCGGCGAGCCGTTGGATCGGCGCACGCGAGCGCTGCGCTTCGGCGACCAGCGCCACGATCTGCGCGAGCAGCGTCTCGCTGCCCACGCGATCGACGCGCATCACGAAGCTGCCGACTTGATTGATGGTCGCGCCGATCACGCGATCGCCGGGTCCCTTCTCCACGGGCATCGGCTCGCCCGTGAGCATCGACTCGTCGAGCGCCGAGCGACCTTCGATCACCTCGCCATCGACGGGAACTTTTTCGCCCGGCCGCACGCGCAGTCGATCGCCGAGCCCGACGGCTTCGAGCGCGACGTCTTCTTCGCTGCCGTCGTCGCGCAGCCGCCGGGCAGAGCGCGGCGCCAGCGCCAGCAGCGCGCGGATCGCGGCGCCAGTGCGATGACGCGCGCGCAGCTCCAGCACCTGACCGAGCAGCACCAGCGTCACGATCACGGCAGCCGCCTCGAAGTAGACGGGCGCGCCACCATCGTGGCCGCGGAACGAAGCCGGAAAGACGCCGGGCGCGAGCGTCGCGACGACGCTCGACAGCCACGCCGCGCCCGTCCCGAGCGCGATCAGCGTGAACATGTTCAGATGTCGCGAGCGCAGCGAGGCAAGGCCGCGCTGGAAAAACGGCCAGCCGCCCCAGATCACCACCGGCGTCGCGAGCGCAAGCTGCGCGAACGCAAGCGTGCGCGGCGTGAACAACGCGTGCACCAGCCGTCCCGGCAGCATGTCGGCCATCGCAGAGGCGAAGACGGGCAGCGTCATCACGGCGCTCACCAGCAGGCGCCGCTGCATATCGAGAAGCTCGTCGCTCGGACCTTCGTCCTGCACCGGCGCCATCGGCTCGAGCGCCATCCCGCAGAGCGGGCACGATCCCGCTCCCTCCTGCACCACCTCCGGATGCATCGGGCACGTGTACCGACCCGAACCGGTGCCGGGCGTCAGGTTATTTTTTGTCAGGTTGTTTTGATTCAGGAAACGAGACGGCTCGGCGCGGAAGCGTTCCGCACAACGCGCGGCGCAGAAGCGGTAGAGCACTCCCTCATGGACGACCGTGTGCGGCGACTCGGCGCTGACGGTCATGCCACACACCGGGTCGAGCACTGCGCCCTCGGCCATCTCCTGCATCCCATCCCCCTAGACGCGGCAGCGGATCATATACCCCCTCGCGACGGGGGGTGGTAGGATGCCGCCCGCTCGAACGGGCTCCTGAGATGAGAGGAGAGGACGATGGCTCTGAAGGTCGTGGTCGACTTCGATCTGTGCGAAGCGAACGCGCGCTGCATGGAAGCATGCCCGGAAGTCTTCAAGGTCGATGACGACGACGTCCTGCACATCCTGATCGAGCGCCCGCCCGCCTCGATGCGCGCGAAGCTCGAAGAAGCCGCGCGGGTCTGCCCGCGCCAGGCCATTACGATCGCCGACGAGTAGACCGCTGGTCCCGCGCTAGTCGATCTGCTGACGCGCCAGCGACGCGGCGTCGAGCGGCAGATAGGCACGCGCCGCGGCATCGCGCACGAAGAGCGGATCGCGCGCCAGCGCGGGGTCGTAGCCTTCGCGCTGCAAATCGACCTTGCGCAGCTTGAAGGTGGACGTCACGTCGGGTTCGGGCGCGAGGCGCACGAAGAGCGGCGCCGCGTAGGCAGGTAGCCTTGCCTCGACCCAGGCGAAGAACGCGGCGCCGTCGAAGCCGTCGCGATCGCGCAGCACCAGCGCCGCCATGCCCGCGCGTCCTTCGGCGCCCGGTACGCGCACGCCATAGACGTTCGCGATCTCGAGACCCGGGAAGCCGCCGAGCGCTTCGGCGACTTCTTGCGTCGAGACGTTCTCGCTCTTCCAGCGATACGTGTCGCCGATCCGGTCGACGAAATAGAAGTAGCCATCTTCGTCGCAGCGCAGCAGATCGCCGGAGCGGTAGCAGCGATCGCCCTTCTGGAACACGTCGCGCAGGATCTTGTGTTCGGTGGCGGCGGCGTCCGTGTAGCCCTCGAAGCGACCGGCGCCCGAGTTCGGAAGATCGGGAATCACGCCGAGGAACTCGCCGACTTCGCCGGGCGCGCACGGGATGCAGTAGCCGTTCGCGTCGCGCGAGTGCTCGTCGCGTTCGAGGTCGTAGCGCACCAGGCGACCGTTGTGGCGTTCGGGAAACGGGATGCGCCCGCACGAGCCCACTCGGTTGTCGACGTTCATCAGCGACGTGTTCGCCTCGGTCGACGACCACCCCTCCAGAATTCGAGCCACGCCGAAGCGACGCGCGAACTCCTCCCACACGTCGCGCCCCATGCCGGCGCCCATCATCACGCGCACGCGGTGCTCGCGTTCGCCAGGGCGCTCGGGCTGGTTCACCAGATAGCGGCAGATCTCGCCGACGTACTGGAAGCCGGTGACACCATAGCGGCGCACGTCGTCCCAGAAGCGGCTCGCCGAGAAGCGGCGCGCGAGCCACACCGTCGCGCCCTGCGCGAGCGCGCTCGAGATCACCACCATGCCGCCGGCGCCGTGATAGAGCGGCAGCACGCAGCCGATCACGTCGTGGGGTCCGTAGCCGGCAACGGCGGACATCCCGTCGCCGACGCCGAGCCAGCGCATGTGCGACAGACGCGCGGCCTTGGGGAGCCCCGTCGTTCCCGAGGTGTAGATGAAGAAGAGGTCGTCGCCGGCACAGAGACCGTCGCGCACCGCGCGATCGGGATTCTCGGTGGCCGCGCGCGCGAGCAGCGCGTCCCAGTCGCCGGTCGCGGCGCTGCGCGGGGCGGCGGCGTCAGTATCGCTCGTGACGTAGGCCGGGAAGCGGCGCTGCACGGCGGCATCCAGGCTGTCGAATGCGCCCAGGCACTCGCTGCCCACTACGACTAGCTTCGGCCCCGCCGTCGCCAGGGCGTGCTCGAAGGCGCGACCGCGCGCGTGCGTATTGAGCAGCGCCACCGTGACGCCCAACTTCGCGAGCCCCATCCAGGTGGAGAGGAACTCGGGTCGGTTCTCCATCACCAGCGCCGCGACGTCGCCGCGACGCAGCCCGAGCGCGCGGGCCGCGTGCGCCACGCGATTCGCGTAGACGTTGGCAGCACCGTACTCGACGACGCGATCCTCGAAGAGCACGAATGCCTGCTCGGGATGCGCAGCGGCGCGCTCTTCGAGCCGGTCGCCGACCGTGTAGGGCTGGCTGGGCAGATGGCTCAGCGTCGCCGCTGAAAGTCGATCGAGAATCGCCTGCGTGACTTCCCGCGGAACCGGCACGGCCCTACTCTAGCCACCCACTCGGGTGAGCGGGGTGAGCGGAGGGAAGATGTCTGCGCAATATCCGCGACCCGGCATCACCCATGACAACCGTTTCTTCTGGGAAGGGCTCGCGCGGCACAAGCTGTTGATCCAGCGCTGCGCGAGCTGTCGCCGCCTCCAGCATCCGCCGGCTCCGATGTGTCCCGGCTGCCATTGCTTCGAGATGGAGTCGATCGAAGCGTCGGGCCGCGGCACCGTGCACAGCTTCGTGGTCGCGCATCATCCACCGATTCCGCCGTTCGAATATCCAAACGTGATCGTGCTGGTCGAACTCGAAGAGGGCACGCGACTCGTGTCGCGACTGGTCGGCACGCCGCCCGACGACGTCGCGATCGGCATGGCGGTCGCGGTCGAGTTCGAGAAGATCGACGAGGATTTCGTGCTTCACCGCTTCCGATTGGCCGCGTCCCGATGAACTTCGCGTGAGCTTCGCCAGTCGCGCGGCGATCGTCGGGATCGGCCAGACCGAGTTCTCGAAGAACTCCGGGCGCAGCGAACTGCGTCTCGCGTGCGAAGCGGTGATGGCCGCACTCGCCGATGCCGGGCTCGCACCGCGCGAGGTCGACGGCCTCGCGACCTTCACGATGGACAACAACCCCGAGATCGAAGTCGCGCGCGCGATCGGCGCGGGACCGTTGCGCTTCTTTTCTCGCATCCACTACGGCGGTGGCGCGGCGTGTGGCGTGATCATGCAGGCCGCGCTGGCCGTGGCGAGCGGCGCGGCCGAAGTCGTCGTCTGCTATCGCGCGATGAACGAGCGCTCGATGCAGCGCTTCGGCATCGGCGCGACGCCGCTTTCGAAGGTCGCCACCACCGAGACCGCGCACTTCGGTTGGTACATCCCCTTCGGTCTGATGACGCCAGCCTCGTGGGTGGCGATGCAGGCGCAGCGCTATCTGCACGACTACGGCGCCACCACCGAAGACTTCGGGCGCGTCTCGGTGGCGTGTCGCAAGCACGCCGCGACCAACCCGAACGCGTGGTTCTATCGCAGGCCGATCACGCTCGAAGAGCATCAGGCGTCGCGCTGGATCGTGCGTCCGCTGCGACTCTTCGATTGCTGTCAGGAGAGCGACGGGGCCGTCGCGGTGATCGTCACCCGCGCCGAGCGCGCGCGCGACCTTCGCCAGCCGCCGGCCGTGATCCGCGCCGCCGCGCAGGGCGCCAGCGTCGACCAGCAGATGATGACCAGCTACTACCGCGACGCGATCGGCGACCTGCCCGAAATGAGCTTCGTCGCGCAGCAGCTCTACGCGCAATCCGGCGTCGGACCGCGCGATTTCCAGACCGCGGTGATCTACGACCACTTCACGCCCTTCGTGCTCGCACAGCTCGAATCCTTCGGTTTCTGCAAGCCCGGCGAGGCCAAAGACTTCGTAAAGGGCGGCAACATCGAGCTGGGCGGCGCGCTACCGGTGAATACCCACGGCGGCCAGCTCGGAGAGGCTTACATTCACGGCATGAACGGCATCGCCGAAGGCGTGCGGCAGGTGCGCGGCAGCGCGGTGAACCAGATACGAGACGTAGAGCATGTGCTCGTCACGGCGGGCACAGGCGTGCCGACCAGTGCGATCGTTCTCGGCAAACACTGAGGGCGCAACGTCGCCTCAGAGGAGTCCGACCCAATGGCAGATCTGATGAGCGACTTTCACGCGGGTGATCTCGTCCAGCACGCGACGTTCGGTCTCGGCAAGGTTCTCGACGTGAATCTCCAGCACGTCCTGATCCACTTCAAGGACGACAACCAGGACGTTCGCAAGCTCGCCATTGGCAAGTCCCCGCTCACGGTGCCGGAGGTCCAGAGCGATCCCCAACTCGACAGCCTGCCCGCGTTCCACGACGGAAAGTTCGAGGGTAAGTCGAAGCGCATCGGCCTCGACGACGCGATCGACGAGTTCTTGAAGCAGTTCCCGAAGGGCTTCGAGGATCCTGTCTACGCCGAACTGCGTGCGCCCAAGTGGGCGGCGCACGAGCAATTCGAGACCACGCTGGGGGGCGGTCTCGCGGAAGAGCTGCTCGCTGCGAACGAGGTGGCAGAGATCACTCAGCAGGCCGTGGCGCTGATCGGCCCGACGAAGCTGCTGAGCAAGTTCGAGCTGATCGCGCTCCGCGACGGTCTCGGCGAGCAACCGCATGCCAAGCGTTTCTTCGGCGCGCTGTTGGAGTTCGTGAAGGCGGCTCCGAGCGAGGCGGGCTTCGAGAAACTCATGGCGGCGATCGGCAAACTCCCGGCCACGACGCCCAAGGCGCGCGTCGCGAGCTGGCCGGTGCTGACGGTCCTGCCGTTCCTCGCGCGACCGGATCAGTTCATGTTCCTGAAGCCGGAACCGACCGTCGCCTCCGCGCTTCGACTGCGCTTCGACCTCCACTACGACCCGTCGCTCAATTGGGTCACCTACCAGCAGCTGATGACCCTCAGCACCCTCCTCCTCAGAAAACTCCAACCCCACGGCGCCCGCGACCACATCGACGTCCAGTCCTTCCTCTCCGTGATCTAGTGGAGAAAGGGGACGGTCCTCAAAGTGACCTGGCTGTGGACTCGAGGGACACACCTGCTCGAAGTCTGTCCCTCGAGTCCACAGCCGAGCACGATCGAGGACCGTCCCCTTTCTCCTTCTTGCGTTCGATCGGGTGCTCGTTCGGCGATCTGACGCTGCGGGTCGCGGAGCGCGAGGCGGTGCGGGCGACGCGAACGCCCGCGGGCCCGGCGACGCTGCAGTTCACGACCACCGAGGTGCGCGCCTGGGGCGACGGCGCGGACTGGGCGATCGCGCACGCGCGCGACCTGCTCGGCCTCGCGGACTCGCCGCCCGACTCGCTGCCGGCCGGCGCGCGCTCGGTGCGATTGCCGCGCACGCACCGCATCGTCGAGCTGTTGGTGCCGATCGTGCTCGAACAGCTCGTGAGTGGCGCCGAAGCAGGGCGCGCCTTCGCCGCGCTGGTGCGTCATTTCTCCGCACCCGCCCCGGGTCCGTTCGCGGATCTGTGGCTTCCACTCGGCGCCGAGCAGCTCCTCTCGATTCCCGCCGCCGCGTTCCCCGCACTCGGCGCACTGCCGCGACAAGGCGCAACGCTGCATGAACTCGCGCGCCGCGCGACTCGCGTCGAGGAAGCCGCCGCGATGGACGCCGAAGCCTCCGAGCGACGCCTGCTCGCGTTCCCCGGCGTCGGCATCTGGACCGCGCGCAGCGCGATGCTGCGCGGCATGGGCCACGCCGACGCGGTGCCGCTCGGCGACTACCACCTGCCCCGCATCGTCGCGTTCCATCTGACCGGCGAAGCGCGCGGCGACGACGAGCGCATGCTCGAGTTGCTGGAGCCGTGGCGCGGCCAGCGCGGTCGCATGGTGCGATGGATCCTCAGCGCGGGACGCATGCCGCCGCGCCGCGGGCCGCGGATGGCGATGCGCGACGTCGATCCGCTGGGTCGCGCACTGGTGCGCGGGTTGCGCTGACGGCGACGGAGACCCGGTGAACGTCTTCGCCACCATGGACCAGCGCATGTCGCTCGCCGACGTCGCCGCGCACGCGCAGCGCGCCGAGCGACTCGGCTACACGGGGCTGCACGTTCCCGAAGCCGTGCACGACGGCCTGTTGATGTCGCTCCGCGCGCTCGAACACACCACGACGCTGCGCGTCGCGACCAGTGTGCTGCTGGCGTTCCCGCGCTCGCCGATGACGACGGCGTACGCGGCGTGGGATCTCGCCGCGCTCTCGGGCGGTCGCTTCGAACTCGGCCTTGGCTCGCAGGTGCGCGGCAACATCGAGGGCCGCTTCGGCGTGGCATGGTCGGCGCCGGTGCCGCGGCTGCGCGAGTACGTGCGCGCGCTGCGCGCGATCTGGACGTGCTGGCAGGACGGCACGCCGCTCGACTTCGCCGGCGAGCAGTACCGCTTCGCGCGCATGCAGCCGTTCTTCAATCCCGGGCCGATCGCGGCTCCGCTGCTTCGGATCGCGCTCGGCGCGGTGGGACCGGCGATGACGCGGCTCGCCGGCGAAGTGGCCGACGTCCTCGTGACGCACCCGACCAACGCGAGTCCGCGCGTGTTGCGCGAACGCGCGCGACCGAAGCTCGCCGAAGGTTTGCAGCGCGCGGGCCGCACGACGGACGCATGCGCGATCGTCGCGGGCGGCTTCGTCGCAACCGGTCGCGACGCCACGGCGGTCGCGATCGAGCGCGAACGCATCCGCGAGTACCTCGGCTTTCTCTACTCGACGCCGCAGTATTGGCCGGCGCTCGAAGTACACGGCTTCGCAGACGTGGGTCGTCACCTGCATCAGCTCGCGCGCGAGGCACGCTGGGGTGAGATGCGCGCCGCGATCCCCGCTGCGTTGCTCGATGCGCTCGTGCCCGCCGCGCCCTACGCCGAGATCGCCGACCTGTTGCGCGCCTGGTTCGGTGAGCTCTGCACCGGCATCACCTTCCCGGTACCGACCGATCCCGCTGACGACGCACTCGCTGCACGCGCGATCGCGCAACTGCGCGGGTGACGCAGCCAGGGCCATCGCCTAGATTGGCCCGTCGATGAGCGCTCCGTCCGATCATGCTGCTGGCGCCGCGGCTGGCGCGCCCGGCAATTTCGTCCGCGACCTGATCGCGGCAGACCTCGCTGCGGGGAAGAACGACGGCCGCGTCGTGACGCGCTTTCCGCCCGAGCCGAACGGCTATCTGCACATCGGCCACTCGCGCGCGATCCTGCTCAACTTCTGGATGGCGCAGGAGTTCGGCGGTCGCTTCCACCTGCGCTTCGACGACACCAACCCGGCGGCAGAGGACGTCGAGTACGTCGATGCGATCGAGGCCGACTTGCGCTGGCTCGGCGTCGAGTGGGGCGAGCATCTCTACTACGCGTCGGACTATTTTGATCAGCTCTACGCCTGGGCCGAGGAACTGGTCGAGAAGGGTCTGGCCTATGTCTGCGATCTCTCCTCCGACGAGATCCGCGAGCACCAGGGCACGCTGACCGAGGCCGGTCGGCCGTCGCCGTTCCGCGAGCGCTCGCCGCAAGAGAACCTCGACCTGCTGCGCCGCATGCGCGCGGGTGAATTCGAACCGGGCGCGCGCGTGCTGCGCGCGAAGATCGACATGGCGTCGTCCGTGCTGCCGCTGCGCGACCCCGTGCTCTACCGGATCGTGAAGGCCAAGCACCACCGCACGGGCGATCGCTGGTGCATCTATCCGATGTACGACTTCGCACATCCGCTCTCGGACGCGATCGAGGGCATCACCCACTCGCTGTGCACGCTCGAGTTCATCGACCACCGGCCGCTCTACGACTGGTGTATCGCGAATTGCTCGGTCCCGTATCGCCCGATGCAGACCGAGTTCGCGCGGCTGAACCTCACGCACACGGTGATGAGCAAGCGCTGGCTCCGGCGACTCGTCGAAGCCGGCCACGTACACGGCTGGGACGATCCGCGCATGCCGACGCTTTCCGGCATGCGGCGGCGCGGCGTGCCGCCGGCCGCCATCAGGAACTTCAACCGCGAGATCGGACTCACGCGGCGCGACATCACGATCGAAGTGCCGCGCTTCGAGCACTCCGTGCGCGAGGAGCTGAACCGCACGGCGCCGCGCGTGATGGCGGTGTTGAACCCGCTGCGCGTGGTGATCGAGAACCTCGCGGAGGGCGAACGCCTCGACTTCGAAGCGGTGAACAACCCGGAAGATCCCGGCGCGGGTACGCGCACGATTCCCTTCTCGCGCGTGCTCTACATCGAGCGCGAGGACTTCCTCGAAGACCCGCCCAAGAAATACTTCCGCCTGGCGCCGGGTCGCGAGGTGCGGCTGCGCTACGCGTGTCTCGTCACCTGCACCGGCGTCGTGAAGGATGCGAACGGCGAGATCGTCGAGCTGCGCTGCAGCTGGGACCCGGCGACACGCGGCGGCAACGCACCCGACGGCCGCAAGGTCGCCTCGACGCTGCACTGGGTTTCGGCGGACCACGCGATCCCCGCCGAGGTTCGCCTCTACGAAACGCTCTTCCGCGTCGAGGATCCGATGGGCGAAGCCGTCGCCCAGGACGCCGACTACACCTCGTTCCTGAATCCGAACTCGGAGCGCGTGCTCCGCGAGTGCTGGGTCGAGCCAAGCCTCGCGAACGCGGAGCCGGGCGCCACCTTCCAGTTCGAGCGACTCGGCTACTTCGCCGTCGATCCCGAGTCGAAGCCCGGCGCACTCGTCTTCAATCGCTGCGTCACGCTCCGCGACGAATGGGCGAAGCTCCAGAAGCGCGCGGCGAAGTAACGCAGCGGCTCTACATCGGCTGAAGCGTGAATCCGTCCTTCACCGGTTCGAGCTTCTCGAAGTGCGGGCCGAGCGTCGCCGCCAGCGACTCGACGGTCCAGCGCGCGTCGCTCTCGAAGCGCGTGTCGAGATGGGGGGCCGTCGCCAGCGTCACCTGCTTGGCCCAGATCACGAAGACCTGGCCCGAGACGTTGTGCGCGAGCGGCGACGCCAGCCAGCCGACCAGCGGCGCGACGTTCTCCGGCGCGAAGGTGTCGAAACCATCCTCAGGCCTCTTGAACATCGCGGCGAGCGGGCCGGCGTCGTTCATGCGTGTGCGGGCGCGCGGCATGATCACGTTCGCGGTGATGCCGTACTTCTGCATCAACTGCGCGGCACCCATCGTGATCGCGACGATGCCGGCCTTCGCTGCCGAATAGTTGGGCTGGCCGGGCGGCGCAAAGAACGCGGACTCGGAAGACGTCGAGATGATGCGGCCGTAGACGGGTTGGCCGGCCTTGGCGCGCTCGCGCCAATGGACGGTGGCGTGGCGCAACGCGCAGAAGTGGCCCTTCAGATGCACGCGAACGACGGCGTCGAAGTCCGCCTCGGTCATCGTGAAGAGTGTCGCGTCGCGCAGGAAGCCGGCGTTGCAAACGACGACATTGACGTCGCCGAACGCGGCGAGCGCCGTCTCGAACATCCCCTTCGAGGCGTTCCAGTCCGCGACGTCGCCGAAGTGCGGCACTGCTTCGCCACCGAGCGACTTGATCTCGTCGCACACCGCGCGCGCGGCGCCCTCGTCCTTGCCCGAGCCGTCCGCCTTCACGCCGAGGTCGTTCACGACCACGCGCGCACCCCGCCGCGCCAACTCGAGCGCATGGCAGCGCCCGAGCCCCGTCGCCCCGCCCGTCACGATCGCAACCTTCCCATCCAACATCACGCGTCCTCCGAGTTGCTTTGGGGACGTTGTTGCCTTTCTTGCCTTAGGGACACTGCTGCCACCCGGGGTGTCCCCAAAGCAAGAAAGGCAACAACGTCCCCGCTCTTACGTTCTTACAGGCGTTCGATGATCGTTCCGGTGCCGACTGCTGCGCCGCAGCACATCGTGATGAGGGCGCGCGACTTGTTGCGGCGTTCGAGTTCGTGGAGCGCGGTGACGATCAGGCGCGAGCCCGTCGCGCCGACCGGGTGACCGAGCGCGATCGCGCCGCCGTTCACGTTCACCTTGTCGAGATCGGCGCCCATCACCTGCGCCCACGACAGCACCACGGCGGCGAACGCCTCGTTCACCTCGAAGATGTCGATGTCCGACATCTTCATGCCCGTCTTGCGGAAGAGCTCGTTGGTGGCGTCGATCGGGCCGTCGAGCAGGTAGTAGGGATCGGTGCCGACCACGACGTCCTGGATGATGCGCGCTCGCGGCCGTAGCCCGAGCGACTTCGCCTTCTCGGCCGTCATCCACAACACACCGGCCGCGCCGTCGCTGATCTGCGACGAGTTGCCCGCCGTGTGCATGCCGCCCGGCTGCACCGGCTTCAGCGCGGCGAGCCCTTCGAGCGTCGTGGGACGCGGGCCCTGGTCCTTGGTGACGACGCGCGTCTTGCCGGTGGGTGCGCCGCCGTCTTCGAGAACGGGCGCCTCGATCGGCAGGATCTCGCGATCGAAGCGTCCCTCCGCGGCGGCCTGCGCCGCCTTCTGCTGCGACGCGAACGCGAGGCGATCGACGTCTTCGCGCTTGATGCCGCGGTTCTTCGCGATGCGCTCGGCCGCGTCGAACTGCGTCGCCGCCTGGTCCCAGGGCCATTCCGGCGTCTGGAAGTAGCCGGGACCGTGGATCGCGTTGGCGCCGAGACCGACGTGGCTCATCACTTCGACGCCGCAGGCGATGCCCGCGTCGATGCTGCCCACCTGCACGAGCGCGCGGATCAGGTGATTCGCCTGCTGGCTCGAGCCACACTGCGCGTCGACGGTCGTGCCGCCGGTGTGGAAGGTCTTGCCGGCCGAGAGCCAGGCATTGCGCGCGACGTTGTTCGACTGCTCGCCAGCCTGCGTGACGCAGCCGGCGATCACCTGCTCGATGTCCTTCGGATCGAGACCGGCCTTCTCGGCCAGACCGAACTGGATCTTCGCGAGCAGCGCGGCCGGATGAATGCCCGACAGGTCGCCCCTGCCCATCTTGCCGCGAGCGATCGGTGTCCGGAGTGCCTCGACGATGACGGCTTCACGCATGGCAGTCTCTCCCTTTGGAGTCTTCAGAGTTTTCCCAGAATCATCCCAGAGGTGGGAACGCCGACTCCGGCGGTCACCAGCACATGGTCGTTCTTTGCCGGCTGATTGAGCGACGTGCCGCGGATCAGCCGCACACCCTCGTTCACGCCGTTCATACCGTGGATATACGCCTCGGAGAGTTGACCGCCGTGCGTGTTGCAGGGCAGTGCGCCGCCCACTTCGAGGTTGCCTCCCTGCACGAAGTCCTTCGCCTCGCCGCGACCGCAGAAGCCCCACGATTCCAGTTGCCACATCACCACGGGCGTGAATGCGTCGTAGATGATCGCAGCGTCCACGTCGTTCGCGCGCAATCCCGACATCTCGTAGGTCTGCTTCGCCACCAGATCCATCTCGGGCAGGTACGAAATGCTCGGGCGGTAGAAGCTCGTCATGTTCTCTTGATCGGC
>Ga0315276_10002868_pt1 | contig 15757 bp, 8 predicted proteins | sample YL17G05_0_MG_FD_204542 | JGI IMG/M metagenome (GOLD analysis project Ga0315276, IMG submission 204542) | Sediment microbial communities from Yellowstone Lake, YNP, Wyoming, USA - YL17G05_0 | ecosystem: Environmental > Aquatic > Freshwater > Lake > Sediment | place: USA: Wyoming | collected... | reverse complement strand
GCTACGGCTCCCAGGACCAGGCCCAGGGCGGCACGCTCAACTCCACGTCCAGCCGGCTGGATCTCGGCTTCGGCCTCGACGGCCGCTTCCTGCTGGCCGGCTGGAACCTCGAGAGCCGCTTCTCGTTGGCCAATTCGCGCTCGGAATACCCAACCCGGGCGGTGACCAACGGCGTGACGGGAGGCTACGGCGAGTCCCTCAAGGTGGCGACCATCGACGCCACGCTCACCCGCAACCTCACCCGGAAGATCCTGTTGCGGGCCACCGGCGGCGTGAGCCTCAACTCCTACCGCTATTTCGTCATCGGCAAGTATCCGAACCCGCCCGTGGACCGCGACCAGTACCGGCAGAGTTACCGGATCGAGGCCCAGTACAACAGCTCGACGCGCTTCAACAGCGGACTCGTCCTGGACGTGACCCGGAACGTGCTGGTGAATCTCCGGGCCGGCAGCACGGCGTCCAACACCGAGGCCACCGCCTACCGTGCCGAGTGGCGCTGGAGCTACCGCATGCTGCCGGGGTTGACGGCCAGCCAGAACAACTCGATCGGCGCCGACTACATGCACTTCAATTTCCTGCCCACGAGCGACCGGCTCTCGCTGGACTACAACACGGTCACGACCCTGAACGCCGTGTTCTCGCCGCGCTTCACGGTGGACATCCGCCACAACGCCCGGCGCCAGCCCAGTGGCACCTACACCAAGTTCGTGGACGGGCTCTACTACCTGAGCCGCTCCGAGGAAAACGAGAACTACACGCTCTCGGCCCGCCTGGCGTACACACCGAACCCGGCCTTCTCGTTCTTCATGCAACCGGACTATCTGGCGGGCGAGCGCGACGCCTCCCAGGCCGGCGCCCTGGTCCCGGCGCGCATCAGCCGGCAGCTCAACTTCTCGGGGGGCGCCAGCCTGAACCTGCCCCTGGGACCCAAGGGACGCCTCACCGGCGACATCCTGCGAACCTATCGCGCCGACCGCGCCATCAACTACACTGGTGGGGTGGTCCCCCTGTCACCGCCGCGCACGGAGAGTGACTTCTGGAACGGCAGCCTGCAGCTCTCATGGGAACTGTGACCTCCCGGGCCTCCCGCCCGCTTCGCGCGGGGCTCGCGCTCGGCCTGCTGGCCGTGCTCGTCGCGGGCTGCGACCTGTTCAAGCCCGCCACCCCCGAGGCCGGGGGCGGGGGATCCACCCTGCTCCCCAGCTACGCCACGCCCGAGAGCTGCCTGCGTTACATGCAGATCGGCATCGAGCGCAAGGACAACGCCGGCCAGGACGCCTACCTCGGCGCCCTGGCGGACACCACGACGGACGGCCAGGGCTTCCACGCCTTCTTCGACCCCGCGGTGTGGAACGCCTACGGCGGCATCCGGCCGGCGGACTGGGATCTGCGTCACGAGGCCCAGTTCCTGTCCGTCTTCATCCGCTCCTTCGGGGACCCGTACGAGATGCGGTGGCTGGAGGACCTCGACTACCCGATCGCCAACGAAGTCAACGACGGAAAGAGCGCGATCCTGCACCGGCGCTACAAGGTCTGGGCCCTGCGGCAGTCCACGGCCGACACCCTGCTCATCGCGGTGGGCTACGCGAAGCTGTCCTTCGCCAGGATCTCGGTCCTCCGCTGGGCCCTGATCCGCTGGGAGGATCGGGTGGACCCCGAGGTGGGGACGCAGCCCGAAGAAGACGATCAGCGGACCTTCGGCTACCGCCGGCTCAACGCCGGGGCGGGAGGATGAGCACCATGACGATCCGTCGCATCGTACGCGCGTGGCCGGTCGCGCTGCTGCTGCTGGGCATGAGTGGCTGCTTCAACCCGTTCGACCCGCGCATCGCTCCCACGACCGGCATCTACGTCCCGCCGCCCACGCCCAACTCCCCCCAGAACGTGATCCGCCTGTTCGAATGGTGCTGGAAGAACCGCGACATCACCGTCTACAAGGAGATCCTCACGGAGGACTTTCGTTTCGTCTTCGCGCTCGGTGACTCGGCGGGGAACCAGTTCCGCGACGAACCCGTGACCCGCGAGATGGAGCTGAACATCGCGCGCAACCTGTTCGTGGGCGGCGGCTCGGCTCCGCCGGCCAGCAGCATCTTCCTGGTCCTGGACCCCACGCTCCGCGCGTTGCCCGACAGCCGGCCGGGCAAGAACCCGAAATGGCACAACGAGATCGTCACCAGCGTCGATCTCAGCATCAAGACGGACGGCGGCGCGGAGTACCGCATCATGGGCAACGCCCGTTTCTTCGTGGTGCGCGGGGACTCCGCCCGGATCCCCCAGGAACTGGGCTTCAGGCCCGATTCGACCCGCTGGTACATCGACCAGTGGAACGACGAGACCCTGCAGGGGGGTGCCGCCGCCACGGTCCTGGGCCCAGCCGGCCCGGCGGAACTGCGTGTGGCTCGGCCCGGCGACCCGGTGACGGTTCCCCCCGTCGCTCGCGCCCCGCGGCGCCCGCGCGCATCCGCGGCGCTCGCCCCCCCGCCCTTCGAGATGACCTGGGGACAGCTCAACGCGCTCTACGCCCGCTGAGCCCGGGGCGCACGCGGCAGCCTCAAAGGCGACGGCCCGTGGGAGCACTCCCCCACGGGCCGTCGTGTCCCGGGCGCCGGATCAGAAGGACAGCTTCAGTCCGATGTCGATGGTGTCGTCGAAGAGCCCCTGGCGCACCGGCCGCCAGGTGAAGTCCAGACCCATCCGGCCCGTGTCCCCGGCGCGGATCTTGACCCCGCCACCGAGCGCGAAGCCGGTGTAGAGGTCGTCGCCACCCACGAACTTCGAATCGTCCTCGGCGGTGTTGGCGTTCGTCGTCCCCACGAAGCTGCCGAAGTAGGAGCCGCGCAGCGCGAGCTGGTCCCGGTAGCTCCACTCCAGCCCGGCCCGCAGGGCGTTCCCCTGGAAGTTGTTGTTCTGGAGCGCGCCCAGGGCCGTGATCCGGTACTGGGAGACGCTGTAGAGATCGTAGCTGGCCCCCATCGTGAAGAAGGAGGGCAGCTCGAAGCTCGAGGTCTCCGACGTGAAGATGCGCGGCTGGCCGGACGGGTCCTGGTCGGGCGGCAGGACGCTGATCTCCGTGCCCGGGCCGTTGTAGGTCATGCCCGACCCGAAGTTCTTCATCACCATGCCCAGCTTGAGGCCCCGCCAGCCAGTCACGTACTGCACACCGAAGTCGAACGCCATGCCGGTGGCGCTCTGGTTGATGATGTGCTCGCTCACCAGGTTGCCGGTCGCGCCGAACAGGACGCGGTCGGTGAACTGCCTGGCCCAGGTGACCCCCAGCACCGTGAACGTGGGCTGGGCGATCTCGCCCGTGCCCTCCGGCGCGCTCTCGGTGGTGACGATGACATCCCCCACCGAGAGCACCTTGGCCGAGAAGCCGATCACACCGAAGCCACCCAGGTTGCTGGCGATCGCGGCGTAGTTCAGCTTCATGTCCGCGAAGTACTGCGTGTGCGAGAACATGGTCTCGGTCTTGGACAGCGAGCCCAGACCGGCGGGGTTCCAGAACAGCGCCTCCACCCCGCTGGCGTCACCCACCACCGCCCCGCCCAGGGCCGCGCCGCGAGCCCCGACCGGGATCATCAGCTCCGGCGCCCCCTCCGTGCCCTTGCGCCCGTTCGAGCCCGCCTGGACCGGGGCCACCGCGCCCGCCAGGAGGGCCGGCAGGACGAGCGCGAGAATGATGAGACGAGGCATCTTGTCTCTCCTTTGCGAAGGATTCCCGATCATCGTCGCACTCTCCTAGAAGGTGTTCAGCCGTTCCTTCTCCATGAACACGACCAGGCGCCCGAAGATGGTCCCGACGCCCGGCGCCTCGACGTGATAGACGTACACGCCGCTCGCCACGGGCAGCCGGTTCTCGGTCTGCAGGTCCCAGTTGAGCACGGAGTTGGTCGGATCGGTCTTCTGCAGGGTCCGCACGAGCTGGCCCGAGAGGCTGAAGATCCTCACGGTCGCCCGCTCGGGCAGGTTGATGAAGCGCATGACGCGGCTGAACTGGCTGAGTTCGTAGCGCGAGCGGTTGTAGTAGGGGTTCGGGACCACGCGGATGCGGTCCAGCCCCTGCTTCGCCAGCGCCGCGTCGCCCCGCACCAGTTGCGACGTGCTGAAGACGTAGACGTCGTTCGGCAGGGCCGGGACCGCCCAGGTGAAGACGATCTCGTCGCCGGGGTCGATGATCCGCTCCGTCCTCGGGTCCGCCGGATCGGTGCCGCCCCGGTAGGCCGCCCACAGCGTGTACAGCTCGGGCATGACGGCGTCCACCGGCGCCCCGTCCACCATGTACTCCGGCTTCGGCGTCTCGGTGTACTTCGACTTCAGCAGCCACGTGTATTCCCGGGCGCTCGCGCCATCCGCCGGGTCGGGTGTCCAGGTGGAGTCCTGACTCGCCGGCTGTTCCGCCGGCGGCAGGTCGACCCCGTTGGAGTCGGTCAGCATGCGTTCGAACCAGGCGACGTCGAGCGTGTCGCCGTGCACCGTGTCGATGACCCAGAACGGCAGGCGGTGGAACCCGGCGTACGCGTATGTGCGCCCACCCGGCGGGGGATCGCCGGCCTCGCCCGCCGAGCTCGTGTAGCCCAGCGCGCGCCGCCAGTACCGGTAGGCCATCTGCCCCACGTTCGGGTCGCCCGTGAAGACCATCTTCACGCTCGTGAAGGAGTCGACCTGGGCCACCGGGTTCAGCGAGGAGTTGCCGCCGTAGAAGTCGTCGGCGTAACCCACGCCGCCGTCGAACAGGCCCAGGTTCCCGCTCCAGTTCACGCCCTCGAGGGCCCGGAAGTGGTCCGTGTTGACGTTGTTGTAGGCCGCGGACTGCAGGAGCGGGAAGTAGGCCCCGACCACCCGGACCTTCAGGCCGTCCACGATCCGGTAGTCCTCGTCGTCGCGCTGGTTGATCTGGCCCGACAGCACGGGCAAACCGGTGGTCGAGTCCGTGAGCGTCCAACTGTAGCGCACGGTGGCCGTGTCGGAACCGACCTGGCCCTCGAACCACGGGACCAGGGGCTCGAAGGTGATCTTGTAGACGTCACCCGTGACGTCGGCGGGATTCACGACCTCGACCGTGATCACGTTCGTGCTCGGCAGCTTCGGGGTCTTCTGCTGGTACTCGACCTCGGTGGCCGAGGCCGTCGCCGGGTCGGTCCCCAGGGCCGGCCGTTGCGGCATCACCCGGAGGGCCGCCTGCGCCGTCTCGAGCACCCTGGGCTTGCCGGCCGGGTTGTACGAGTAGGCCGTCACCGCGAAGTAGTAATCAGTGGCGTCGTTCAGGCGCCCGCCGCGGACCGCGTCCTGCGTGACGGAGTGGCAGAAGCGCACGCCGGCATCCGAGCCGAAGGCCGTCGGGTAGGCCGGGATGGTCTGCCCCGTCTCGAGGTCGAAGATCTCGTCATAGATGACGCGGATCTGGTTGACCTCGTCGTAGGTGGCGAGCAGCGTCCACGGCCCCGCCACCGTCGCGCCCTGGTAGACGTTGTAACCTTCGAACGCGTACCCGGGCTCGTCGTAGTTCAGGCGCGAGGCGGCGTCCCAGCAGAGGCTGACGCTGCCGTGCTCCACCGTGGCCTTGACCGCGGGCTGGAGCGGCGGGCTCGGCAGGTCGAAGTCCTTGTCGAACGCGTCCTGCGCGAAGCCGTCGAAGAAGCGCAGGCCCGCGACCGAGGACAGCCGGTTGCGCCCCTGTCCCAGCACGATGGCTCCCACCACCACCTGGGTGTCCCCCGGTGCCATCTCGAAAGGGCCCGAGGAGAGCATCATCCGCTTGTCGGCCCCGCCGTTGTCGAGCCAGCCCCGGCCGGTGACCGGGTCACCCGCGTTGTAGTAGGTCGTGGCCAGGCCCGTCTGCGGGTTGATGAGCGGGTCCCCGCTGGGCAGCAGACCCTGCATGTAGTTGTAGGCCTCCTCGCTCGACGAGGGGTCGGTGCCGTTGATGTACTTGTTGAACGACGTCAACCCCAGGGTGTCGCCCAGCGGGGTGCGCGGCCCGAGGAAGAAGTCGTAGCCCACGGCCGGCGGGGCGCCCCCGTAGACGTCGTCGCTGCTCGTGTAGTTGTAGGTGTAGCCCAGCGACAGCGTGGTGTCGCACCCGACCAGGTCGTCGTTCGCCCCACCCAGGTCCACGTCCGCCCACAGCGACACGTACATGTCCTGAAGCGTCGAGCGGTAAAGCGTGTCGGTCGGCGCCGAGAGCCGCGGGTGGATGATCTCGAAGCGGAGGAAGAGCGTGTTCCCCAGCGCGCCCTGCCGGTTGAAGGCGAAGGTGGTCTGGCGGATCTCCAGGCCCAGCGGGGCCGAGTTGCCGACGTCGTTCGTGTGCCGCTCCGGGTCGGCGTCGTTGTAGACGGACCAGAGCATCTGGTCGCCCGAGACGTCGGGCCCCGGCACGTCCACGGAGTCCCCGGGACTGGCAGGATCGCGGAGCCGGTACAGCTTCCACGGCGCGCCCCGGGGGACCGCGCCCGCCATGTACTCGCTCCAGGAATGATGGACGAGCGGGTCGGCGTAGAACGGGTTGCCGGCCGGCAAGGCGCGCTCGACGTGCGCCGAGTCCAGGCCGACGGTGTCCCCCGCGCTGTGGACCACGGTCAGGCCGGCGGGGATGTCGGCGACCCTCGTGAGGGCGTTGGTCCAGCGCGCCACCTTGAAGACCCGGTAGCCCGCCTGCGTGGCGGTGTCCCAGACCTCGTCGGGGTTGGTCCACTCGCCGTCCCGCAGGATCACACCCGGCCCGAACTCCTGCGAGTACTCGGCGACCTCAATGCGGACCTGACCGTTCACCGTGGCGCCGAACCAGATCCCGGACTCGAAGATCGCCGTCCGGTCGGTGCCGTTCGGGTAGAACAACCCGGAGTTCCCGGTGCTGAGGTCGTTGGCCCAGGACCCGAAGTTGGTCACGAACATGTTGAGGTTGTTGACGTCCACGCGCCGCTGGTTGTCGAGCGAGAGCACCCGGGCGGGGCTCGCCACGCGCGCCGGCAGCGCCGCCCTCGTGGTCGGGACACCCGCCCACGAGGGGACCGCGCCGACGGTCAGGGCGGCGGACGCCACGGCCACCAGCGTGAGGCATTTGCGACGGAAGTCCATCATTGGCCTCCTGTCCTCGTAGGGTTCACGCTAGAAGTTGGTCCGGAGTCCGAACCGGACCAAGCGCGGATTCGTGTAGAAGTTCGGGTTGTTCTGGGCCAGGTCGTACAGGAGCTGGCCGTCCTGCCCCGCGCCCGCAGCGGTCTGCAGGTAGGCCTGCCCGTCCTCGGTGTCGAGCCAGCGGGTCGAGGTCGCGGAGCCCGAGGACCCGTAGACCTGGACCGGGTTGCGCGCGTCGAGCAGGTTCAGCACCCAGACATAGGCCTCGAAGCGGAGGCCCGCGGCGCCGAAGCCCCGGGTGGCCTTGACGTCCAGGTTGCTGGTCCACGGCCCGTAGCGGGAGTTGATCGGGCCCGCGGGCGAGACCTGGACCGCCGCCAGCGAGACCTCGTTGTAGACCCGGGCCGGGGTGTAGGGCGTGCCGCTCGCCACGTTGTAGAGCACGTTGACACCGACGTCTTCCAACAGGCGGAAGCCGAGGACCAGCGGCCCCTCGCCCTTGCCCAGCCTGTAGTCCAGGTTGAGGGCCAGCTTGTGGCGCTGGTCGAAGTCGAGCGGCGCGCTCATCTTGGGCGGCTGGGACGCCGTCCACGCGATATTGCCCTGCGAGTTCGACACCGAGCCCGTGCCCTGCGCGTAGGACAGCGAGTAGCTGACGTCCGCCGACACGTGGTTGACCGGCCGCATCTTGAAGCCGACGTCCACGCCCTTGATCGTGGCGAAGTCGCGGTTGCGGTACGAGGAGAACTGGTTCGGGAACGACGGGATGGTCGCGATCTCGACCAGGTCCTTGACGTCCTTGAAGTAGGCCGTCACATCCAGCCGCACGTTGTCGCTGAGCTGGTGCGCCACGCCCACCTCGTAGGCGGTGGTGCGCTCGGGCCGCAGGTTCGGATTGCCGAAGCCGACGAAGTAGCCGCCCGTCTGCACCTTGTGCTGCAGGAAGCGGTACGAGACGTACAGGTCCTGCAGGTTGGGCTGCTGGTAGAACTGCCCGTAGTTGAAGCGCAGCACGGTCATGGCCGTCACCGGGAAGGCCACGCCCAGCCGCGGCGAAAGCCGCGCGTAGGTCCGGTTCTCCTGCAGGTCGGTCGAATCCAGCGTCGAGCTGTCCGTGAAATCCGGATCCAGCGGACGCAGGTCGTTGCGCAGCGCCGGCGTGTCCACGTTCAGGTGGTCGTAGCGCAGGCCGCCGTTGATGATCACGCCCTCGCGCTCGAACTTGTCCTGCACGTAGAGCGACCAGACCTTCGGGTGCTTGGGACCGTCGCGGTCTTCCTTGCCGTTCTCCGTCAGCCGGACCTGGTCCACGACGCTGGCCATCCGGTAGGTCGTGTCGGGCCCCGCGTCGCCCGCCGAGATGTCGCGGATCAGCACGTCCTTGTACGTCACCTCCTGGTCGTAGCCGTAGCCGTCGAAGTCCACGAGGTTGGGCGTGTCGCCGCCCAGTTGGACCGGGAAGTAGTGGTTGTAGAGCCGCAGCGTGTGGCGCTGGAAATCACCGCCCGCCTTGACCTGGTGGTACGGGTTCACCTGGGAGGTGATGCCCCCCTGGAGGCCCCAGTACTCGGAGCGGCGCTGCAGGTAGTCGTCCCAGACGTGGCCGTCGCTCCAGAACTGGGGGACGGTCAGGTCGAAGCGCGGGTTGGTGGTGCGGAAGTAGCCGCCCGGGGTCTGCAGGTCCCCCTCCAGCGACTCGATCACGGGCCCGTAGACGGGGTCTCCGTTGCCGTCCGTGCCGACCACGCCCTGCCCGACCACGTTGTACCGCGGATCGAGGTTGTCGAAGGCGAGCCCATCGCCACGCTTGCGCTGCGTCAGGTTGTAGTTGACCGCCAGGTTGTAGAACGTCTTCTGGCTGAGGACGTGGTTGCCGCTGGCGAAGAACGACTCGCTCCGGTCCAGGTAGCGCGGCGCGTGGGACAGGTCGAAGAGGTAGGAGCCCAGGAACTGCCGCCAGTCCTCCTGCGACCCGAGGCCGCCGGCCTTGAACGTGAATTGGTCGCTGGGCTGCCAGTTGAGCTTGCCCTGGAAGGTGTAGCCGGACGCGCTGTTGCTGGGCAGGCGGTCCACGCTGAGCCCGCGCGTCTCCAGGTCGTTCTTGAAGACGTCCGGCATGAACGCCGGGCCCCGGTCCCCCTGCCACCTCCGCTCACCGGACAGGTAGAAGGTCAGGTCGTCCTTGCCGGGGAACACCGGCCCGCCGACCGAGGCGTCGTAGACATTGTAGCCCGTCTTCGGCGCCCCCACCCAGGTGCCGGAGAGCACGTCGGTCACGCTCTCCAGGGCGCCGAAGTACCGCTTCGCACCCTCGCGGGTGATCACGTTGACCGCGCCCGACATGACCCGCCCGTACTCGGGGTTGAACCCGCCGGTCAGCACCACCACCTCCTCGATGGCGTTGTTGCTGATGGAGGTGTTCGAGGTCCCGGTCAGCGGGTCCTGCTGGGAGAAGCCGTCCACGTAGTAGGCGGTCTCGTTGGGCCGCCCGCCGCGCACGATCAGGGTCGGGCTGTTCTGGGCCTCGTTGTCGACGTTGAGCCGGAAGTTCACGACCCCGGTCTGCTGGGCGGCGGCGTCGCGGTAGCCGCGGGTCGGCAGCTTCGCGATGTCCTCGGACGAGATGAAGCGGGTGGTGCCCGTGGCGTCCTTCTGCAGCAGCGGGCGCTCGGCCTCCACTCTCACCTCGGCCAGCTGGACCGCCTCGGTCCTCAGGGTCATGTTCAGGGTCGTGGTGTAGTCCGGGGCGAGTCGCACGTTGTCGGCCACGTACGGGGCCTGGCCCAGGAGGTTCGCCCGCACCACGTAGGTCCCGGCGGGGATGCCGATGATGAAGTAGTTGCCCTGGTCGTCGGACGCGGTGCCGAGCCGGAGCCCCTCGAGGCGGATGTTCACGCCCGCCAGCGGCTCCTTCCGCTCGTTCGTGACGCGTCCCACCAGCTTCCCTGTCGTCCCCGCCCGGGCCGGTGGAGCCAACAGGACTACGGCCGCGGCCAATGCTGCGAGACCGAGGGCTCGGATGGCATTGCGGGACATAGCTGCTTCTCCTTTCAGAAGCGGACGAACACCTGCGGCCCGGCATGAGGCCGGGACGCGGTCGCATCCAGTCGGTAAGAAGGGAAGGAATACCCAGGAGGGAAGGTGCTCAATGCCTCATGTTCTCCCGTGGCCCGTCATGGGGGTCAGTGAGTGGCGCCATCCCGTTGGCGCGAACCGTCGTCAGGAGAGACCTGAGGGGAGGCTAGTGCGAGGTCAGGGCCCTGTCAACGCATAAACCCCGGGCGGGGTGTGAACCGGTCACCGCCGCGGGGCTGGCCGGTCCGAGCGGGGGGGCCGGGGCGGCACCGCGCTCCGGCAGGCAGGCGGGGCCGAAAGACCGAGGGGGGCGCCCGGAGGCGCCCCCCTCGTGTCTGTATGCAGCTGCCGCGATCAGAACGTGTAGGTCGCGGTGACCTTCGGGAACAGCGCCGAGTAGTAGTTCTGCCCGTTGGGGCTGCCGGTGATGTAGGTCGCCGGGTTGTGGAAGAAGTCCTGCGCCAGGGTCGCGTCGAACTGCAGCGTCCCCAGCTTCACGCCCGCGCCGGTGAAGAACTGGAACGGCGACAAGCTAACCTTCTGCTCGACCGCAGTATCAGGATCCGTCTCGGTGTCCGTGTATTCGTACTTGGCCGAGTAGAACACGCCCTTGCGGCCGCCGAAGCGGAGCGTGAGCCACGAGTTGACCTTGGTCTCGAGCGAGGCGAACATCGTGGGCATGAGGCTTTCGGTCCACTTGCCGTCGTCGGTCGTGACTTCGGGATCCCCGTTGTCCTCCCAGACGTTCGAGGCGAACGTCACACCCGCCACGAACAGGTCGTTCTGGTTGAGCGTCCAGTTGCCCGCGACGCCGCCCTGCCAGCCCGACTGCTTCTGCTCGTACTTGACCGCGGTACCGCCGTCCGGCGTCTGCTTCTCGGACATGTTGAACGAGTAGAGGCGCACGACCGGCACCACCAGCACGTTCGGCTGCCACTGCCACATCGCGCGGGCCGAAACGAGGTAGGTGCCGCCGCCGTCGCTTTCCCACACGTCGCCGTCGCTGTTCGTCCACTTGAAGTTGCGGCTCTGGTACAGCAGCCCCAACTCGCTCTGCAGCGTGGCGCTGTGCTCGTAGCCGAAGCCGAAGCCGAAGCCGAGGATGTTCCGGTCGTCGGTATCGTAGCCCTCCTGGGTGCTCTCCAGGGCGCCCGCGGTCTGCGTGGCCTTGAACGCCGAGCGGTTCAGTCGCAGACCCAGCGACATGGCGTTGAACTTCTTGCCCCACATCAGGTCGAGGGCCTCGGTGCCGTAGCCGTTCCAGTAGGGCGTGTAGCCGGTGCTCGCGGGAACGTTGGGATCGATGTACGAGTCGAAGGTCTCGAAGCCCGTGCCGAGGATGTACTCGTCCAGGTAGCCCTCATACGCGACGTACGGCTGGAAGCCGGTGCCCAGCGCGGGCGAGTACTCGCGCATGTGGAAGCCGAACGTGCCGAACTTGCCGTCGAACAGGTTCCCGAGCACGGCGCCCACGGCGCGATCCTCGGTCATGAAGTACTCGCTGTAGTTCTCGTTGTAGTCCGTGACCATGCCGAACTCGCCGTAGACCAGGTTGCCCACGCCGGCCACGCACGAGGGGTACCCGAAGATGTTCGTGTAATCCTTGATGTAGTCGCCCTGGGTCCCCAGCCCCGCGATGCGGGAGGTCGAGGCACCCGCCACGACCGGGAACGCGATCAAGAGGACCGACGCCAGGAGCAACCACTTCACCATGCGAGAACTCATAGGAACAGCCTCCTTGCTTCGAGAGAGCCACGAAATCCACGAAACAGAATCACCACCGGTCTGGATGGCCGGGGCACTGCCACGCGGTCTGCTTCGGAGCCCCACCTCCTTTCAAGAGTTCTTCATCGATTGTATTGACAAGGCAAAGGCTCCACCGCCTCCGTGCGGGTGGAGCTCACGAAGAAGTAGCCAAGACCTCGGGTTCTCACCCCAGGCCCCTGGCACACGCCCGCAGGGAAAGTAGGGAAAGCCACGAAAGCCTGTCAAGTCGAATCTCCGCCCCTGGGGCTCCACCCGGGCCCATCCCGCGGCCTACCGGGGTCTCGCCCACCCCAGGACCTGAGGCATTAGTTCCTTGTCGCACAACTGATTAGACGATTCCAACGAGCTGACCCTGACCATCCCTCGACAGTGGGCGTAGTACCCCCCGCCCAGCCCGATCCCGACATGCCCGGGGGGTTGCCCCGGAGCGGCGAAGAAGACGAGGTCGCCCGGCTCGGGCTCCTCGGCGCTCGAGAGCCGCCTCGAGGCCCCGAGCTGGTGCACTGCATCGCGCGGGAGGCTCACACCCTGCTCGGCGAGCACCAGCTGCGTGAAACCGGAGCAATCGAACCCGAGCGCCGTCCGCCCGCCCCAGTGATACGGGACCCCGAGCAGGCTGAGGATCCTCTCCAGCAGCGCGGGCTTCTCGCCCCGGCCGGCCAGGGAGCCGGCCGGCACCCAGCACCGGCGCCCGTCCGGCAGCTCGACGCGGCGATGGGCGCCCCGGCGGCGCCCGGCGATGACCCGGCTGTTCAGGAACAGCGGGCTCACCAGCGCCCCCCGGCCCGGCCCGGTCCGCGCTTCGGCCACCGCGACGGCCACCCGGGCGGCCGCCTTCGCCTGCCAGGACCGGGCGCGGACGGCCGGGACGCGGACGAGTCCCCAGCCCCGGACCCAGCCGCGGTAGCCATCCGCAAGGCCCTCGACCCGCCACCACTGCCCGCCGGGACGCCCGCCCAGGATCCGCACGACCTCGCCCAGCAGGAGCTGGCTGGTGAGCTCCGCCCGGTGCCCGGGCCGGCGCCGCACGTCCAGCACCGCCAGCGAGACTACCGCGTGCGTGAGCCGGCTCATTCGAAGGGGGGGCTCACGAGGACGAAGCGGCCGAAACCGTCACGATCCTCGAAGACGAAGCGGCGGAAGGGACGGCCGTAGGTCCAGACCTCGAGCGTCGCCGTCCCGGACAGGGCGGAGCGGGTCTCGAGCTGCTCGGGCGGCCCGTACTTGATGTAGATCCGGCCCATGTCCGAGCGCCAGCCCGGGCCGAAGCCCTGGAAGTGGGTCTCGGTGTGGCGCACGCGGCGGAAGAACTCGATCAGGGCCTCGTTGCGCCCCGTGCCCGGCGCTGGATCACGCCGGCGCCAGAACTCCTCCCAGCCCCGCGCCTGCGCCTCGGGCTTCAGCGAGCGCAGGCGCTCGACCTCCCCGGGTTCGGCGATGTACGAGAGCACTTCGAGCACGCGGATGAACTCCCTGCCCCCGGGGGGGCCACTCTCCTCCACTTCGAAGGACCGGTCTGCCCGCCAGCGCGACCGGCCCTCACCCAGGCCGACCTCGAAGACGTAGCGGCCCAGGAAGAGGCCGCTCTCCGCGGGGCGTATGAGCACCGGCTCCGCCGAGCGGGCCAGGCTCACCTCCCGCCGGCCGGCCTGGACCTCCAGGCCCTGGTCGTCGAGGATACGGTAGCGGAGGGTGTAGGACCGCGGCCAGGGCCCCGGCCGCCGGTCGAAGAGGGCGACCCGCGCAGCCAGCCGGCTCACTTCGAGGCCAAAGGCGCGCATTGGGACCGGTATGAAGCGTCCGGCCGAGTCCGCCGTGCCCAGGTCCAGGTCGGAGAGCCCGACCGGAACCCGTGAATAGTCGGGCACCTCGAGCTTCTCCGAGGCCGACGAAGAGAGGCCGGCGTACAGGTCCCGCACCGAGATCCGCGCGCGGTAGCGGCCGGCAGGGACCTGGAAGGTCCGCGAGTCCAGCACCGCCGAGGAAGCCGGCAGGGTCTGCTCGAAGGCGGGCACGCCGGGCCGCCGCTCCCACACGGCTCCGAACACCCGCTCGCCCCGCTTCTCCGGCTCCAGGGAGACCATGATCTCGGCACCCGCGCCGTAGCCCCCGGGAAGCAGGATCCACTGCAACTCCGGGTAGGGCACGCTCACCGAGACGGCGAGCGCCGGCCGGCCCTCCCCGTCGAGCGAGATCGTCATGTCCGCCGTGAACAATGGCGGCGAGCCAGCGCGCAGCGGGGGCAGGTCACGCGCCCTGCACACGGCCTGGGGCCAGGTCGCCGACAGGACCAACCCGAGGGCAAAGGTGCCGCAAAGCCGGAGTCCCGTGAGGAGCCGCCGCACGGGGCGGCACGCTAGCATAGCCCCTGCTGGCCTTCCACCTCCGGGGCAAGGCGTCGGGTCGCCCGGGGGCCGCTTCCGGGGGCGCTCCTGCCGCGGCCGTTCTCCGGAGAGGGTCGCTCGGCAGGGACCTATTGACCCGCGGCGGCGACTGCGCCGATGATGATGACGTCGTGACCGGGGCTGTTCACTCATTCCGAAACAACCGGTTCGTGCAGGTGCCCGTGTCCCGATTTCCGGTGCTCCTCATCCGCTGGGCCGTCGTCGCGCTGGCCGCACTGGCCGCGCCTGCCTGGGCGACCATGCCCCCGGTGTCGGGCCCCCCACCCGCAGAGGTCTCCGCGGCGTTCCGCGACGGGCTCTTCGAGCTTCCCGCCCGCCCCACCGGGCTCGGCGTGAGCGCGGCCCAGCCGGTCTTTCGGATCCCCGTGATCCTGGTTTCCTACACGGACGCGCCCCTCGTCTACGGCAGCGCCAACTTCGACCTCGCCCTGTTCGACACGACTCAAGCCACGGCCACCGGCTCGCTCCGCGACTACTACCGCTGGGTCTCGGGGAACCGGCTGAGCGTGTTCGGGCGCGTGGTGGCGACGGTGCAACTACCGCACGACAAGCTCTACTACGGTTACAACAGCTTCGGGTTGTCCCGCACGGCCACGCCTCACAACGCCGCCGGCCTGGTCCTCGACGCCCTGGTGGCCTGCGCCTCGCAGGTGCAGTGGTCGGAGTTCGATCTCGATCGCGACGGCTTCGTGGACATGCTCTGGGTGGTGCACGCCGGCCTCCCGGGCGAGGCGGCACCAGACCGTTTCAAGAACGACGTGTGGTCCATCACCTCCCGGCTCGCCGGCTACTGGAGCGGCACCAACGCCTACGAGACCAGCGAGCTCGTGCCGGGCTCGAGCACCCAGCACATGCGCATCGACCGTTTCGCCACCCTGCCGGAACTCTCCTATTTCGCCCCCGGGCAGCGCTCGGAGATCGGGGTCTTCTGCCACGAGTTCGGCCATGCTCTGGGCCTGCCGGATCTCTACGACACCCGTGACGGGGGCACGACCAACGCGGGCCCCGGCAACTGGTCGCTGATGGGCACCGGAGCCTACGGAGGCAACGGCCACTCACCCCAGTACCCGACCCACGTGGGGGCGTGGCCCGCGCTCTTCCTGGGCTGGGTGCAGACGCTGCGGCCCACGGAGGACACCCCGGTGGTGCTCTCCCCGCTCGGCAGCGGGACCCAGATCCTCGAACTCTCGTTCCAGGGCGAGGCCAATCCGGAGCACTTCCTCGTCGAGGCCCGCCAGCGCGAGGGCTTCGACCGGAACCTGCCCGCGGACGGACTCATCGTCTATCACGTGGACGAGGCGGTGATCGGCCAGGGCATCCAGTCCAACACGGTCAATTCGGGCTTCACCCCGGGACTCGTCATCGTCGAGGCGAACGGATCCTCCGACCTCACCCGCGGGCTCAACCGCGGTGATCCGGGCGACCCTTACCCC
>Ga0315276_10002867_pt1 | contig 15759 bp, 14 predicted proteins | sample YL17G05_0_MG_FD_204542 | JGI IMG/M metagenome (GOLD analysis project Ga0315276, IMG submission 204542) | Sediment microbial communities from Yellowstone Lake, YNP, Wyoming, USA - YL17G05_0 | ecosystem: Environmental > Aquatic > Freshwater > Lake > Sediment | place: USA: Wyoming | collected... | reverse complement strand
GAACTTCCTGCAGGCCGAGTTCGCACCGCGCCTCGACCTGCGCCGCCTCGCCAGACAGTTTCGCGGCAGCCTCGTGCTGGCGGCGATCGCGTTGCTGCTGGCGCTCGGCACCGGCCTCGAGCGCATTGTGATCCAGGGTCGGCGCGCCACGGCGCTCGAAGCGCAGCTCGCGCAGATCTGGAACCAGGCGCAGCCTGGCAAGCCCATGCCCGGGAACGTTTCTCGCGCGCTCGACGGCGCGCTGCGCGAGGCGCAACAGCGCGCCGACTTCCTCGGCATCTACGGCGGCAACCTCTCGGCGCTCGACATCCTCACGCAGATCTCGAAGCTGGTGCCCAAGCAGCTGGACGTGATCTTCGAGGAGATGTCGATCGACGGGCAGGTGGTGCGCTTCCGCGGCCACACGCCGAGCTTCGCCGCGGTCGACCAGCTGAAGGCGGCGCTCGCCGGCTTCCCGCATTTCGGCGAGATCCGCATCGCCGAGATCCAGGCCGACGCCGCGCGCGGCGGCAACAACTTCAGCGTGACGATCGGGCTCACCCAGGGGAGCACCGCCGACGAAGGCGCCGCGCCCGCGCCCACCCCGCCCACCGCACCCGCTGCGTCCGCCCCGGCGACGAAACCGGCAAAGGCGCAGCCGCCGCAACGCCAACCCGGAGCGGGCAAGCCGTGAACGGTCTCTTCGATCGACTGCGCACCGCCCTCGCATCGCTCGCGCCGCGCGAGCGGCTGCTGCTCGCGGGAGCGGGCGGCGTAGTGCTGCTCACGATCCTGTGGTTGGCCGTCGCGATGCCAGCGATCGCGAGCATTCGCAGCGCGGAAGAACGCGTCGCCGCCGCCGAGCGCGACCTCGCCTCCGCGCGCCGCCTGCAAGCCACGCTCGGCGAACTCCAGGGCCGCCTCGGCGTGGTCGATCAGCGCATCCGCGAGGGACCGGCGGGAAACATCTTCACCACGCTCGAAGATCTCGGCCGGCAATCGGCCGTCAAGGTCGAGTCGATGGAGCCGCAGGCCGCTCCCGCGCAGGATCACTACAAGGAGACCAAGGTACAGGTCGTCCTGAAGCAGGTGACGCTCGCGCAGGCGGTGGCGTTCCTGCACGGTGTCGAGTCGTCGCCGCAACTGCTCTCGGTCAAGAGCCTGCGCATCCGCACCCGCGCCGAGCAGAAGGAAGACATGCTCGACGTGACCTTCACCGTGTCCTCGTTCGAAGCGCGCTGATGGCAGAGCGACAAGCCCGCTGATGGCAGAACTGGGACTCGCGCCCGCCTTCGGTTTGACCGGCTTCCGCCGCGCGCTCGCGATCAGCGTTGCCGCCTTCGCGCTCACGTCGCTCTTCCTCGTCGCCGGCTTTCCATACGACCGCCTCGCACCGCGCGCCGCCGCTGCGATCGAGAGCGCCACCGGCACGCGCGTCACGATCGGACGACTCGGCCTCGGCGTCGCCTGGTTCGCGCCGCAGCTGCGCGCCTGGGACGTGAACGTCGCGTGGCCCAGCGGAAAAACCGCCGCCTTCCAGAGCATCGGCGTCCAGCCGGCCTGGTCGATGGCCTGGCTGCGCGGCGCTCCCGCGCTGGTAGTCGCGTTGCGCTCGCCGCTCGGTGAAGTGGACGGCATCGTGATCGGCGGCGCCGAGCCGTCTTTCGACGGCGAGCTGCGACAGGTGTCGCTCGCGATGCTGCCGCTGCAGGAGATCGCCGCGGGCACCCAACTCGACGGCCGCGTCGACGCGCAGCTCGACGTGACGGTCGCCGAGGCCGGTCCCCAAGGCCGCGTGCACTTCGAGGCGACGCAGGGCTCGCTGACGCTGCCGCTGCTCCCGATCGGCGTGCCCTTCGACAAACTCAGCGGCGACCTCGCGCTCGGCGGCGATACACTCGCGGTGCTGAACGCGTTCGACCTCGCCGGGCCGCTCGTCGCGCTGACGGCTTCGGGTACGGTCGGTCGCAACGCCGACACCAATCTTGCACCGCTCGCGCTGAAGGCGCGCATCGAGGCGCGCGAGCCCACGGTGCGCTCGATGCTGCAATCCCAGGGTGTCGCGCTCGACGCGAGTGGCGCTGCCGCCGTCGAGATCGGCGGCACGCTCGGCAGCCCCGAGATCGTCACGGCGCGCGGCCGCCCCGGCGGACCCAGATGAGCACCGAGTCGCTACAGAAGGTCTTCAAGACGCTCGCGGACTCGACCCGCGTGCGCATCCTCGCGCTGCTCGAACGCGAAGAGCTGGCCGTCCAGGAGCTGATGGACGTACTGGCCATGGCGCAGAGCCGTGTCTCGCGACACCTCGGCATCCTGCGCGAAGCCGGCCTGCTGCGCGACCGCCGCGAGGGCACCTACGTCTTCTACCGCTTCAAGACACCGAAGAGCGGCGCGTGGAGTGACGCCTGGCAGCTGGCGCGCCGCGAGCTCGCCGGCGATCCGGTTGCCGAGCGCGATGCGGCGGCGCTGGTACGCGTCGTCGCGGCGCGCGCGTCGCGCATCAGGACTTTTTTCGACAGCGTCGGCCCCGAATGGGACGCGCTGCGCAAGGTCTTCAACGACGACGCGCTGCGCGCGCGCGCGATCGCGCACCTGGCACCGCCGGACTGGACGGTGTGCGACGTCGGCACCGGCACGGGCATCCTCGCCAAGGAGGTGGCACGTCTCGGGTTGCGCGTGATCGCGGTCGACCACTCGCCGCGCATGCTCGAAGCGGCACGCTCCAGCCTCGAAGCTGAGGGCTACGCGGTCGGGAATGAGCAAGGCGGGCGGGCAGCAGTGGAGCTGCGCCTCGGCGAGGCACACGCGTTGCCGCTCGCCGATCGCGAGGTCAACGCCGCGCTCGCCCACATGGTGCTCCACTACGTGCCGCAGCCGGCCGAGGCGCTGCGCGAGATGGCGCGCATAGTGAAACCAGGCGGCGTGGTCGTGGTGGTGGACTTCGTGCGCCACGAAGCCGAGTGGATGCGCGAAGAACTGGGCGTGCTCTGGCTCGGCTTCCCGGCCGACGAGATCGTGCGCTGGCTCGGCGACGCCGGTCTCGAATCCGTGCGCGTCGAACACTTCGCGATCCCCTCCCCCGCGCGCGACCTGCCCGGCACCTTCCTGGCGTCGGCGCGCAAACCCGCTTGAAGCTGCGCGCCGTCCTGCTCGACGCCGCGGGCACGCTGATCCACACCAGCGAACCCGTCGGCGAAAGCTACGCGCGCATCGCGCGCGAGCACGGCGTCGACGTGCCGGCCTGGCGCGTGCAGGACGCCTTCCTTCGCGTGCTGCGCGGCGCGCCGCCGATGATCGCCGACGACGACGCCAGCGAGCGCGCGTGGTGGCGCGATGTGGTGCGCGCCACCTTCCGGGCCGCCGACCAGATGCAGCGCTTCGCCGACTTCGAGGCCTGCTTCGACGCGCTCTTCGCCCACTTCGCGCGCCCCGACGCGTGGCGCGCCGCGCCCGACGCGCACGCTGCGCTCGCGACGCTGCGCCGCGCGGGACGCTGCGTCGCCGTCGCCTCCAACTTCGACCACCGCCTGCCCGCGATCCTCGCCGGGCTCGAGCTGGTCGGCGACCTCGACCTCATCTGGCTGCCGCGTGACGCCGGCGTCGCGAAGCCCGACCCGCGCTTCTTCCGCTCTGCATGCGAGCGACTCGGCGTGGCACCCGCACAGACCGTCGTCGTGGGCGACGATCCGGAGCAGGACCTGGCGGCTGCGCGTCGCGCAGGACTCCGAGCGATCGACGTCGCATCGCTTGCTAGTCTCGGCGCGCTTCCCGACCAGATCGACGCACTCGAACGCGAGGAGAATCCCGACTGATGAGCGGTGCCGACCAATCGGAGGCGCGACGCGACGCGCCCGTCGCCTTCTTCCGCGAGCGCTTTGGTATCGACGCGCGCACCGTGGAGCGCGCGCTCGGCGTCGCGCTCGAACGCCGCGTCGACGCCACCGACCTCTACTTCGAGTACGGCGTGCAGGATCAGGTCGTGCTCGAAGAAGGGATCGTGAAGAGCGGCGAGCGCCACGTCGAGCAGGGCGTCGGCGTGCGCGTACAGACCGGCGAGCGCCAGGGCTACGCGCACTCCGACGAGATCACGCTCGCGAGTCTCGAGCTGGCAGCCACCACCGCCCGCGCGATTTCGGAGTCGAACGCCGCGCCCAGCCCCGTCGCGGTGCAGTCGCGCGGCGCGGGCCGCGATCTCTATCCGGTCACGATTCCGCCCACCGAGGTGCCCGTCGAGAGCAAGGTGAAACTGCTCGGCGAGATGGACGCCTACGCGCGCAGCCGCGACGCGCGCGTCAAGCAGGTGATGGCGAGCGTCGTCGCCCAGCACCAGCACGTGCTGATCGCCACCCACGACGGCCAGCTCGTCGGCGACGTACGGCCGCTGGTGCGACTCAACATCCAGGTGATCGCGGCCGACGGCAATCACCGCGAGGTCGGCTACCAGGGCACCGGCGGTCGCTACGAGATCGCGCGCCTCTTCGATCCCGCGCTGTGGAAGCCGCTGGTCGACGACGCCGTGCGCATCGCGCTGCTGAATCTCGACGCGGTGCCCTGCCCTGCTGGCTCGATGGACGTCGTGCTCGGCCCGGGTTGGCCCGGGATCCTGCTGCACGAAGCGATCGGCCACGGTCTCGAAGGCGACTTCAACCGCAAGAAGACCAGCGCATTCTCGGATCGCCTCGGCCAGCGCGTCGCGGCGCCCGGCGTCACGGTGGTGGACGACGGCACGATCCCCGAGCGGCGCGGCTCGCTCAACGTCGATGACGAAGGTACGCCCACGCAGCGCACCGTGCTGATCGAAGACGGCGTGCTGGTCGGCTACCTGCAGGACAAACTCAATGCGCGCCTGATGGGCGTGGAACCGACTGGCAATGGGCGGCGCGAGAGCTACGCGCATCTGCCAATGCCGCGCATGACCAACACGTTCATGCTCGCCGGCCAGGACGATCCTGCCGAGATCCTGCGCTCGGTCGAGCGCGGACTCTACGCCGTCTCCTTCAGCGGCGGACAGGTGGACATCACCAGCGGCAAGTTCGTGTTCAGCGCGAACGAGGCCTATCGCATCGAGAACGGTCGCCTCGGCGCACCGGTGAAGGGAGCGACGCTGATCGGCAACGGCCCCGACGTGCTGACGCGCGTGTCGCGCATCGGCAACGACCTGAAGCTCGACCTCGGCGTCGGCACCTGCGGCAAGGACGGCCAGTCGGTGCCGGTGGGCGTGGGTCTGCCGACGCTGCGCATCGACGGCATCACCGTGGGCGGGACCGAGACATGAGCGATCGCGAAGTGATCGCGGACAACGGGCTCGGCTCGCCGAAGGCGAGCGGCACCGCGCTGCTCGGAACCGACGCCGTTGCGCGCGCGCTCGCCCGCGCGAAGCAGGCCGGCGCCAGCGAAGCCGACGCGATGCTACTCGACGCCGACTCGATCTCGTCGCGCGTGCGCGGCACCGAGATCGACTTCGTCACCCAGGCGCGCGAGCGCGTGCTCGGCATCCGCACCTTCGTGCGCCAGCGCGGCGGTCTCTCGTGCGGGTCGACCTCGACCAGCGATCTCGCGCCCGAAACGATCGACCGCATGGCCGACGAAGCCGTCGCGCTGGCGCGCGCCACCGCGCCCGACGCCAACGCCGGCCTGCCCGAAGGCGGCTTCGCGACCGACGCGCCCGATCTCGCGCTCTTCGACCCCGCCGACCGCCACGTCGCCGTCGAAGCGCGCATCGAGGACGCCAGGCGCGCCGAAGCCGCGGCGCGTGCGGTCGATGCGCGCATCGTGAACTCCGAAGGGTCGCAGGTCGCGAGCGAATTCCGGAGCGTCGCCTACGGCAACAGCGCAGGTTTCATGGGGAGCTACGAGAGCGCGTCGCACTCGCTGTTCAGCGAGCCGGTGGCGCGCGAGAACGGCGCCATGCAGCGCGACTACTGGCTCACCGCCGCGCGCCGCCTCGACCGACTCGAAGACGCCGCCGCGGTTGGCCGCCGCGCCGCCGAGCGCGCGCTGCGACGGCTCTCGGCGAAGCGCGTCGCCACCTGCGAAGTCCCGGTGCTCTTCGAACCGCTGGTCGCGCGCAGCCTGCTCGGTCACATCGCGGGCTGCGTCTCGGGCAGCGCGATCTACCGCGAGGCGTCGTTCCTCGCCGGTCGCCTCGGCGAGCGCATCGCGAGCGAGCTGGTCACGGTGATCGACGACGGCCGGCTGCCGGGCGGACTCGGCTCGCGTCCTTTCGATGGCGAAGGCCAGCCGACACGCCGCAACGTCATCCTCGATCAGGGCGTGCTGAAAACGTACCTGCTCGACAGCTACAGCGCGCGCAAGCTCGGCATGTCGAGCACCGGTTCGGCAGCGCGCGGCGCCGCGGGATCGCCGTCGCCTTCCGCGACGAATCTCTGGCTCGAACCGGGCAAGCTCTCGCCGGAAGAAATGATCCGCCGCACCGAGCGCGGCCTGCTCGTCACCGAGCTGATCGGGATGGGCTTCAACCCCGTCACCGGCGACTACTCGCGCGGCGCCGCGGGGCTGTGGATCGAAGCCGGGCGCGTCGTGCATGCCGTCGAGGAGATCACCATCGCCGGCCAGCTCGGCGCGATGCTCGCCGCGATCGACCTCGTCGGCAGCGACCTGCTCTGGGCCGGCTCGATCGCGGCACCGACCGTCCGCATCGCCTCGATGACGGTCGCGGGGAGCTAGCAGTGCGCCACTTCGCCCGCGAACTCCAAAAGTCGCCTGACCCGTGTTGGTGCGAGCCGGTTCCTCCGGCGCGGCACGAGATCATGAGTTGAACACGATGATCGGGCTCACGATGCCCGAGCTCGACGTCTGGTCGGAACGCGTCGTGGTGGCGTTGGGACAGAACCCGGGGATCTTCACGGGACCGGGCACCAACACCTATCTGGTTGGCACCGGGCGCAAGCGCATCCTCGTCGACACGGGTCAGGGCGTCGACGCCTACGTCGGCGTGCTCGAACGCGCGCTGGAACGCGCGGGCTGCGACGGCATCCAGGAGATCGTGCTGACGCACAGCCATCGCGATCACGGCGGCGGCCTCGCGCACGTGCAGGCGCGCTGGGGACCGCTGCGCGTCTCGAAGCTGCCCGGCCCCGACGACGCGAGGCTGAAGCTCGTCGCCGAGCCGCTCGCCGACGGCGCCGTGGTGCGCACGCAGGGCGCCACGCTGCGCGCCGTCCACACCCCCGGTCATGCAGTCGATCACCTCTGCTTCGTGCTGGAGCAAGAGAACGCGCTGTTCTCCGGCGACAACGTGCTCGGCGTCGGCACCACCGTGATCCCGAGCCACGGTGGCGACCTGCTCGACTACATGAACTCGCTCGCGCGCATGCTCGCGCTGGCGCCGAGCCGGATCTATCCCGCGCACGGGCCGCTGATCGCCGACGGCCCGACCAAGCTGCGCGACTACATCACACACCGCAACGAACGGGAAGCGCAGATCCTCGCCGCACTCGGCCAGGGCGACGCGAGCGTCGGGACGGTCGTAAAGCGCGTCTACACCGACGTGCCCGAGGTGCTCCACGCGGCCGCCGCCCACTCCGTCGCCGCGCATCTTCGCAAGCTGGAACGCGAAGGCCGCGTGCAGCGGCGCGACGACCGCGCTCCGCTCGAAGCGATCTGGGCGATCGCGTGAGCCACGCGCTGCTCGCGCAGCTGCGCAGTGCCGACGCCGCCAACCGCGCCGCCGCCTGCCGTGCCGTCGCGAGCGATCCCGCTGGCGCGTTGCTCGCCGAACCCGTCGCCCGCGCACTCGGCGATTCCGACAAACGTGTCGCGCGCGCGGCGAGCGACACGCTCGTCGGCCTCGCGCGCGCCGGCTCGGGCGACGCAGTCGTGCCGTTGCTGCGCGCTGTCCTGCGCGGAGAATCGACTCTCGCTCGCATCCACGCGGCGATCACGCTCGCGCGTCTCGAACCTCCCGAGCCTTCGCTGCTGCCAGCGCTCGTCCTCGCGCTCGCGTCGCCCGAAGGCGACCTGCGCTGGTCGGCCGCGCGCGTGCTGGTCGACATGGGCCGCCTGCACGGCGAGATCGTGCACGTCCTGCTCGGCCTGGTGCGCGGCAGCGAAGCTTCTTCGGTGCGCCGCATGGCGACCTTCTGCCTGCGCGAACTCGCACCCGACCAGCCGGCAGCCGCACAGGCGCTGCTCGAAGCGTCGCGCGACGCCGACACGCAGCTGCGCCGAGCCGCGCTGACGGCGATGGCCGGGCTCCTCGATCCGCCCCCGCTGGTGAGGACCCGCCTCGGCGAAGCGCTCGACGACGCCGACACGGTGGCCGCTGGCCTCGCCGCGCTGGCGCTCGGCGAGCTTCGCGACGTCGACGCCCTGCCCCGCCTGCGCACGCTGGCAGAGTCGGCGCGCACTCCCGCATTGCAGCGGGCGGCGAAAGCGGCCGTGGCGCGCCTGGAGACCCGACGATGAGCCGCAGCGTGATCGTGACGGGCGGCAGCGGCGGGCTCGGCGGCGCGGTGGTGCGCGCCTTCCTCGCGAGCGGCGACCGCGTCGTCGTGCCGTGGATCGTCGCGTCCGAGAGCGAGCGCATGAAGGAACCCTTCGCGGACGCGCTGCGAGCGCAGCAGCTCGTGCTGGTCGCGGCCGACGTCGCCGAGCGCGATGGCGCGGCGAGCGTCGCGAAGGCGGCGGGCGATCTCGCGGTGCTGGTGAACGGTGTCGGAGGCTTCGCCGCGGGCGCGCACCACGAAACCGACCTTGGCGTGTGGGACCAGATGTTCCGCCTCAATGTGCGCGCCGCCGCCGCGATGACCCAGGCCGCGCTTCCGCTCTTCTTTGCGCGCGGGCGCGGCGCGATCGTGAACGTCGCGGCGAACGCCGCGCTCGATCCGCCCGCGGGACTCGGCGCCTACACGGCGTCGAAGGCGGCGCTGATCGCGTTCACGCGCAGCCTGGCCCGCGAGGTCGCGAACCAGGGCGTGCGCGTGAACGCGGTGCTGCCCACCACGATCGACACGCCCGCCAACCGCGCCGCCATGCCCGACGCCGACTTCTCGTTGTGGACCCCGCCCGATCAGATCGCCGCCGCGATCCACTGGCTCGCGAGCGACGCGGCGAGCGCCGTGCGCGGCGCACTCGTGCCGGTGTGAGTCCGCACTCGAGGGACGCGTTCTACGCCGGCGCGCGCGGCGATCTCGCGGGTCCGCTCGACGGCGTGCGCGTGCTCGAAGCCACCACCACCTGGGCCGGTCCGATGTGCGGTTGCATCCTCGCGGACTTCGGTGCCGACGTCGTGAAGGTGGAGCTGCCCGGCGGCGAGATGGCGCGCCGCGCGCCGCCGATGCTGCCCGGCACCGATCCGCCCGTCTCGTTCATGCACGCGACGGTCAACCGCAACAAGCGCAGTCTGACACTCGACCTGCGCCGCCCCGAAGGTCGCGACGTGTTCCTGCGTCTCGCCGCGCGCGCCGACGTGGTGATCGAGAACTTCCGCCCCGGCGTGATGGACGGCTACGGACTCGGCTACGACGGCGTGTGCGCGGTGCGGCCCGACGTCGTCTACGTCTCGATCAGCGGCTTCGGGCAATTCGGTCCGGACGCCGACCGCGCCGGCTATGACCCGCTCGCGCAGGCGGCGAGCGGATTCCTGTCGCTGAACGGCGATCCCGACGGCGAGCCCGTGAAGGCGCCGACCTTCCTGGCCGACGACCTCGGCGGCCTGCACGCCGCGCTCGCCACGCTCGCGGCACTGCGCCACCGAGACCGAACCGGAGAAGGTCAGCGCGTCGACGTGTCGTTGCTCGACGCGATGCTCTTCCAGTCCACCGGCTATCTCACGCTCGGCGCACTCGGCGTGGAACTGCCGCGGCTCGGCAACCAGTTCCGCATCGCTGCGCCCGCGCGCGTCTACCGCTGCCGGAACGGCCACGTGATGGCCGGCGTCCTGCTCGATGCGCACTGGCGCAAGCTGGTCGTGCTGATGCAGCGGCCCGAGCTGGCGGAAGATCCGCGCTACGCCACGACTGCCGCGCGCATCGCGCGACGCGCGGAAGTGGACGCGCTCTTCGCCGCATGGCTCGCCGAACAGAGCGTCGCGGAGGCGATCGCGACGCTGCTCGCCGCCGGCCTGCCGATCGCGCCCGTGCGCAGCTACGCCGAGGCCGCCGCCGATCCGCACGTGCGCGCGCGCGAGATGCTGCAAGACGTCGCGCAGGAAGACGGCACGCTGCGCCCGATCACGGGGCCTGCGGCGAAGCTCTCGCGCACGCCGCTGCGGGTGCGGACCGGAGCGCCCGCTCTCGGCGCCCACAACGGGGAAATCCTGCGCGAAGCCGGCTTCGACACCGCGGCGATCGCCGAACTGCGAAGGCTGGGAGTTGTCTGAACTCCGCGCTTCGCTTCGTGCCGGGCTGCTCAGCGTGGTCGCTCTCGCGCTCGCCTGTGCCAGCCCGCCGCGCGCGACTGCGCCGGCGCCAGCAGCCGAGCCCCAGCTCACCGCGACGCTGATCCGGCTCGGCAACGACGCGCTCAGGGCCGGCGATGCCGAGCGGGCGCGCCAGCGCTTCGAGCGAGTGCTCGTGGCGGAGCCGCGCTCGTCCGCCGCGCGCGTAGGACGAGGTCGCGCGCTGCTCGCGGCCGGACGTCGCGAGGAGGCGCGCGCCGAGCTCGCGGCGGGGCTCGCGCTGAACCCGAACGACGCGGATGCGCACTTCGCGCTCGCGGAACTCGCGGAGCAGAGCGGCGACGCGGCGGGTGCGCGCGCCGAGCTCGAGCGCGTGCTCGCCCTCGACGTCGGGCGCATCGACGTCCACGTGCGCCTCGCCGATCTCAGCGGCCCGGCACCAGCGGCGCCAGCCGCCGGACCGGACGACGCCATCGCACGCGGCGACGCCCATCCCTACGACCCGCGCGCGCGACTTGCCGCGGGCGAAGCGCTGCTCGCGCGCGGCGACGGCCCGCGCGCGAGGGAACATCTCGAGTCCGCGCTCGTACTCGCCGACATCGATCCCGCGAGCGGTCGTCGCGCCGCCGAGCTGCTGCGTGAACACTTCGCCGAGTGGCGCGAACGGCGCGTCGTGTGGGTGCATGCATTCGCCGACGAAGTGCTGCGCGGCGATCCCGCCTGGCGCTTTCAAGTTCGCTTCGCGTGGCTTTCCGTCTCGCAAGCGCTCGAGCCCCTGCTCGGCGTACGCTTCGTCGTCGCGGACCTCGGCGAGTTCCGCTCCGAAGGGGCCGGCTTCGATCTGTCGCCGATCCTCGAGGCGGGGCGGCGTCAAAACCCGGGGCTACCGCAACAAGGTGTCGTCGCCTTCTTCACCGGACGCCCGTCGCCGCGCGCGGCCGGCGCGTGGAAGCAGGGCGAGGCGGAACTGCTGGGCCGAGTGCTGGCGGTGCGCCTCGCGCGCGGCGAAGTGGCGAGTCGCGTGCTGGCCCACGAAGTCCTCCACCTCTACGGCGCCGTGCACGTGAATCCCGAAGTGGACGCGCTGATGAATCCGGCGGGGCAGTCGCTCGCGCTGGACCCGTGGAACGCGGCGATCGTCAAGGCGACACGCGGACGCGAGTTCGGCCCGGGCGGCATCGAGGCGAACGTGTTGCCACACGTCGACCTCGCAACGATGATTGCGGCCTATCGCGCCGCGCTCGGCGCCAACGTCGCGATGCGCAATGCGGGCGTCGTAGAGGCGCTCGAAGCCGGCGGCGGCTCCGCGCGAGCCGCAGCGCCCCAGGCGCGCGTCGCCATGCAGCTCGACGAACACCTTGGCGACGTCGCGAACCTGGTGGCACAACTGCTGGTGCGCGACGGCCGGCCCGCCGCTGCGGCGCAGGCATGGGAGAATGCGGCGCGACTCTACGGTCCCGCGACGCCGCGGGGTCGTCGCGCGCTGCAAAACGCTCGAGCGCTCGCGCGAAAGCCGGGGCGCTGAGGGCAGCGAACTCGGCAAGCGCCATTCCCGTTATCATCGCGTGCGATGCGACGAACCCACGGCTCCCCTTGCGCTGCGCTGCTCGCCCTCCTGCTCGCCTTCGGCATGGTCACAGCCGCCCCAGCGCTTGCCCAGAACCAGAGTCCGCTCTCGCCGCTGCTCGAAGTGCAGGTGCTCGGCCGCGACCTGCTCGCGATCGACTCCGAAGGCGGCGGCCAGCGCAGCGAGCGGCTCGAGCGCGGCGAGACGGTGCTCTACACGCGCTCCCAGGGTCGCGTCGGAGTCGTGGTGACGGATCGCAGGCTACTCGCGATCGCGACGCGCTCGGGATCGTGGCAACAAGCGCGCTACCGCCACGGGGAGCCGCCGCCCGCCGACGTCGAGATCGGCGACCGCGTCGCGCTCGCGCTGATGCAGACCCGCGCCGTCGGCTTCGACGGCGGCAGCCGCAACATCGTCGAGTCGAGCATCGGCCCGCGCGAGACCGTCGTCGACAGCGCCGTCGGCCCGAACGTCGTCGTGGTGATCACCGATCGGCGCGCGCTCGGCCTCTCCGCGGATCGCGGCGGCTTCTTCGAGGTGCCGATTCGTCTCGGCGAGCAGATTCAGTCGCTCACCGCCTTTGCCAACCACGCGACGCTGCAAACCTCGCAGCGCCTGCTGATCTTTCGCGGACCCGCCGCGACGTGGGAAGAAAAGCGGCTACCGGTCCACTGACAGCAATCCTGCGAGCGGCGTTCGGTGGGCGTGTGTCAGTTCTGCGATTCACACGCGCGGGCGGACCCGAGGAGCAACTGCGGGCATCACCCGAGAGACGAACGGGACAGTCCCGCCGTCCGCGTTTGGGGCACCGTGACGCGTCGGACCTGGGTGCTCGGACGGAGGGACAGTCCCCTTCGTCCTCGATGTCGAACATCTTGCGAAAGCGGCGCGTGTCGCCGTAGAACGCCAGCTGCGCGTCGCCTCGGCGGGCGCCAGTAGGCGCGGCAGCGTCGCGAAGCCGCGCTCGAAGAGCGACGTCTCGACGGCGCCCCAGTCGCAGCCGTCGAGCCGCGCGCGGATCATCGCGCCTACACGCTCCGTCAAGCGCCACCGCCGCCGCCGGGCTCCGTCTGCGCGCGCGCATCGAGCAGTCGCTCGAGTTGCGATGCGGGCAGCACGCCGCGCGCGAGCGCGACCTCGCGCACCGTGCGACCCGTCGCGGCGGCTTCCCTTGCGATCTCAGCGGCGCGGTCGTAGCCGATCGCAGGCACCAGCGCGGTCGCGAGCGCGAGGCTCTGCTCCAGCCACGCGGCGGCGCGCTCGCGATCCACTTCGATGCCGCAGAGGCAGCGATCGACGAAGACCTGCGAGACGTTCGCGAGCAACCGGATCGATTCCAGCAGATTACGCGCAATCAGCGGAAGCATCGCGTTCAGTTCGAGCTGCCCGGTCATTCCGCCGAGCGCGACGGCCGCGTCGTTGCCGACCACCTGCGCCGCCACCTGGATCACCGACTCACAGAGCACCGGGTTCAGCTTGCCCGGCATGATCGACGAGCCGGGCTGCACGGCGGGCAGGCGCAGCTCACCGAGCCCGCAGCGCGGACCCGACGCGAGCAGCCGCACGTCGTTCGCGATCTTGAAGAGCGCCACCGCCACGCCGCGCGTCGCCGCACTCGCCGCGACCGCCGCGTCGCGCGCGCCCTGCGCCTCGAAGCAATCGGCCGCCGCGCGAAACGCGAGCCCGGTGTCGCGCGAGAGCAGCTCGATCGCGCGCGCAGCAAAGCCGGGCGGGCAATTGATGCCGGTTCCGACCGCGGTGCCGCCGAGCGCCAGCTCGGCGAGTCCTTCCGCTGCAACCTCGAGTCGCGCGATCGCCGACTCGACCTGCCGCGCCCAGCCCGCGAACTCCTGTCCGACGCGAATCGGCGTCGCGTCCATCAGGTGCGTGCGCCCGATCTTCACGACATCGTCGAAGGCAGCTGCTTTCTCGCGCAGCACCTCCGCCACCCGCCGCAGCGCCGGAACGAGGTCGTTCGCGATCGCCTCGCGCGCCGCGACGTGCAGCGCCGAGGGCATCACGTCGTTCGACGACTGGCTCGCGTTGACGTGATCGTTCGGGTGCACGCGCGGCGCACCTGCACCGAGCAGCTGCTCCGCGCGGCGCGCGATCACCTCGTTCGCATTCATGTTCGTCGAGGTGCCCGAGCCGGTCTGGAACACGTCCACCACGAAATGCGCGTCGAGCGCGCCCTCCGCAACCTCGCGCGCCGCCGCCTCGATCGCGCGGGACATGGCAGCGTCGAGTACGCCCAGCTCCGCATTGCTCACTGCCGCCGCCGCCTTCAGCAGCCCCAGCGCCCGCACGAAGCGGGGCGGAAGGCGCTCCCCGCTCACCGGGAAGTTCGCGAGCGCGCGCGCCGTCGATGCGCCCCACAGCGCGCCGGCGGGCACCGTCATCTCGCCGAGCGAATCGCGCTCGATCCGCGTCGCCGGCCCATCGCCTCGAGACTCCATCGCCACCTCCCGCGCGCGCGGGCGATCAGGCCGCTGGCGTCGCGCGCCGCGCGCGCACGAACTCGAAAGCGATCGGCAACAGGGAGATCACGATGATCGCGACGATCACGATGTGGAAGTTGCTCTGGATCGCTGGGATCTGACCAAAGAAGTAGCCGGCCAGCAGGAACGCGAGCACCCAGCTCGCTGCGCCCGTGATGTTGTAGAGCGCGAAGTGGCTGTAGGTCATCGAGCCGACACCGGCGACGAACGGCGCGAAGGTGCGCACGATCGGAACGAAGCGCGCCAGGAAGATCGTCTTGCCGCCGTACTTCTCGTAGAAATCGTGGGTTCGCTGCAAGTGCTTCTGGTTGAGCCAGCGCGAATCCGCGCGACTGAACACTTTCGGTCCCATATAGGCGCCGACGGCGTAGTTGACGGAATCGCCGAGCACCGCTGCGACGATCAACAGTGCGGCGACGAGCCACAGGTTCAGCCCCGAGTCGGGCAGCGACGCCAGCGCGCCGACCGCGAAGAGCAGCGAGTCGCCCGGCAGGAACGGCGTCACGACCAAGCCGGTTTCGCAGAAGACGATCGCGAAGAGCAGGAAGTAGAGCCAAGGCCCGAGCGCCTGCGACCACTCCCCGAGGTGGCGGTCGAGATGCAGGAACACGTCGATCGCGGACTTGATCTCGTCCAAACGGGCCTCCCGAGAAGCCGGTCACGGGTAGCCGATCCATCCCCCCTGAACAAACCTTCCCGCTATGCTGCGGGCCTTCCTGGCTAGAGAGGGCATGTGATGAGTTCCTTTGCGTTTCAACCGCTCTTCGAGTTGGGGCACGACGACGCGACGTCGTACCGGAAGCTGACCAGCGACTTCGTCGGCACCGCGAAGTTCGGCGACCGGCGCGTGCTCACGATCGAAGCCGAGGGTCTCTCGCGCCTCGCCGCGCAGGCGATTCGCGACGTCTCCCACCTGTTCCGCCCCGGCCATCTCCAGCAGATGCGCGACATCATCGACGACCCCGAAGCGAGCGGCAACGACCGCTTCGTCGCGCTCCAGATGCTGAAGAACGCGAACGTCGCGGCGGGCATGATCCTGCCGTCGTGCCAGGACACCGGTACCGCGATCGTGGTCGGCAAGAAGGGCCAGTACGTCGTCACGCTTGGCGACGACGAGCAAGCGCTCTCGCGCGGCATCTACGAGACTTATACGACGACGAGCCTGCGCTACTCGCAAATGGCGCCGCTCACGATGTACGAAGAGGTGAACACCAAGACCAATCTGCCCGCGCAGATCGAGTTGTACGCCACGAGCGGCGATGAATACCACTTCCTCTTCGTCACCAAGGGAGGCGGCTCGGCGAACAAGAGCCTGCTCTTCCAGGAGACGCGCGCGATCCTGAATCCCGCGTCGC
>Ga0315276_10002866_pt1 | contig 15759 bp, 8 predicted proteins | sample YL17G05_0_MG_FD_204542 | JGI IMG/M metagenome (GOLD analysis project Ga0315276, IMG submission 204542) | Sediment microbial communities from Yellowstone Lake, YNP, Wyoming, USA - YL17G05_0 | ecosystem: Environmental > Aquatic > Freshwater > Lake > Sediment | place: USA: Wyoming | collected... | reverse complement strand
GGCGTCCGGGTCAGAGCCGCGGCGGACACGCTGCGCCCAGCCCCGACGCGCCACACCGAGTCCGCCCAATTGCCCCCGTCGGGATACGTCGCGGCGGCGTACGGCGCCACGATCTGCGCTGCGGTCCAGACATCGGTGCTGGTGGGGTCGGGGTCGGGGACGACCGCGGCACGGGCACTCCAGAACAAGGACGTGGCTCCCGACGCGACGTCGTCGACTCCGGTCAGCGGGTGGTACGTGGCACCGGACCACCGCACCAGCGGCGCAGCGAGCCAGGACCCATCCGCGGCGCGAACATCGTGGATCACACCCACCGTTGACCCTGCGTCGAGCAGATTCGCGGTCAAGTGCACCTGACTCGTTGAATCCAGGGTGATCGCCGGGGCCCACAGATTCGAGCCCAACCGCGAGTACGTCTCGTCGACGGACAGCGTGGGCGTTGTGCCGGTGGTGGTACCCACCAGACGAACACAACTACGCGCCGTGGAGTCGCCGTCGGGCGTACACGTCACGATGGACGCAGACCACAGCACCGGGCCACGTGCGACGGCCGAAACCGGCTGGAAGTCGCCACCGTAGATCGGCACCGTGCCCGTTGACGCCGGAGCCAGCGCCGCGACATCGGTCGGAGGAACCGGGGCTCCACCCACTGGCACAGGGACGGTCGAGTCCGTCACGGTGTAGGGAATCGTTGTGCCGGTGATGCCGATGACGCCGAGGTTCGCCGTCGGCGACGAACCAGATGTCTGCCAGTACGTGAGATAGGCAGCAGCGTCGCCAGCGGCAGAGCCGTAGGACGATGCCACCGCCATCCCTTCGTGCGGAATGCTCAGAGAGTTGTCCGCAATCGCCAGCGGCGGCGGATTGTTGGGGTCAGCAGGCACGAGACCTGACAGATTCATGATCAGTAGATCGGTCCCCACCGGTGCAAGGGTGCTCGAGTCGAACGAGTTGGTTCGCACGACAACCTTGTCCGACGTGACGATCAGGAGCGGCTCGTCCAAGATCGCCGCGGTCGTGGACGAAACGTCGTGAGCAACAAAGTCCGCCATGCTCGAAGGCGCGTTGTTCTTGGAGACCAGGATCACCACGCGACTGCCGATGAACGCCTTGGCGTTGTCGTACTCGGTGAACGCCACAGTCACGAACCAGCGGGCGCTACGTACGTCGTAGAAGACCTGTGGCGAGGAGGCGATTTCGTTTCCGGCGTAGCCGGCAAACACATCCAACGACTCACGGTTGAGTCCGCCCCCGGTCGTTCGGTCGTAGTAGGAAACGCTGCCGTTGACTGCTTCGATGACTCGGGTCGGACCGACACCCAGCGTCGGACTCGGCGGCGTCGCATAGATCGGGCCACTGCCGTACAGGTTTCCGATCTTGTCGGCGTTCTGCCGTGACGTCGTCGCGTCAATTCGCCGTAGCCCATGAAGGCTCGCCACGCCGCGCGCCGGTGGAGCGATTCCTTGGGGCGCCTGAGCTGCCCCTAGCGCAGCCTGGGGCACCTTCATCGCAGCCAATGCGGCGGGGGAGGTGTGGGAGGTAGACCCGGTGTGGGAGGTAGACCCGGTGTGGGAGGGGTGCACGACGGGAGCGCGCGTCGATCCGGCGGCAGCAGTGGGTAGGGCGAGGCCAACCGCGACGACGATAACGATCGGTAGAAAGACACCGCGACGACAACGCACCCGAGATTCCTCACGTCGGCCCGCGCATCGACTCGTCGACAACGTGGGAAGGAGACCTGGTCCTCGAATCGACCCGAATACGGTCTCGCTTGCGACAGCCTCGGTTTCATCCCCCGTACGGCGCACCTGCCATAACCGGACAGCCCACCGGGCTCACCCTGCCGGGCTAGTTACCGGTCTTCGGGCGTCAGACGACCCGCGTCTTGAGGGTGCGACTCACACCGGTCCCGTGCCATGAGGTTCCGATGTCGACGACTCGGAGGTACTGATAGCCGCTCACGTTGAACTTCACCCGGAAGTAGTAGTAGCCGGTGGTGTACGTCAGGGCTCGCGCGATCGTCACCCAACTGCTGCCACGAATCCTTTGGAGCAACAACTGACCACCGGCTGGCGACACCTTTCCACTCACTCTGAGATATCGGCCCTTGGCCACCTGGGTCCTCGCTGCGGCTGACACCACCGCGTTGACCACGACTGGACTCGTATACCGACTCGGGCCGCTGCCGACCTGTCCCGGCGCGATCGTCGCGTAGTAGCGCGTTGTTGCCGGCGGTGTGACGTACCACGAGTAGGTGCCCGTCGAACCGGTCTTCCTCCAGTCGTACAGCGTGTAGGTCGACGTGCGGTAGTCCCGGCGGTAGAGACGCACCGCGACACCTGAGGCAGCTGCGCCGCGCAGCGTGGTCGTCTTCACGGTAACCCTGATCCTGGTCCCGGCCTTGACCCTCGTTGCTGACACGCTCGCTGACGTTGCCAACTTGTTCAGCTCGGTGGCGCTCACAGCCTTCTTCACCGTCTGCAGATCTGCGCCGGTCCAGCCGAGCTGTGCAGCCGACTGAGCAAGTTGACGACCCAGATCGGCGTACGAAGCGCCAGGTAGAAGGTGGTTCTCGACGTCCCAGTACAACGCCGCCATCTTCTGGATGCCGGCCGCTTGTCCTGATCCCTGATCGATTCCGAGTCCATCGACGGTGACACCGTTGAAGGTGCCACCGTGTCCGATCAGGTATGCGGTCTTGTTCCCGACACCGCTGTTGTAGTGCACCCCGCCGTTGTCGTGCTTCGCGTCATTCGCGCCGGTGTACCAATAGGGCGATGACATCTTGTCGGGCTGGCGGATCCCGCCGAGGTACAGCGTGGGATTGCTCATGCTGCGGATAGGCCCGATGGGAAGATCCTCGGCGAGTTGCCACGACGCGTCAGCGGCTTGGTCAGCGGCTCCATCGTCATTGGCCTGGTCGACGAGCTCGCCGAAGACGTCGGACATTGACTCGTTGATCGCGCCGCTCTCGTTCTCGTAGAGCAACTCACTCGTCGCGTCGGTGACTCCGTGCGTCAGCTCATGAGCGACGATGTCATCACCGGCGGCGTACCCTTGTCCGAAGAACATGGCGCCGCCGATGAACTGCCCGAAATCGTTCTGGGCACCGGCAAAGAATGCGTTGTCCATCGGACAGACGTCGGTCTCACCTGTGATGCAGGCGCGCGTTGATGCCCTGAGGAACTTGATGGCACTACCGCTACCGAACAGGCCCGCGTCCGACGACCCGACCGTGTTGGTGAGGTCGACACCCAATTTGCCCTGATAGAACACCGATGCGCGTCCGAGTTGACTGTAGGCGGTGTCGACATCCAGATTGCCCGAAGCGAGCCCGCCCTCGGTACGGCTGACTGGTACGAACTGTGAACAGAGCGCTTGATCCAGGAACTCTGGTGACAGCGTGTTTCGATCACAAACGAGTCGGTTGAGTGCGGCCTTCGCCCACGGGATGGTCAATAGCACCTTGCCGGTGGCCGCATCGACGAAGACATCGCCGCTCGATTCCAAGGACTTGGTCGACGTGACTCCGACCCGCCAGGTCAGCCGACTTGCACCCGTCGAGAGTCCCAGCACGGTCGGATCGAGAACGGACCGCTTGACGTAGGACGACGACGTCGTCGTCAGATTGGCCTGTGAGCCCACGGCGATCGTCGCTCGCGCAATGGTCGCCGCTGCGGTTGCTGAGACCTTGGCTGACATCGACGCGGGCGTGGTCGCCAATCGGGAGGCGACGCTCTGCAGCGAACCCGCCGAGTCAAGGCCTACGACCACGCGCGCGGCGAAAGCCTCCACGCCGTTGATCTTCTGGGTCAATCGGACGACCGATCGCGCACCGGCGAGCGAGCGTACCGAGTCTGTCGCCAGGTTCCTCGCTGGATCCGTCACACCCAGGGAGGCCGACAGCACTCGAACGTGCGCTCGGGCAGCTGCCAGTGCGGCCGGGTGTACCTGCGCAGCGAGTGTCGCGTCGGGCACCGTGATAGGGCGCAGTGGATCGGTCGAGAGGTTGGACACGCGACCTCGACGATCACGGGAGATCTCCACGCCACCGGGGTGGGCCGACCTGGTCACATGTGATCGAGAACCTGGGTCACCGGCCGCGGCACCTGCGGCAGAGGTCGAAGCAGCTGTGGTCCCCACTACGAGACCCAGAATCGCTACCAACGCCACGGATGCAGACGTACGGCGCCTCACCGACATCCTCCTCGGGGCAGCACTTCACGGACGCCACGCCCAGGCGGGACCACGGCAGTGGCCTCACCCTACGTCGTGCGTAACGAGGTTCCTGCCACCAAGACGTACGGGCAACCATTCGGGTTCCTCGCATTGCTCCGTCAGGGCGACCATGCCGACCCGACACCCATTCGCTAGCGTCGCCCTCGGTCGATGCCCTCGCTCGTCTACGCCCCTGACGGCCATGGAGGACAAGTGTCCGTTCGTCTCGCCATCGGATTGCTCATGACCGTGGTCGCACTTGCGATCGCGGGGCGCCGGGGCTGGACTCTGTACCGCATCATCACCTCGGGCCAGCCCGCAGTCGGTCGAACGGATGTCCCTGGCCAACGCGTCGAGGCCGAGTTCACCGAGGTGCTCGGCCAGCGCAAGTTGCTCAAGTGGACAGTTCCGGGCATCGCACACGTCTTCGCTTTCTGGGGCTTCCTCGTCCTCGGACTCACGATCCTCGAGTCGTACGGCGCCCTCTTCAAGGACGACTTTGCGATTCCGGTCATCGGTCACTGGACCGTCGTCGCATTCGCCGAAGACTTGTTCGCGGTGCTGGTCCTCGTCGGATTGGCGATCTTCACGGTGATCCGCATCGTGCAGAACCCCAAGAAGCTCGGGCGTGCGTCGCGTTTCTACGGGTCGCACACCGGCGCTGCGTGGCTCGTCCTGTTGATGATCTTCATGGTCGTCTGGACGTTGCTCTTCTACCGAGGCGCACAAATCAACACGGGCGTCTTCCCCTACCCGAACGGCGCATTCGCCTCCAAGTGGGTGGCGGCGCTTCTTCCCGACGGCGACATCAACCAGTCACTCGAGACCATCGGAATCCTGCTCCAACTCGGCGTGATCTTCGCCTTCTTGGTGATCGTGCTCTATAGCAAGCACCTGCACATCTTCATGGCGCCCATCAACGTCTTCTTCTCACGACGGCCCAACGCCCTCGGGCCGCTGCTGGCGATGTACTCGGGAAGGGACAAGATCGACTTCGAGGATCCTGCCGACGATGCGGTGTTCGGCCGCGGCCGAATCGAGGACTTCACCTGGAAGGGCGCCCTCGACCTCGCGACCTGCACCGAGTGTGGGCGCTGCCAGTCGCAATGTCCGGCGTGGAACACCGAGAAGCCGCTCTCACCCAAACTGTTGATCATGGACCTGCGAGATCATCTCTTCGCCAAGGCGCCGTATGTCCTCGCAGGCGGCGAGACCCTGGACGACGAGGCGCGCGCGAAGTTGTCGGCACACGCACTGGCCGAGGTTGACCGCCCGCTCGTGGGATCTCGCGCCGAGGACAACGCCGTCATCGACGAAGATGTGCTGTGGTCCTGCACAACGTGCGGTGCGTGTGTGAATCAGTGCCCGGTCGACATCGAGCACATCGATCACATCGTCGACATGCGGCGCAATCGGGTGATGATCGACTCGGAGTTCCCCACCGAGCTCGGCGGCCTGTTCAACAACATCGAGCGCAAGGGCAATCCATGGGGCATGAATGCCTCGGGACGCAACGCCTGGATCGAAGAGGTCGACTTCGACGTACGCGTCTTCGGGATGGCGGACGAGGAAGCCATTCCCGATGACGTCGACTACTTGTTCTGGGTCGGTTGCGCGGGCGCGTTCGAGGATCGCGCGAAGAAGACCACGAAGGCTGTCGCTGAGTTGCTGAATACCGCAGGCGTCCAGTTCATGGTGCTCGGGGAGGGCGAGACCTGTACGGGTGATCCGGCTCGGCGCGCGGGCAACGAGTTCCTCTTCCAGATGCAGGCGATGCAGAACATCGAGGTGCTCAACGAGATCAAGACACGCAAGATCGTCGTGACGTGCCCACACTGCCTGAACACGCTTGGACGCGAGTACCCACAACTCGGCGGCAACTACGAGGTTGTTCACCACACCCAGCTGCTCTCAACCCTCGTCGCCGACGGTCGCCTCACGCCGATCAAGAAGGTCGATGAACAGGTGACGTACCACGACCCCTGCTATCTGGGCCGGCACAACAAGATCTACACACCGCCGCGCGATTTGGTGGCCGCCGTACCGGGCGTGACCCTGACCGAGATGGACCGGTCCAAGGACACGTCATTCTGCTGTGGTGCCGGTGGCGCGCGCATGTGGATGGAGGAGCGCATCGGCTCGCGGGTCAACCTCAACCGTACCGACGAGGCGTTGGACACCGGCGCGACGAAGATCGCAGTGGGCTGCCCCTTCTGCAACGTGATGCTCAACGACGGAGTAACGGTTCGGGCTCAGGAAGGCGGCGCGGGTTCCCGCGCGACGCAGGTCGAGGTGCTCGACGTAGCAACCCTGCTCCTCGACTCGATCGCGCCAAACCCAATCCCCTAACCCCTAAACCCCTAGTCCGAATTGATCATGGTCGACGAGCGGGTCCTAGGCGAGTAATGGGGAGAGCACGGCCGATAAGCGCGCCGCGAGCGTTCGTGAGTAGGTCGCAGTGATGTGGTCGGAGTCCCGGTACACGAGCACGTTGCCGATAACAGAAGGACAGACGCCGCCGATGCAGAACGCATCGCTTAGGTCGACGAAGTCGACGTGGGCAACAGCACGAGCCGCGTCGTCAAGGGGCAGGTGATCGGGAAGCGCCGCACTCCGTGGACGCGCGCATCGATCAAGGCGGTCCAGATTGGCCGACACGCAGTCAACCGGATCTCGCCCCAGCTCCGGTGTGTCCCGTAGTGCGATCACTTGAGTCGTCATCGGCACTAGCTTCTGGAGTGTGCGCACCCAACCCTTGCGCAGCAGTTCCTCCGCAGCGGCTCCGTCATTTCGAGCCCCATTGATCGTCATGGCATAGCCGGTGATACCCGTCGTCACGACAACATCCGGGTGCTCCTTGGCGATTCGGGCCAGTGCGTTCGCCCGCCAGGCCGGGCACTCGGTGTACTCGCGCTTGACAGTCGAATTGTTCGGCGTCACATCAGCTGCGGGACAGCCCCGCTTCGTCAACGACACAAGCCGCCATCCGTGGGCATCTGCAACTGCTCGTACGGCGGGGAACCACTGCGCCGCATGCGAATCACCGAAAAGGACGATGCTCTTGGAACCGTTGACCTTCCCGAAGACACATCCATCGACGCTTGTGTCACTGAAGGCACGGTGACATCCATCGGCGTACGTCGTCGGTAGGTCGGCGCGCGCGTCAGCCAACGCTGGTATCAGCGCGGTCACGCTCGTCTGCAGCGAGGGTTTGACGGTCGGCGGCGAAACCGCACCCTGGCCGCTCGGTCGAGGTGCTGACGCCGTTGGCAAGGACTGAGCGCCCAGCACGGTGCCGGCAGCCGGTGTGGCAAGGGATGGCTCGCTCGCACGCAGGAACAAGCCCCCGGCAACCACACTCACTATGACAACGACGGCAAGCAGGAAGGCGCGCTTGGGCCAGGTCACCAGTGCTGACGAATGCCGGAAGGGCTGCTCGACGTACCGATGCATCACCAACGTCGGTAGGTACGACAGAGCCACAACCGTGACCCCCGCGGCCACCGACAGTTCGTGGCCCACCCAAGCGGCGGCCAGAACCAATAGCGGCCAGTGCCAGAGGTACCAGGCGTACGACATGCGACCGATGTGACGCATTGGGGCAACCGAGATGAGCCGACTCGCCCCGGAGCCTCCCGCTGCGACTCCGGCGACGAGCAACGCAGCGGTTCCGAACGTAGGCACGAGTGCGGCCGTCCCCGGGTACGGCGTGTCAGCAGATATCGCAACGGCTGACCACAGCACCGCACCCAGGCCGACCCAGCCCAGTGTCACGGCCCCGGGAAGCGGTATCCGTCGGCACAGCGGGACGATCATTGCCAGCCCGCCGCCCAACGCGAGTTCCCAGGCGCGCGTTAGCGAACTGAAGTACGCCCAGCCGGGAGCCGCTTGAGTCTGATGCAACGACCACAGCAGCGAAGGTACGAAGACGGCACCTAGTCCGACGAGCAACGGCCTGGTCAGATCACCACCGGTACGGCGGCGGACGCGGGTGAGCGCAAGCAACACGAATGGCCAGACGACGTAGAACTGCTCTTCAACCGCAAGGGACCACATGTGCAGGACCGGACTCGTGGCTTCTTGCGCCCCCAAGTAGTCGACGGCTTGCGCGCCGAAATGCCAGTTGGCGACGAAGAGTCCGGACGCGATGACATCGACGCCCACTGTGGCCCGCCGAAACGGCGACAGCACGATGTAGGACAGGACGCACACGGCGATCAGGACGACCCCGATGGACGGAAGCAGCCGTTTGATCCGGCGCGCGTAGAAGCGAGCGACCGACGCCGTACCAGTGGCCCGCATCTCCGAGACGAGCAGGCCGGTGATGAGGAATCCGGAGATCACGAAGAAGACATCCACCCCGACGAAGCCGCCGCCCATGATGGGCAGTCCGGCGTGATACGCCAAGACCGTCAAGATCGCGACGGCCCGCAGGCCCTCGATGTCAGCGCGGAAATCGCTGTGGCGCGGACGAGCCGATGAACTCGAGCGAGTCCGCGTCGAGACTGTCACCGCCGATTCCTCTACCACCACGAGAGCATGGTGCCTCAGATCTGTGGGATCGCGGCATCCAGGCGCGGCGCAAGGGACGTCGAGTACGTCGCGGTCATGTGGTCGTCATCCCGATACATGAGGATCCCGTTGCTGACCACCGGGCAGCGGGGCTTGGGCGGACAGATGGTGCTGTCCAGATCCACGACGTGCACACCCTTGATTCCGACGACCTTCGCGAGAAGCGCCTGGTCCGAGGGCAGGCTCTTCTCTCGATCGAACTCGCAACGAGCCGTATTCAGCGTGTCGCGTGACACACAGACCGGCACATCCAACGCCGCGCGCGGGTTGTCCCGGATCACGACCACGGGGATGCCCAGGGCGGCGAATCGTTTCACTGTCTTGCGCAACCCCGACGCGACATCAGGGATCGCCGCTGTCGTGCTCAGGCGCCCGCCAGAGCTACTGAGGACCTCGTAGTCGACCCGCTGCGAAATCACGATCAGATCGGGATGTTCGTTCTTCACGATCCGATTGATAGCGCCCGCGCGCCATGTGTCGCAATCCTTGTAGGGAGTTCCGTCGTTGCGGAACAGCACCGTGACCTCTGAGGCCGGACAGCCGGCCTTTGTCAACGACACCAGGGTCCACTTGCGGTTCTGAGCTACCTGGTTGACCGCTGGGAACCATTGGGCCGCATGCGAATCCCCGAACAGCACGACCCTCTTTGTGCCGTTCGGATCACCATAGACACAGGGCGGGCTGACCACTCCGGTGTATTCCAGATTGCACCCATCGGCATAGATGACCGGCAAGTCATCTCGCGCGGCCGCGGGAGACGGCGTCACACCTCGAACTGGAACCGCTGCCGTAGCGGCTCCGTCGGCTGCGCCGCCAACTGCTCCACCTGCACTGATCGGTGCTTGTGACTCCGCCTGCTCCACATCGTTAGCGCTCTTCGCGTTGATGCCCAGCGCTACGCCCGCCAACACAGCGGAGACGGTCAGCACGGCGCCAAAACTCAACGCCAGTCGCGGCCGGCGAACGAGTACCGGCATGAACCGTACGGGGTTCTCGATCAGGTAGTACGTCGCGACGGCCAGCCCGAATGACGCCACAACTGCCAACGCCTTCTGGGCCGATGTCATCGGTTCGGGCGCGAGGTACGCAGCTGGCAGCACCAGAAGCGGCCAGTGCCAGAGGTACCAGGAGTAGGACACCGTCCCGATGAACCGCAGTGACTTGTGGGCCAACAGCGAGGCGGGGCCGGGGAGATCCTGGGTCGCATCGACTTGTTCGGTCCGACGCCATGACGGCGCACCGCCCAGAAGCAGGGCACAGGCCCCGAGTACGGGAAGCAGCGCTGCGGTTCCGGGATACGCCGTTTCGCCGTTCAACCGAACACAGGCAAAGAGGATGAGGCCAAGTCCTATCCAGCCCAACCAGGCCCGTATCGGGAAGCGCAGGAGAGACGGCGAACTTCCGAGGATCGCGACCAGCGCGCCCGCTCCCAACTCCCACCCACGGGTAGGGGATCCGAAAAAGGCCCATGGTTGCGCGGACGCGGTGAGTTTCAACGACAGGATGAAGGACAGGATGACTGCCACGACGATGGCGACGACAACTCCCGCGAGCAAGCGCGGCCGTCGCACATGCCCGCCGCGAGAGACTGTCCCTCGCCAGGCGAGTAGCAACAGCGCGGGCCACACCAAATAGAACTGTTCCTCCACCCCGAGTGACCAGAAGTGCAGAACGGGACTCGGCGTCATGTCGGCCGACAAGTAATCGGTGGCCTGGGCCGCGAAGTGCCAGTTGGAGACGTAGAGAGCAGCCGAAACGACGTCACCGCTGACGTCGGCGCGCGACAAAGGCGGAAGCAGGACTGCCGAAAGTGCAGCGGTGACCGTGAGCACGAGCACCGATGCGGGAAGCAGGCGGCGAATGCGCCGCGCATAGAAGGAGACCAGGGAGACCGTGCCGGTTCGCTGGAGTTCGCCGACGAGCAAACCCGTGATCAAGAACCCCGACAGCACGTAGAAGACATCGACCCCGACATACCCCCCGGTCAAGAATGGAACGCCGGCGTGGAAGAGCACGACCGCAAGAACCGCGACCGCGCGCAGGCCATCGATGTCAGGGCGGTAGTTCGTCCCCCGACTCGTCGTCTCGGGACGCGACCTCTGAACACGCCCCGTCCGAACACGCCCGGTCTGAACACGCCCCGTTTGAACACGGGTCGCTCGATCCGCGCCGGATTCCCGGGTCGTGCGTATGGCTCGCTCCGCGGCTTCGCGAGTCCGGGCGATCTCTTGGTCTTGGCGAACGGCAGCGGCACCAGGTCCGGACCAGGTCGGACTGGGCGCGTACGCCGCGTCGTGAGGCATGGGGCGCGCGATCACCTGACTCGGATGAAGGGCCACGCACCGTCCTCTCGACTAGATCGCGACCGCCTCGACGACCACGGCCGTTGGGCCGACGCGTCGACACGCCAATAGGACGACGGACTCGCCGACGTCATCGGTTCACGGTACGGGGCCCGGAGTCGATCTCCGTGGAGCGACAAGCCTGACTTAGGCCCGAACGGGCGGGTGGGGCTGGGAGGTCAGACGATCGTTCGGTAGAAGTCCTTGAACGACTTACTCGGCGTGGGTCCGCGCTGACCCTGGTAGCGCGAGCCGTACACGGACGACCCGTAGGGGTGCTCAGCCGGTGACGAGAGTCGGAAGAGGCACAACTGGCCGATCTTCATGCCCGGCCACAACTTGATGGGCAATGTCGCCACGTTGGACAACTCCAACGTGACGTGCCCACTGAATCCGGGATCGATGAAACCCGCGGTCGAGTGTGTGAGCAGACCCAAGCGCCCAAGCGACGACTTGCCCTCCAGCCGGCCAGCCACGTCGTCGGGAAGGGTGATCACCTCGAACGTCGAGGCGAGCGCGAACTCCCCGGGATGCAGGATGAACGGCTCGTCCCCGTCGGGCTCCACGAGCCGGGTGAGGTCGGGCTGCTCGATCGAAGGATCGATGTGGGGATAGCGGTGGTTCTCGAATACCCGGAAGAAGCGGTCCAGACGTACGTCGACACTCGATGGCTGAACCATCACAGGGTCGTACGGGTCCAGAACAACGCGTCCGACTTCGAGCTCAGCACGGATGTCGCGATCAGAGAGCAGCACGGTCGCGAGGCTACCGGTCTTCGCTGCCGGACCGAGGCTGCCCCGACCGGCCCGCGACCTCATCGGTCGAGCCTTCGACTGTCCCCGGTTGGTCGGCGTCGCTGTCACCGTCGTCGTCGCTGTCACCGTCGTCGTCGCTGGCACTGTCAGCGTCGTCAGCGCCGAGAAGACGCACGATCGACTCGCACAGGAAGTCGAGACGCCCCAACAGGCTCAGGCTCTGCAACACGTCGGTGACCGCCACCCCTTCCGCGATCGTGTCGAGCGCCTGATGAATACGGGCACGAATTGCGTCGGAATCGGCGTACGCATGGGCGTCACCTCTGTCGACCGCGCCGATCAGGTCCGCGCATGAATCCATCAGTTCCCGCGTAACTGCGGCGCTCAGTGCCGGTGGGACGCCCCCGTGGTCGTACATACGATCCGACGCCCCGGAGAGCGCTCGTACTTGGATCGCCAGACTCGTCAACCAGGAGACCTGCGATCCGATCTCCTCGAGTCGGATCGCCTCGCGCCGCGCCCGCGGATGGAAACGAAGCGATTCGACGGCGGCGACGTACTCGTCCCGAGTGACTCGCGACTTCTCCCGCAGCGCGCGGGACGATGCGGCGAACGCATGCTTCTCTCGGTCGGACAACGAAACTGACAGCGAGCCGACTTCGCCGCCGATGGCTCGCAACTGCACCTGAAGCGCCACTCGGTAGTCCTCGCACGCGGCCTCAATGGCCTCCAACCGAGGGCGCGACGGCAACAGGTAGACGGCCACAATTCCCACTAGCCCACCGATGGCGACATCGATGACCCGCCAAAGGTCCTGCTGCAGGCCGCCGCTCCCCAGAGCGAGCACGAACACGACTGCCACGGGGATCTGTAGTTGAGCCGCCAAGGACACCGGAAGAGTGCGGGCCACGAGAAGCGCCGCGAACACCGCCGCGAAGAACGTGAGCGCGTTTACGGGGACCAGTTGAACGTAGATCGTTGCGAGTAGCACGCCGAGTCCGGTGCCCAGGACGCGTTGCAGACTTGCACCGATCGTGGCGAAAGGCGATGCCTGAACAACCAACAGCGTCGTGATCGGAGCGAACAACACAAACGTGCTGCCCGACACCTGACGCGCCAGGAAGTACGAGACGGTGCTCGCCACCGCGATGCGCAGCGCAAGACCGACCGTTGTGATGCCACGGGGACGCGCCCGTAGCGCCTCTCCGAAGATGAGTTCTGGGACGCTCTGGCGTTCCGGCACGAGGCCATCCTGCCGACCGAACGACTAGGGCATAATCACCGACCAGTGACTGGGCGCGCCGCGAGGAACAGCGCGATCGCGTTCCAGGTGCCGTGCGGGTGTAGTTCAATGGCAGAACATCAGCTTCCCAAGCTGACAGTGCGGGTTCGATTCCCGTCACCCGCTCCGCTCAAAGTCCCCGTCCTGCAAGCGATTCCGGGGACTCCGGAACAGGCGACGGTGGCGGCTGTGCTCGCGATAGGGCCGAGTTCGCGGCATGCATGGCGCGCTCACGCGATCGCTCACAGACCGAGTGCGCGTGCCTCCTCCTCCAGTTCTTCGCGCACATCGGGGTGCGCAGCGTGTCGGATGAGTCGCGCGGCTTGCTCGCTCTGGTCGCAGCCCCAGACCTGGGCCAGCCCTTGTTCGGTGACCACGGCACTGGCCTGGAACGACGTGGCCGGTTCCCCGAGTAGCGGGATGATCGAGGAGACGTCCGCCTTGGGGTGCCAAGAACGCAGGGCGATGAACGCTTGTCCGCCCGGTGAGTGCAGCGCTCCGACCAAGAAGTCGTTCTGCCCCCCGAACCCGGAGTAGATGCGGTTGTTGATGCGAGAGGCGTTGGCCTGTACGAATAGGTCGACCTCCAGCGCCGAGTTGATGGACACGAAGTTCGGATGCGCGCAGATGCGGGCCGGGTCGTTGGTGAATTCGGTACGCATCACGCGGATTCGCGGGTTGCGGTCCACCCACCTGTACAACTGCTCAGATCCGAAGATGAACGACGAGACCAGGGGGGTGTCGGGATCGAGGGCCCCGGCGCGGTCCAACTCGAGGACGCCGTCGCTGAAAGTCTCCGACCACAGCCGAAGGTCGCGCCGACCGGCGAGACCGGGCAACGTGGAGTCGGGAACCAGCCCGATCCCCAGTTGGATGGTGGCCCCATCAGGAATACGGGCGGCAACCTGCTCGCCGATCCGTCGGGAGGCGTCATCGGGGGTGGTGGGCACAGACTGGAGCAGCGGCTCGTCCACCTCTACGGCGTAGTCCACCGACTCCATCGGTATCTCGGCATCACCGAAGGTGTAGGGCATTGCCGGATTCATCTGCGCCAGCACGAGTCCCCCGCGCGCCCGTACCGACTCGATGGCAGCGGGAAGCACATTCGTCTCGACGCCCAGGGACACCGAACCGTCACGCGGCATGGAGGTGTGAACGACGACGATGTCGGGAGGCAGCGCGCTGCGGAAGAGAAGCGGGAGCAGGGACAGTCGCGCGGGCACGTAGGACAGACCGACCGAGCGGCGCATGGCTGGGCCGACGAATGCCGTCTCATGGATGACGCCCTCGTGCGACGGGATTTCCCCATGCGCGTTGAGCATGTGGAGCCGATACCCGGACAACCCGGCGTCGACAGCGCGCAGCAACGGCAGGGGGGTGGCGAAATTCCCGCTCGCCACGACGCGGGGTGTATCCGAGCCGGACTCGCTGCGTCGACCGGAGGCGAGAGGTTCGACGAGGGCGGGGACAGCAGCCAGATCAACGATGTGCACGTGCTGATCTTCGTGTGCGCCCTGACCGCGGCCTCACGCAGGGGGCACCAGTCATCGAGACGGGTCTTCCCCACGGGTTGGCTACGGAGTCAGTTCAACTCGGGGCAGTGCCACGCCAGGAGGTGTCAGGCCCTGGTGATGGTGACGTTGCGGACGGCGTGTTGGTCGGTCTTGGCCCCGGTGGCCCCGGTGAAGCCCACCAACACGTTCGGCGGCAGCGTCACCACGGTGTCCAACACCCGCACACCATCAACATCAACCAACACATGCCCACCGGTGACCGACACCGACACCACATGCGTCCCGGTGCGTAACGCCACCGCCAACGCCTTCTGCGACACCCACGTCAACTTCGTCGAACCCGACACCGACGACACCACACCAGCCACATTCGACGAACTCAACGCCGAGGTGTACGTCGTCTTCAACGCCACACCAAACCCCGGCACACCGGCAAGACCCAACCCACCACCGGACGCACCCAACGACGTCGAGCCGGCCTTGGACGCATCCACCAACGCCAACGTCAACCCATCAGCGCCAGTGCCCCCACCGATGACCGCGGTGAACGTCGCCCGCAAACCCTCACTGGGCACAGCCGACGGATAGAACGAACTACCCCGAGACGACGTCGCCACCGGGTTCAACACCAAATCCGAACCCGACATCACCGCAGCCCCATTGAACGACCACACCCCCACACCCGGAACCGGCAACGCCGTACCGCCCGGAGGCGGTGGCGGAGGAGGCGGCGGCGGCGGGAGCGCTACGCCCGTACCAGTGATAGGCACGGTCACAGTCCCACCCGAGGTCGTCACCGACAACGTGCCCGTGCTGGTGATCTCCACCGTTGGTGCGAAGCGCACCGGAACTGTCACGCTGCCCCCAGCCGCCACAGAGGCCCCCGCCGCTGGCAACGTCGCGGAGAACGGTGCACTCGGAGCCGACACAGCCGTGACAGTCGTCGCGGTCGCCGAAGTGTTCTTCAACACCAAATTCTGCGTGGACGATCCCGCAACCGTCACATCACCGAAATCAACAGAAGCCGGAACCGCCACAAGCGGTGAGCCCGCTGGGGGAGCAACACCGCCACCCGG